>JGI20225J20221_1000910_pt1 | contig 38669 bp, 18 predicted proteins | sample BioMet4_FD_20221 | JGI IMG/M metagenome (IMG submission 20221)
CCCCGTTCCTGTTCTTTCTGAGGGAGCGCGTGATTTTTCCCTTGCAATCTTTCCCGTGGTGTGGCATAATAATCAGGCGAGGCCGTCCCCGCAGTCAACCAGCATCCCGAGCGGCATCGAAGCGATTATGACAGAGCTGACTTGGAATTTCTTAAAGCAGCGGTATTTTCGTTCACAAGATTTCTTTGATTGATCAGGGTTTTTGCGAGTTTAAATAACTGAATATTTTGCTGTTCTGCCCTGTAGTTCTGTCTTTTTGAAGAGCTTTGATTTTTTGCTTTGCAGGCGAGAAACTCAGGTGAACATACATGGAGAAGTTTCGAAGTGGCCATAACGAGCTCAGCTCGAAAGAGCACGCTGCATTGGTGAGCTGTGAAATCAGAATTCCTTTGTTTCCAAGGCTTTCCGGGCTTTTTCAAAACCGCTATTCCGAAAATACTGCATTCAATTGCTAGCAATGCCCTGTTTTTCGAAGCATTTTCAGGGCTGAAAAACTCAATATGGAGAGGTACCCAAGTGGTCGAAGGGTCCGCACTCGAAATCGCGTGTGGTCAGCGATGGGGCAGGTTCGACAAAGCCTGTATTCATGCGGGTTTGCGGCTCTGGTTTTACAGTGGTTTTAATTTTCATCTTGCAGTTTTCTTGCAATTTTGCAATCAATTTAATATCACCTTTTCACCGAGCAATCGGTTGAAAATACATGGAGAGGTATCGAAGTGGTCATAACGGGGCTGACTCGAAATCAGTTTGACGGCAACGTCACATGGGTTCGAATCCCATCCTCTCCGCCATAATTGTCCTAAAAGTCCGAACTTTACGGGCTTTTAGGACATTTTTATGCCTGTTTTCACATTGCTTCCCCCACTTTCGTAGAAATCGAGGTAAGTGGATTTGCGGCTTTTCTAGGCTTTTTCTGCAAGAAAACTGCAAGATGGGAAAGTCGTCTGCGACATTGCGTGGGTTCGAACCTTCGGAGAGTTTATTCCGGTTTTTCGTCCTTGTCGTTCTCCGGATTATCCTCGTCATCGGTCACTCCAAGCACTTCTTCAATCATGTTGGCGCTGGCCAGCTTGCTGGAGCTGTCGATGTGCGAGTAAATGTTGGCGGTGGTCGCCATATCGGAATGCCCCAGCCAATCCTGAATCATCTTCATGGGAATATTGTTTGCCAGCAGGAGCGAGGCGCAGCTGTGCCCTTATAGTATAATAGCGACAAATCGGAAAATCCTTGCAACGCAAGGGTTTCTGGCTTGTCGCTATTCTTTTTCCACCCTAAAAACACAGCAAAAATAGGCTCTGAGCGCAGGGCTGAAAAAGGAGGATGATTTACTAAAGACAAAAATCATCAAGGAAAGCGGAGCGATTATGCTCCGCTTTTTGGTACTATAAAAAGCGTAAGTGTAGGACGCCGACGGGTGTTTCGCATTTGCGCTTATTCTTTTACAATAAGGGAAGTAATTGGTCTGGCGTGGCGCTTTTTGGAGCGAAGCCTCCGATACAAAAACAGCCAGCCATCCCTTGTTGTAAACATTCGATTAAGCAGGTTGAAACCCACATGGGCTTTCGTGTAACGAACCAAATTGAATCGCAATAAGTGCAGATGGGATTACAATTACACAATTCATTCAGGAGGGTTCAACATGACAAGCGTAGGAATCGACGTATCCAAAGGGAAAAGCACAGTCTGCATTCTCAGACCATACGGCGAGGTGGTTGCTTCCCCGTATGAAATACAGCACATCGAACAGGAACTTCGTGCATTGGTATCCAATATCCAATCCATAAAAGGCGAAGTCAGAATCGTAATGGAGGCTACCGGAGCGTACCATTTGCCGCTGCTGTCCAGTTTCAAGGAGGCAGGACTTTTCGTGAGCGTCATCAATCCGTTGGCGATGAAAAAGTATGCTTCAACAGCAATACGCAAAGGCAAAACCGACAAATTAGATTCTGTGCGCATCGCGAATTATGGAATTGACAACTGGTTCAAGCTGGTAGACTACACCCTGCCGGATGAGTTATACGCTCAGCTCAGGCTCCTCGGGCGTCAATATGCCCATTACATCACCATTCGCATCGAGAGCAAGCTTGCCTTGACCGATCTGCTGGATAGAACGATGCCGGGGATAAAAACGTTGCTCAGCGGTAAGCGCTCGGAAGAACCAACAAAGGATAAACTCAGCGATTTTGTAGAAGAATACTGGCATTTTGACAGCATTACTAAAAAAAGCGAGACTCAGTTCATTCGCTGTTATTGCACTTGGGCGAAAAAGAAAGGATACCATGCAAATGAATCCAAGGCGAAAGCTATTTACGCTCTGGCTTGCAATGGTATCCCCACTTTGCCCTCCAGTGCCGCATCGACCAAAATGTTAACACTGGAAGCTGTGCGAGTCCTGAAAGAAGTAAACAAGACTCTGGAAACCATTTTAACACAAATGCAGGAGCTTGCAATCACTTTGCCTGAATATGACACTGTTCGCGCCATGAACGGTGTGGGCAACATCTTAGCACCAAGGCTCATTGCGGAGATTGGCGATGTGCGCCGTTTTCATAGCGGCAGCGCACTGATTGCATTCGCGGGAATTGACTCGCCGCCGTTTCAATCAGGAAGCTTTACAGGTACACGCCGAAAAATCTCCAAACGTGGATCTTCATTGCTTCGGAAAACCGGGTACGAGGTAATGAAATGCCTTAAAACAGTAAAGCCGGCCCAAGACAACGCAGTTTACTTGTATATGCTGAAAAAGGAGTCCGAAGGCAAGCCCAAGAAGGTTGCAAAGATTGCTGCTCTCAACAAGTTCCTGCGCATCTATTACGCCCGTGTAAGCGAGGTGTACGCAGGCTAAATAAGCCATTATTCCATAGGCCAGCGGCTTGCCGGTGGTCTGCTTTGCTATACCCAAACTACAATCATATTTTTATCCAGCCTGCTAAGATTTGTTCTTGACTTTTCTTAGCAGGTTTTTGTGTGACTTTTTCAGAAGAAGAACGGCTGATATGAGAGCCGGATTTGACAGTTTGAGAGAAATCAGTTAAGATAAAAATAGAAATGGGGAAAAACCTATTGATAATATATGCCCCCCTAAGTTGTTTTCCCCCGTATTTTCGTCCTTAAAAACCGGCTTATTTTCTCTCTGAAGGGAGAAAGGCGGAGAGGGAAAAAGGGGTGAACGGAGGGGTGTGGTAATGTGGTAAACCCGTAGGGTTTTCCATCATTTCCATGCTCCGGAGTGAAGGGGAAAGGGGAGAGGTGACTTTCTCCTTGAGCCGCCGTAGGCGGCACTCTTTGGCTCTCCCCTTTCCCCCTTTTCGCCCGTAGGCGATGGTTTTTTGTTTTTCTTTGGAGGTGAGTTTGGTGGCCAGTGGATTGTTGGGTTCGGTGGAGCAGCTGCAGAGGCTGTACTATGAAAAGAATGAGCATTTGAATAAATTTTTTGAGTCGGTTACTCCTTATGAGTTTTACAGAGAGATATTTCCGGTAGGTTCATTTGAACGGAAAGGTCATTTTGAAGATACTAAAGGGAACGCTATTGCTGTGACTATTCCGAAAAAAGAAACGGGTATTGCCCTTCAGATTGAGGGTGGCGGTCGGGCCATTCGCTACACCATTACCGATGAGCTGGACAAGCTGGAAGAGATTCGGGATACTGATTTTACGATCATGTCTCCTATATCTTATTTCGGGAAAAAGCGAAATGCTCAAAATGCGCGTTATCTTTATGCTTTGGTTTTTGATTTAGATGGTATGGGTATGCCGCAGCTTCGTGATACGCTTCATCAGATGGAGCATGATATTTTGCCAAAGGCTACTTTTGTTGTGAACAGTGGAACTGGTCTGCATTTGTATTATGTCCTTACGGAGCCGGTGCCGATGTACCCAAGCAATCAAAATTATTTGAAAGAGCTTAAGTATTCATTGACACGCCAGATTTGGAATCGGTTTACATCGACAATTCAAGAGCCGCAGATGCAGGGTATTATGCAGGGATTTCGTGTTGTGGGCTCTGGCTCAAAGTTTGGCCGGGAATGTCCGGTCGTAGCTTACCGGCTTGGAGGTAAGGTTGAGTTGGATTCGCTTTTAGAGTATGTTCCGGACAGTAATGGCGAACGGCAGCGGCTGCAGGGTATTATGCGCAAGGGGCGTTTATCATTGGATGAAGCGAAGCAACGGTATCCGGATTGGTATGAGCGGAGGGTTGTGCAGAAGGAACGGCGTGGCCGTTGGGTGGTTAAAAGGGATTTATACGACTGGTGGCTTCATCGTATTAAGGATGAAATTAAGGTTGGGCATCGGTTTTATGGAATTATGACGCTTGCTATTTATGCCAAGAAATGTGGCATCGATGAAGCGGAGCTGCGGGAAGACGCTTTTGCATTGCTTACTCCATATGACCAGATGAGCGAGGAAGATATAAACCGCTTTACAAAAGATGATGTGGTTTGTGCTTTAGAAATGTTTAACGAGGACTATGTTACTTTTCCGAGAGATGATATTGCGAAGATATCCGGGTTGACTATGCCGGTCAATAAGAGGAATTGGAGAAAGCAATCGCAGCATTTGGAGTTTGCTCGCGGGATCAGAGCCTTGAAAGAAAAAATGGGCGAGCCGGTGTCGGGTGGGCGGCCAGTTGCTCAAGAAGCTGTTTATAGGTGGAGGCAGCAGCATCCGGAGGGACGAAAGGCAGATTGTCATAGAGAATTGGGCCTTGATCCAAAAACAATTCGGAAGTGGTGGGGGACTAACTGCTGATGTAATTTCAAATTGTTCCAATGTAGCCAAAAAATTTACCGCTTAAAATGAACACAAATTACTTGCAATGCACATAAAAAAGAGTATAATATTAAATGTAAGGAGGTGCGTCTTATGGCAAATAAAGGGAACATGACGCTCCGTGTGGAGCCAGAGCTAAAGGAACAAGCTGCAGCACTCTTTAAGTCTTTGGGTATGGATCTTAGTACGGCGACAGGTATTTTTTATCGGCAGGCGCTGCGATATCATGGACTGCCCTTTGATGTGAGAATTGATGAGCCAAATGAAACGACTTATGCTGCAATGGAAGAAGCAGAGCAGATGCTGAAAGATCCGAATACAAAGAGGTTTTCCAGTGTGGAGGATTTGTTTGCGGAGTTGGATGCAGGATGAAGTACGAAATTGAGAGAACTTCACAGTTTAGGAAAGACTATAAACTGGCAGTAAAGCGGGGGTGCAATATCTCGGAGCTGAAGAAAGTCGTGGCTATGCTGGCTAATGGGGAGCAGCTCCCTGAAAAGTACAGAGACCATGATCTGACAAACTCCAGAAATTATAAAAATATGCGAGAATGTCATATTGAACCGGATTGGCTTTTGGTCTATAAGATCACAGAAAGCGTTTTGATTTTGTCCTTGAACCGAACAGGGACGCACAGCGATCTTTTTTGAAAGAAGGGTAAAGCTATGAGTTGGGATAAAGAGAAAATTTCACAGCTGCAGCTTCCAGATCTGTCTGATCGAGACCCACATCCCCGCCTGCTCCTGGACGGATACGGCATTCATGCCGGCAGTTGCTATACGGCGCTGTTTCCAGATGGCTGGCATGATATTACGCTGGAGGTCAGCGGTGAGCCGTATGGCCCCGGCTGCTGGTATATTTCGACGCCTGGATACAACGGCATCTGTCCGATAGGATTGTTCGTAAAAATTTGATATTGAAAAGCAGACCCACGCTGTATGGGTCTGCTTTTCAATATCAATATAATATATAAAGAGTACACCGTATTTATCTGAAATAATGTATATAACATAAATACAGTATTCAAAAGAATTTGTGTTCATAGGTCGTTGCCGTTTTGGAAATACTGTATTTAAGCGTCGGTATCAGACAAAAATAATTCCGAGGAGAGTGTAGACAAAATTGAAAAATTGTAGTACAATGTACTACAAGGAAAGGAGCTGATGTTATGGCTTTCTCAATTAGGCTAACCGATGAAGAAAAAAGTTTGGCAGATAGCTATGCAAAGATTCATGCACTTTCGCTGGGCGAGGCGTTCAAAAAAGCGTTGTTTGAGAGAATCGAAGATGAATATGATATTACTGTTGCAGATGAAGCCTATGCAGAGTATGTTAAGGCCGGTAAAAAGAGCGCACCAATTTCCGAGCTTTGGAAAGAGTGTAATCTGTGAGGTATAGCGTTGAAACTACCCCGCGTTTTGATAAAGAGTTCAAAAAACTCGACAGTTATACAAAGCGCATGATTAAGGCGTGGATCGACAAAAACCTTGTTGACTGCGGAGATCCTCGACAGCATGGAAAAGGGCTTACAGCAAACAGGAGCGGTCAATGGCGGTATAGAATTGGCGATTATCGAATGATTTGTGTGATAGAAGATGATAGGCTTATTATAACCGCATTGAACATCGGACATCGAAAAGAAGTATATGATTAAAAATGGAGGGAGCTGCATCGAGCGGTTTCCTCCATTTTTAATTAAACAGCGATTACTGTATATAGTATACATAAAGTATATAACAGAAATAATAAGAATAATGCAAATACTTTATTCCGATTGCCGCAACTCTCGTTTATATTTGTAATAAGTGTTTCGTGCGAGGCAAGTAAGCTGCATGACTTCTATATCTGTCAGACTGCCATTGAAATCTTGGGAGTGTTTAAGGATGATTGCTTTGGCGGCAAGACTTTTTTTCGTAACGATTTTGGCGTCCTGGCGTCGCCCAATTTGTTTTCCGTTTAACCGTGCGGTTTCAATGCCTTCTTTGGTGCGCTGGTGAAGATCTGATACTTCCTTTTCTGATTGCTCAAAAGCAATACGGATTTGTTCTTTGGCAAGCTCCAGCAGATAGCGGTTTATCCCTTGAAGAATTAAGTCTACCTTGCTGCCGGTGAGTTGTATGTTACTCTCCAGCGCCTTTTTATAGGTGCTGGTATTTATGTGAGGCTCCTTTAAAAAAACAAGAGTGACGCCTTTTTGGTACAGTTCTTCATAGGCAGCAAACCCATCAGCTGCGTTGCCGCTCATGCGTGAAACACTGTCAAAGATGATGGTGTCACCGGCAGAGATCCTTTTCATCAGTTTTTGCCATTCTTTTCGATCGAGTTGTGTTCTGCTGAAGATCTCTTGAATAATGACGGTCTCCGGGTAGGCTGCTTTTATATTTCTTATTTGCCGGTCGATGCTCTGCTTGGTTCGTGAGATTCTGCAATACCCATATTCCATGCGCTGCCTCCAATATCAAAATAGACCTTCGTTTATAACGATACTTTTATTATAGGTGCCGGGTGCAAATGCGTCAATGGTTTTGATACAAAAAAAGAAAACGGTTATTTTAATACTTGCATATTGACAATAAGCGGCATAACGCATATAATTTATATAACTTATATACGAGGAACAAAGCAAATAAGGTATACATGAAGGGAGAGACAGGCTTGAAAATAATAGCAATCGCAAATCAAAAGGGCGGCGTGGCCAAAACAACAACGACGCATAATTTGGGCGTAGCGTTGGCGGCTGCTGGAAAAAAGGTGCTGCTCATCGATCTGGATAGTCAAGCCAGTTTGACTATCAGTGCCGGCATTGAGCCGCTTGAAATGCAGCTCACGATAGTCGATGTTCTGAAAAAGGATGGAGCGCCAATCGACAAGTGCATACAGCGGCTCAATGACCGGCTTTTCATTGTTACTTCGATTATTGATTTAGCACCGATGGAAATGGAAATGCTGTCCAGAGCAAGCCGGGAGAAGATCCTCGACCGGGCGCTGAAGCCGGTGCAGGAGGACTATGACTATATTTTGATCGATTGCCCCCCGCAGCTTTCCATTCTTACAATCAACGCCCTTTCCTGTGCGGATGGGGTACTGATCCCGGTAAAAACAGATTATTTGGCATATCGTGGGTTGACGCAGCTAATGGACAGCATTGGAGAAATACAAGAGTTGATAAATCCCGGCCTGCAGGTGCTTGGTGTGGTGGCAACGCTGCATGATGCAAGGGTAACGGATGACCGGGAGATTCTCGCGCTGTTGAAGAAGGAATATAACTTACTTGGCGTCATTAAGCGACTGGCCGTGGCGAAGAAGGGAATTTATGATGGGCGAGCTGTTGTGGAGCAGGCTCCGGCCAGCGAGATTGCCAGAGAATATATTTCCATTGCGGAAATGATAATTGAAGGAAAAACGGAAAGAGAGGAACTTTACCATGAGTAAGTTGGAGGAACGGGAGAGCCGCAGAAAATCTATCGTTGGGGGTATGATCGATACCCCGGATGCGCCGGCAACAGACACCGCCAGCCGTGGACGCCCGAAGGAAGATCGGGAACTAAAAAAGAGAATCAGTCTTTCTGTAAAACCGAGTTTGTATGAGGATATTCAAAAAATTGCGTATGTGCAGCGTGTCAGTATTAGCGATCTGATAGGAAACTTGATGGAGCAGTACAGAGCCGATCATCCGGAAGCGATTGAGGAGTACAAAAAAATCAAAGAATGATAAAAGAAGCGGAGCTTTTTAGATGTTTTTATGTGGTAAAATAAAAAGCGTCGAAAAAAATATTTTCGGCTGGTGGATTGAGGGAATAAATAATGGCGGCGTATCAGAGTGATTTGGCGGTCATAACAAAGGCAAAAGACCTTTGCTCGTACATTATGACCGTAACAGACAAGTCGCCAAAGCGATTTCGGTTTACGCTTGTCGCAAAGCTGCAGGGACATGCGTTGAACACGATAGAAAACCTGTACCGGGCAAACGAAGTGTTCGTTAGGGCCGGTGGCAGAGAAAAAGCGGCGCAGCGCGTGGATTACCAGCATCGGGCACTTACGGAGCTTAAACTGCTTGGATATATGGCGCAGCTTGCGATGGAGCAGGGCTGCATTTTGCCGAAGCAGTATGAGCAGATAACAAAAAAGGTAAATGACTGCCAAAATATGCTGGGTGCATGGCTGAACAGCGACAGAAAACGAATGGGGATGTAAGCCGGTAGGCTTTCATCATAAAGGGATAGGGTTGAATAATTTTTATCTGGTGGCTCCGGTCCCCTGGCAACAATGATAACAATGCGGCTATCGTGAACAACGACGGCGGCATCAACGACAATGGTAACAATGTCAACAACACTGCTGTCGCTGTTCGGCCCGCATCGCCTTATAGCCAGATGCTTGTTCTAAGTAGGGCAAGCCTGTGTAGGCTGTTTTTTCAGCCTGCTTGCATAAGGCAAAGGAACCCTATTCCATTTCGCGCAGGAAGGCGTCAAGAGAAGCAGGCGCGGAAAAACACATACCGTCGGTGAAGCAGACGCAGACGGGGCAAGCCGCGAGGCGGGCTCGACTGAACGCTTTTGACCTCTTTGAAAGAGCCGCCCATTATGGCCGTTGAAAAGCTCTTTCCCGGCGGCGAGATAAGGAGCATAGTCCGGATGACGGAGTATGAAAAGATATATCAATTTGAAAGTCTGTATCGTGCCTATAAAATGTCGGCACGAAGCAAACGAAGCAAAAATGAGGTAGTAGAGTTTGAGTTAAATCTGGCGAATAACCTTTGGCGGCTCCATGACGCGCTGGAACGGAAACAATACCGCCCTTCAGCCTATCATCGGTTTATGATCTACGATCCGAAGGAGCGAGAGATCCAGGCGCTGTCCTTTGGTGATCGGGTGGTGCAGCACAGTCTGTGCGACAATGTGCTGAAGCCGTATTTTGAAAAGCGTCTGATTTATGATTGTGCTGCCTGCCGCGAAAATAAGGGAACTCATTTCGCAATGGACAGGCTATCCGGATTTATGCACGAGTTTCATAAGGAGCATGGAACCGCAGGCTATTTTCTCAAATGCGATGTGCGGAAGTATTTTAACAGCATCGACCATGAAGCACTGAAATACCTACTGCGTCGATTCCCGGATCGGGACATTAAAGCGTTTCTTTATCAGATTATCGATAGCTTTAACGGCGATACAGGCAGGGGCCTTCCGATGGGCAATCAGTCCAGCCAATGGTTTGCACTCTATTATCTCGACAGGATTGACCGTATCATCAAGGAAAAATATAAAATCAAGTATTATACTCGGTATATGGACGATCTGGTATTGCTGCATGAGGACAAAGCACATCTGCAAGCCTGCCTTGCGGAGATAACCGCAGTAGCAGAGGAAACACTGAAAATAGAGTTTAATGAAAAGACGCAGATATTCCCCGTTTCGGCAGGGGTAGATTATCTTGGATGGCGGTTTTATCTGACGGACAGCGGTAAGGTGATCCGGAGGCTGCGAACAAGCAATAAGCGTCGATTCAAACGGAGACTGAAAGCGTTTCAAGAAAAATACCGCAGCGGCGAGATGGATTATGAGGCGATAAGTCGGAGCCTTGCGAGCTATGTTGGGCATTTGCAGCATGGACATACTTGGAAGCTGCAGACGAAGGTATATGAAAAATTTGTTTTGACAAAGGCACCGAAGAGGAACGAACAAAAGAAATTACAGGAAAACCCCTGTAACTGATAAGAGGAGGACAAGAACATGAGAAAAAGACTATTAGCAACGCTACTGTGCCTGTGCATGGTGGTGACGCTGCTGCCTACGGTGGCGTTTGCAGCAGGCGAAAGAGCCGCCATTCAGCTTGGCGCTGATGGCATTGAAAAAGGCAATACTGTGTATTACGGCAGCTATGCACAAAGTGACATCACAGGCGTGACAAAAGACCCCATTAAATGGCGTGTGCTATCTACAACGCCAAATGGTACAACGGCTGACGGTAGCGCATGGAGAGCAGGCGATGGCTTACTGCTGCTCTCCGACCAAAACCTTGATGTGCAGCTGTACCATGCTGATGATGAAAGCGTAACTTGGGGGGTCAGCACCATGCGCAGTTGGCTGAACGGCTATGCAGCGAGTGCAAATACTGGCGGCATCAGCGGTACGGATTACAGTTCCAATAACTTTATCAATACGGCTTTCGCCGAAAGCGAAAGAGCGAAAATCCTGCAAACGAAGTTGGAAAACGCCAATAATCCAACCAATAGCACAGCAGGCGGCAATGCAACCACCGACAAGGTGTTTGCCCTTTCCATAGCCGAGGCGAGCAGCACAGACTATTTTGCGGATAACAATAGCCGCGTCGGCACGAATACGGCGTATGTAGCAAGTAAAAGCAATATGAATGAAGTCGGCACAGCCGATCTCTGGTGGCTCCGGTCCCCTGGCCTCATTGATATCACTGCGGCTATCGTGATCTACGTCGGCGGCATCTACGACTATGGTTACATTGTCAGCCTCTCCTGCTGTCGCTGTTCGGCCCGCTTTTAATTTAACTCTGAACTCTGTCCTCTTCACATCTGCCGCCGTAGGCGGCAAATCAAGCGGCACCGTAGGTGCCGCCGCTCTGAACTCTGTTGCAGACGATGCTGCCGTAACAGAGTGGAAACTGACGCTGAAGGACAGCACCCGCAGCGGCTTTTCCGCAAGTCTGAATACATCGAGCAGCGCCACCGTTGCGGCGGGCGGCAGCGTGTCCGTTGACTATTCCGGTGCAGCAACCGGCGATAATGAATATATCTCTGCTATGCTTGTAAACAGCAGCGATACGGTGCTTTATTACGGCAACATTGCAAATAACAGCGCCAGCGACACAGCACAGGCAATTACCATGCCCGCAGACCTCGCGGCGGGCAGCTATACACTTAAAATCTTTAATGAGCAGGTAAACGGAAATAAGAAGACCGACTACGCAAGCGAGTTTAAGGATATCGCTATTACAGTTTCGGCAGCGGATACCACCGCGCCCACTTTGACCGCCGGTGTGGCCAACCGCACAGGCGATACCGCCGCTGCGGTGAAGTTTACCAGCGATGAAGCGGGGGCATATTACTATGCAGTCGTGGACAGCGGAGCTGCTGCACCGACGATCGACACGATGGGAGCCGGCACAGCTTGCGATACGACTGAGCAGACCATAGCGGCCACCCTTACGGCGGGAGCAAAGGATATTTACATTGTCGTGAAGGATGCGGCGGGGAATGTGAGCAACGCCCTTAAAATTGCTATTCCCGCGTATGTTCCAAATTCCTACGCCATCACCGCCTCCCCGGCAAGCCTTCCTTTTGGCAGCGCCTACACGAGCTATGCACAGCCCACCGCGCAGACGGTGACAATTACCAACACAGGCAATCAGAGCATCACGCTGACGCAGCCCACGGCTACGAATTACGATGTAAGCACACTCACAACAACGACCCTTGCGGCAGGCGATACGGCTACCTTTACCGTCAAGCCCAAAACCGGGCTTTCAGTTGGAGCGCACAATGAAACGATTACCGTTTCCGGTACGAACAGCACGAGTGCAAGCGTCGTAGCTGCCTTTACTGTGCAACAGCAAGGCGGCGATACAACAGATTACTACACGCTGGCCTTTGACACCAACGGCGGCAGCAGCGTTTCATCGGTTCGCCGTGCGGAGTATACAACGATCAATCTCTCCAGCTACACACCAACAAAAGACGGGTATACCTTTACCGGATGGTATTCCGATAAGGCGCTGACCGAAAAAATTACAAGTATTCGGCTGACAAAGAATACAACAATCTATGCCGGGTGGAATCACACGAACCCCCAAACCGGCGTATGGGACAATCCGTTTTCCGATGTTTCCGATAACGACTGGTTTTATGAGGATGTTGTTCTCTGCAATGAGCTTGGACTGATGCGGGGGACAAGCGATACCACATTCAGCCCCTATATAACGACTTCGAGAGGCATGATTGTGACGATTCTCTACCGTATAGAGAATGAGCCAGTTGTATCCGGAGCCTGCCCATTCGATGATGTGAAGGCGGGCGGCTATTACGAGAAGGCTATCACATGGGCTGCAGCAAATGGAATTGTCGGCGGTTATGGCGATGCCAAGTTTGACCCGGACGATAATATTACCCGTGAGCAGATGGCGGCCATACTGTACCGCTATGCACAGTACAAGGGTTATGAGTTCGGCGTGGATAGCGACATTAGCTCCTATCATGACGCTGCGATGGTCAGCGATGGATTCATCGCTGCAATGCGCTGGGCCTGCGGAGCTGGCATAATCAATGGGAGCAATGGTAATCTCATGCCGAAGGACGGCACACAGCGGTGCCAGGCGGCAGCAATGCTCATTCGGTTTTTGAACGCAGTTGCAAAATAAATAATAGACAGAACGGGCAGGCGCCTTTATGCCTGTCCATTTTGCCTATCGTATATGCCGGCGCTATGGATCGGCGTCGGCATCGTATTCCCCGGAGGCAACATTAGGCGCTCTGATTGCCGGCGCATTGGCGGCAATCAGAGTATGCTTAATTGCCGAAGGGGGGCGAAAAAAGAGAGGGTAGCAAGCTGCAGGCGCAGCTTGCTACCCTCTCTTTTGAGCAAATAACGGGTTATCCGTTTTCACTTTAGCGTGAACGGGTAAACCGTTATGCGGTTATATTTGCGGATATGTTGACAACCGTTTTTACCTATGCTATACTGACTATGAGGTAAAATGCTCGTCTGGGCGAGGATAAATAGTAATCAGGCCCAGAGCGTCCCGGCGTCCCGGCTGGGGGTTTAGCAATCTCCCTTCAGAAGTCATATAGGCTTGATACACCTATGTGATGCACAGACTTGCCGTAGTAACCTTTGTGAATTGGAAAAGTGCATTATTGACCCCTTGTGAGTAGATCCTTTTTGAAAGCATGGGTAAGTAAAAAGTATCGGCAGCTATCCACCCTATGAATGTGCCCGGTGTACTGTAGAAACGCCGGAGAGCTGATTCCTCTGTAAAGAATCCGACAGAATCCTAACTGCCGTAGATGATGAATAAATAGGACTGCACACATAAGCAAGAAGAAAAAGTGTAGGGAGCAATCCCAAACCAGTCACACATAAGACTTAAAAAAGTGTACTTTGCCAAGTGTCGAGTTTCCTCGTGGAACTGGCAGGAGGCGGCTTAGCTTGAACGGAATAAACGGAACAATGTAAATAACAAGAATAACTAAAATAAAGTGAACAGTAGGAATAACTTATATATATTATTCATACTGCACATAGTATATCTGAAACAACGAAGGAGGCTGGCTGCGGCATGGGCAGAAAAGATAAATCTTATTATAAAGACCTTCATCAGCAAGCCTATGATCGGCTGACGGGAATGCAAGCCTTTGGAGAGAGCAAGAGGGAGTCCGTCAAAAACGGAACAGACAGGGAGAAGATTTTTTCCTTTAACACCTACAAGGCATATTGGAAACACACAAAATATTTTATTCAGTACATCAAGGAAACGCACCCGGAATGTACTACGCTGAAGAGCTCAAAAAAATATGTGAATGAATGGCTGCAGGCGAGAACAGAGCAGGGGCTTTCGGCGTGGACGGTATCGCTGGAGGCAAAGGCGCTTGGCAAGCTGTACGGCATTGCTCCAGATGACGAGAATTATTTTAAGCCGCCAAAGAGGAACCGGGAAGAAATCAAACGGAGCAGGGGGACGCGGGTAAGGGATCAGCATTTTTCAAAAACCAACAATGATGAGTTAATAAAGTTTTGCAAAGGCACGGGCCTGCGCCGTAGCGAGCTGGCCGAGCTGCGAGGAAAGGATCTTATTACCAGAGAGCAAATTGAGGCAGAGATAACAAAGATGGAGAGCCTTCCGGAGAGCGAGAGATCGCCGGGGTACGATAAGCGGCTCCAGACACTCTGTGACACGCGCTTTTTCGAGGTGGAGTACTTTACCCGTGTACGCAGTGGAAAGGGCGGCAGAGAGCGTTACAGCCCCGTTATAGGACGGGATGCGGCGCAGATCGTTGAGAGGATGCAAAATACACCGCTGGAAGAAAAGGTGTGGCAGCACATTCACAACAGCGCCGATATTCACGGTTATCGGTCTGAGTATGCTACAGCCATATACAAGAGCCATGCCAGGGCAATCAAGGACATACCCTTTGACCGTGTAAACAAGGGAACGGGAAAAAAGTTTCAAAGTGATGTCTACACCTGCAGAAAAGATGAAGCTGGTAAAAAATTGGATAAGGCGGCTATGCTCATTTGCAGTAAGGCACTTGGTCATAATCGAATCAGCGTTGTGGCTGACAACTACATTCGGGGTCTATAAGGGAGGTGCGCTGCCGTGAGTGAGTTTGTAAAGAAAACTGTAATTGGGTATAAGGAAGTCCCCGGTGGCAATTCCGATCCGGAGTGTACCCATGTCATTTTGACAAAAAAAGAATATGAGGAGATTGTACGAGAAATCGCTACGGCTGAGCAGAAAGCGAGAAATGCAAAATACGATGCCGAAAAGCAAATCAGAGAGGCTCAACAAAACGCCCACTATGAAGCCCAGAAAGCCGCTGAAGAGGCGCAGAAGGCTGTAGACGGGATGAAGGATACCCTGGCCGCAGAAACGGCGGAAAAGGGCTACCAACAGCGTTTGAACGCGAATCTGCTGCGAATCTCAAAGGAGAGGGCAAACGCCGAGCGCAAGCTGAAGCCAAAAAAGGAACACACAGGGTATGTTGTTACCGCGTCAGAGGAAAAAGATTATAGCTACAGGGAGGGAAGCAGACGATGGAACAAGGTCAAACTCTGGGAAACGGTATTACAAAGTCCTTATGGGGTAGACTATACAGAAGAACAGGCAAGGAAACTGATACAAGAAGATCTGTTTCCTTCAGAAGATGAATGGCTGATTGCCAAAATAGGGATCACAGCACGGTATGGCGGCACTTATGAGGATATGATTGATGACCGGAAATTGAGTGCCGAGTTTCGGAAGAACAATATCCTTTTAGGTCGGCAGAAACGATTAAGAGCAAACTTCCGTGCCGGCTATTGGGAAATGGTATTCATGCACACAAAACCGTTGGGGATAGTCCCAGCAGATATGAGAGCGTGCTGAAGGAGGCATTGTGATGACGGAAATGTGGAGGCCAATCAAAGGCTATGAAGGCGTCTATGAGGTCAGCAATACCTGCAAGGCACGGAGCATAGATCGGCATGACAGGCGCGGAGTTTTTCATAAAGGCGTGGAACTCAAAATAAGGATGTATGAAGATGAGCGATTCATTCGCCTTACCACAAACGGACAGTCAAAAGACCGCAGTTTGGATCGCATTTTGGTACTATAAAAAGCGTAAGTGTAGGACGCCGACGGGTGTTTCGCATTTGCGCTTATTCTTTTACAATAAGGGAAGTAATTGGTCTGGCGTGGCGCTTTTTGGAGCGAAGCCTCCGATACAAAAACAGCCAGCCATCCCTTGTTGTAAACATTCGATTAAGCAGGTTGAAACCCACATGGGCTTTCGTGTAACGAACCAAATTGAATCGCAATAAGTGCAGATGGGATTACAATTACACAATTCATTCAGGAGGGTTCAACATGACAAGCGTAGGAATCGACGTATCCAAAGGGAAAAGCACAGTCTGCATTCTCAGACCATACGGCGAGGTGGTTGCTTCCCCGTATGAAATACAGCACATCGAACAGGAACTTCGTGCATTGGTATCCAATATCCAATCCATAAAAGGCGAAGTCAGAATCGTAATGGAGGCTACCGGAGCGTACCATTTGCCGCTGCTGTCCAGTTTCAAGGAGGCAGGACTTTTCGTGAGCGTCATCAATCCGTTGGCGATGAAAAAGTATGCTTCAACAGCAATACGCAAAGGCAAAACCGACAAATTAGATTCTGTGCGCATCGCGAATTATGGAATTGACAACTGGTTCAAGCTGGTAGACTACACCCTGCCGGATGAGTTATACGCTCAGCTCAGGCTCCTCGGGCGTCAATATGCCCATTACATCACCATTCGCATCGAGAGCAAGCTTGCCTTGACCGATCTGCTGGATAGAACGATGCCGGGGATAAAAACGTTGCTCAGCGGTAAGCGCTCGGAAGAACCAACAAAGGATAAACTCAGCGATTTTGTAGAAGAATACTGGCATTTTGACAGCATTACTAAAAAAAGCGAGACTCAGTTCATTCGCTGTTATTGCACTTGGGCGAAAAAGAAAGGATACCATGCAAATGAATCCAAGGCGAAAGCTATTTACGCTCTGGCTTGCAATGGTATCCCCACTTTGCCCTCCAGTGCCGCATCGACCAAAATGTTAACACTGGAAGCTGTGCGAGTCCTGAAAGAAGTAAACAAGACTCTGGAAACCATTTTAACACAAATGCAGGAGCTTGCAATCACTTTGCCTGAATATGACACTGTTCGCGCCATGAACGGTGTGGGCAACATCTTAGCACCAAGGCTCATTGCGGAGATTGGCGATGTGCGCCGTTTTCATAGCGGCAGCGCACTGATTGCATTCGCGGGAATTGACTCGCCGCCGTTTCAATCAGGAAGCTTTACAGGTACACGCCGAAAAATCTCCAAACGTGGATCTTCATTGCTTCGGAAAACCGGGTACGAGGTAATGAAATGCCTTAAAACAGTAAAGCCGGCCCAAGACAACGCAGTTTACTTGTATATGCTGAAAAAGGAGTCCGAAGGCAAGCCCAAGAAGGTTGCAAAGATTGCTGCTCTCAACAAGTTCCTGCGCATCTATTACGCCCGTGTAAGCGAGGTGTACGCAGGCTAAATAAGCCATTATTCCATAGGCCAGCGGCTTGCCGGTGGTCTGCTTTGCTATACCCAAACTACAATCATATTTTTATCCAGCCTGCTAAGATTTGTTCTTGACTTTTCTTAGCAGGTTTTTGTGTGACTTTTTCAGAAGAAGAACGGCTGATATGAGAGCCGGATTTGACAGTTTGAGAGAAATCAGTTAAGATAAAAATAGAAATGGGGAAAAACCTATTGATAATATATGCCCCCCTAAGTTGTTTTCCCCCGTATTTTCGTCCTTAAAAACCGGCTTATTTTCTCTCTGAAGGGAGAAAGGCGGAGAGGGAAAAAGGGGTGAACGGAGGGGTGTGGTAATGTGGTAAACCCGTAGGGTTTTCCATCATTTCCATGCTCCGGAGTGAAGGGGAAAGGGGAGAGGTGACTTTCTCCTTGAGCCGCCGTAGGCGGCACTCTTTGGCTCTCCCCTTTCCCCCTTTTCGCCCGTAGGCGATGGTTTTTTGTTTTTCTTTGGAGGTGAGTTTGGTGGCCAGTGGATTGTTGGGTTCGGTGGAGCAGCTGCAGAGGCTGTACTATGAAAAGAATGAGCATTTGAATAAATTTTTTGAGTCGGTTACTCCTTATGAGTTTTACAGAGAGATATTTCCGGTAGGTTCATTTGAACGGAAAGGTCATTTTGAAGATACTAAAGGGAACGCTATTGCTGTGACTATTCCGAAAAAAGAAACGGGTATTGCCCTTCAGATTGAGGGTGGCGGTCGGGCCATTCGCTACACCATTACCGATGAGCTGGACAAGCTGGAAGAGATTCGGGATACTGATTTTACGATCATGTCTCCTATATCTTATTTCGGGAAAAAGCGAAATGCTCAAAATGCGCGTTATCTTTATGCTTTGGTTTTTGATTTAGATGGTATGGGTATGCCGCAGCTTCGTGATACGCTTCATCAGATGGAGCATGATATTTTGCCAAAGGCTACTTTTGTTGTGAACAGTGGAACTGGTCTGCATTTGTATTATGTCCTTACGGAGCCGGTGCCGATGTACCCAAGCAATCAAAATTATTTGAAAGAGCTTAAGTATTCATTGACACGCCAGATTTGGAATCGGTTTACATCGACAATTCAAGAGCCGCAGATGCAGGGTATTATGCAGGGATTTCGTGTTGTGGGCTCTGGCTCAAAGTTTGGCCGGGAATGTCCGGTCGTAGCTTACCGGCTTGGAGGTAAGGTTGAGTTGGATTCGCTTTTAGAGTATGTTCCGGACAGTAATGGCGAACGGCAGCGGCTGCAGGGTATTATGCGCAAGGGGCGTTTATCATTGGATGAAGCGAAGCAACGGTATCCGGATTGGTATGAGCGGAGGGTTGTGCAGAAGGAACGGCGTGGCCGTTGGGTGGTTAAAAGGGATTTATACGACTGGTGGCTTCATCGTATTAAGGATGAAATTAAGGTTGGGCATCGGTTTTATGGAATTATGACGCTTGCTATTTATGCCAAGAAATGTGGCATCGATGAAGCGGAGCTGCGGGAAGACGCTTTTGCATTGCTTACTCCATATGACCAGATGAGCGAGGAAGATATAAACCGCTTTACAAAAGATGATGTGGTTTGTGCTTTAGAAATGTTTAACGAGGACTATGTTACTTTTCCGAGAGATGATATTGCGAAGATATCCGGGTTGACTATGCCGGTCAATAAGAGGAATTGGAGAAAGCAATCGCAGCATTTGGAGTTTGCTCGCGGGATCAGAGCCTTGAAAGAAAAAATGGGCGAGCCGGTGTCGGGTGGGCGGCCAGTTGCTCAAGAAGCTGTTTATAGGTGGAGGCAGCAGCATCCGGAGGGACGAAAGGCAGATTGTCATAGAGAATTGGGCCTTGATCCAAAAACAATTCGGAAGTGGTGGGGGACTAACTGCTGATGTAATTTCAAATTGTTCCAATGTAGCCAAAAAATTTACCGCTTAAAATGAACACAAATTACTTGCAATGCACATAAAAAAGAGTATAATATTAAATGTAAGGAGGTGCGTCTTATGGCAAATAAAGGGAACATGACGCTCCGTGTGGAGCCAGAGCTAAAGGAACAAGCTGCAGCACTCTTTAAGTCTTTGGGTATGGATCTTAGTACGGCGACAGGTATTTTTTATCGGCAGGCGCTGCGATATCATGGACTGCCCTTTGATGTGAGAATTGATGAGCCAAATGAAACGACTTATGCTGCAATGGAAGAAGCAGAGCAGATGCTGAAAGATCCGAATACAAAGAGGTTTTCCAGTGTGGAGGATTTGTTTGCGGAGTTGGATGCAGGATGAAGTACGAAATTGAGAGAACTTCACAGTTTAGGAAAGACTATAAACTGGCAGTAAAGCGGGGGTGCAATATCTCGGAGCTGAAGAAAGTCGTGGCTATGCTGGCTAATGGGGAGCAGCTCCCTGAAAAGTACAGAGACCATGATCTGACAAACTCCAGAAATTATAAAAATATGCGAGAATGTCATATTGAACCGGATTGGCTTTTGGTCTATAAGATCACAGAAAGCGTTTTGATTTTGTCCTTGAACCGAACAGGGACGCACAGCGATCTTTTTTGAAAGAAGGGTAAAGCTATGAGTTGGGATAAAGAGAAAATTTCACAGCTGCAGCTTCCAGATCTGTCTGATCGAGACCCACATCCCCGCCTGCTCCTGGACGGATACGGCATTCATGCCGGCAGTTGCTATACGGCGCTGTTTCCAGATGGCTGGCATGATATTACGCTGGAGGTCAGCGGTGAGCCGTATGGCCCCGGCTGCTGGTATATTTCGACGCCTGGATACAACGGCATCTGTCCGATAGGATTGTTCGTAAAAATTTGATATTGAAAAGCAGACCCACGCTGTATGGGTCTGCTTTTCAATATCAATATAATATATAAAGAGTACACCGTATTTATCTGAAATAATGTATATAACATAAATACAGTATTCAAAAGAATTTGTGTTCATAGGTCGTTGCCGTTTTGGAAATACTGTATTTAAGCGTCGGTATCAGACAAAAATAATTCCGAGGAGAGTGTAGACAAAATTGAAAAATTGTAGTACAATGTACTACAAGGAAAGGAGCTGATGTTATGGCTTTCTCAATTAGGCTAACCGATGAAGAAAAAAGTTTGGCAGATAGCTATGCAAAGATTCATGCACTTTCGCTGGGCGAGGCGTTCAAAAAAGCGTTGTTTGAGAGAATCGAAGATGAATATGATATTACTGTTGCAGATGAAGCCTATGCAGAGTATGTTAAGGCCGGTAAAAAGAGCGCACCAATTTCCGAGCTTTGGAAAGAGTGTAATCTGTGAGGTATAGCGTTGAAACTACCCCGCGTTTTGATAAAGAGTTCAAAAAACTCGACAGTTATACAAAGCGCATGATTAAGGCGTGGATCGACAAAAACCTTGTTGACTGCGGAGATCCTCGACAGCATGGAAAAGGGCTTACAGCAAACAGGAGCGGTCAATGGCGGTATAGAATTGGCGATTATCGAATGATTTGTGTGATAGAAGATGATAGGCTTATTATAACCGCATTGAACATCGGACATCGAAAAGAAGTATATGATTAAAAATGGAGGGAGCTGCATCGAGCGGTTTCCTCCATTTTTAATTAAACAGCGATTACTGTATATAGTATACATAAAGTATATAACAGAAATAATAAGAATAATGCAAATACTTTATTCCGATTGCCGCAACTCTCGTTTATATTTGTAATAAGTGTTTCGTGCGAGGCAAGTAAGCTGCATGACTTCTATATCTGTCAGACTGCCATTGAAATCTTGGGAGTGTTTAAGGATGATTGCTTTGGCGGCAAGACTTTTTTTCGTAACGATTTTGGCGTCCTGGCGTCGCCCAATTTGTTTTCCGTTTAACCGTGCGGTTTCAATGCCTTCTTTGGTGCGCTGGTGAAGATCTGATACTTCCTTTTCTGATTGCTCAAAAGCAATACGGATTTGTTCTTTGGCAAGCTCCAGCAGATAGCGGTTTATCCCTTGAAGAATTAAGTCTACCTTGCTGCCGGTGAGTTGTATGTTACTCTCCAGCGCCTTTTTATAGGTGCTGGTATTTATGTGAGGCTCCTTTAAAAAAACAAGAGTGACGCCTTTTTGGTACAGTTCTTCATAGGCAGCAAACCCATCAGCTGCGTTGCCGCTCATGCGTGAAACACTGTCAAAGATGATGGTGTCACCGGCAGAGATCCTTTTCATCAGTTTTTGCCATTCTTTTCGATCGAGTTGTGTTCTGCTGAAGATCTCTTGAATAATGACGGTCTCCGGGTAGGCTGCTTTTATATTTCTTATTTGCCGGTCGATGCTCTGCTTGGTTCGTGAGATTCTGCAATACCCATATTCCATGCGCTGCCTCCAATATCAAAATAGACCTTCGTTTATAACGATACTTTTATTATAGGTGCCGGGTGCAAATGCGTCAATGGTTTTGATACAAAAAAAGAAAACGGTTATTTTAATACTTGCATATTGACAATAAGCGGCATAACGCATATAATTTATATAACTTATATACGAGGAACAAAGCAAATAAGGTATACATGAAGGGAGAGACAGGCTTGAAAATAATAGCAATCGCAAATCAAAAGGGCGGCGTGGCCAAAACAACAACGACGCATAATTTGGGCGTAGCGTTGGCGGCTGCTGGAAAAAAGGTGCTGCTCATCGATCTGGATAGTCAAGCCAGTTTGACTATCAGTGCCGGCATTGAGCCGCTTGAAATGCAGCTCACGATAGTCGATGTTCTGAAAAAGGATGGAGCGCCAATCGACAAGTGCATACAGCGGCTCAATGACCGGCTTTTCATTGTTACTTCGATTATTGATTTAGCACCGATGGAAATGGAAATGCTGTCCAGAGCAAGCCGGGAGAAGATCCTCGACCGGGCGCTGAAGCCGGTGCAGGAGGACTATGACTATATTTTGATCGATTGCCCCCCGCAGCTTTCCATTCTTACAATCAACGCCCTTTCCTGTGCGGATGGGGTACTGATCCCGGTAAAAACAGATTATTTGGCATATCGTGGGTTGACGCAGCTAATGGACAGCATTGGAGAAATACAAGAGTTGATAAATCCCGGCCTGCAGGTGCTTGGTGTGGTGGCAACGCTGCATGATGCAAGGGTAACGGATGACCGGGAGATTCTCGCGCTGTTGAAGAAGGAATATAACTTACTTGGCGTCATTAAGCGACTGGCCGTGGCGAAGAAGGGAATTTATGATGGGCGAGCTGTTGTGGAGCAGGCTCCGGCCAGCGAGATTGCCAGAGAATATATTTCCATTGCGGAAATGATAATTGAAGGAAAAACGGAAAGAGAGGAACTTTACCATGAGTAAGTTGGAGGAACGGGAGAGCCGCAGAAAATCTATCGTTGGGGGTATGATCGATACCCCGGATGCGCCGGCAACAGACACCGCCAGCCGTGGACGCCCGAAGGAAGATCGGGAACTAAAAAAGAGAATCAGTCTTTCTGTAAAACCGAGTTTGTATGAGGATATTCAAAAAATTGCGTATGTGCAGCGTGTCAGTATTAGCGATCTGATAGGAAACTTGATGGAGCAGTACAGAGCCGATCATCCGGAAGCGATTGAGGAGTACAAAAAAATCAAAGAATGATAAAAGAAGCGGAGCTTTTTAGATGTTTTTATGTGGTAAAATAAAAAGCGTCGAAAAAAATATTTTCGGCTGGTGGATTGAGGGAATAAATAATGGCGGCGTATCAGAGTGATTTGGCGGTCATAACAAAGGCAAAAGACCTTTGCTCGTACATTATGACCGTAACAGACAAGTCGCCAAAGCGATTTCGGTTTACGCTTGTCGCAAAGCTGCAGGGACATGCGTTGAACACGATAGAAAACCTGTACCGGGCAAACGAAGTGTTCGTTAGGGCCGGTGGCAGAGAAAAAGCGGCGCAGCGCGTGGATTACCAGCATCGGGCACTTACGGAGCTTAAACTGCTTGGATATATGGCGCAGCTTGCGATGGAGCAGGGCTGCATTTTGCCGAAGCAGTATGAGCAGATAACAAAAAAGGTAAATGACTGCCAAAATATGCTGGGTGCATGGCTGAACAGCGACAGAAAACGAATGGGGATGTAAGCCGGTAGGCTTTCATCATAAAGGGATAGGGTTGAATAATTTTTATCTGGTGGCTCCGGTCCCCTGGCAACAATGATAACAATGCGGCTATCGTGAACAACGACGGCGGCATCAACGACAATGGTAACAATGTCAACAACACTGCTGTCGCTGTTCGGCCCGCATCGCCTTATAGCCAGATGCTTGTTCTAAGTAGGGCAAGCCTGTGTAGGCTGTTTTTTCAGCCTGCTTGCATAAGGCAAAGGAACCCTATTCCATTTCGCGCAGGAAGGCGTCAAGAGAAGCAGGCGCGGAAAAACACATACCGTCGGTGAAGCAGACGCAGACGGGGCAAGCCGCGAGGCGGGCTCGACTGAACGCTTTTGACCTCTTTGAAAGAGCCGCCCATTATGGCCGTTGAAAAGCTCTTTCCCGGCGGCGAGATAAGGAGCATAGTCCGGATGACGGAGTATGAAAAGATATATCAATTTGAAAGTCTGTATCGTGCCTATAAAATGTCGGCACGAAGCAAACGAAGCAAAAATGAGGTAGTAGAGTTTGAGTTAAATCTGGCGAATAACCTTTGGCGGCTCCATGACGCGCTGGAACGGAAACAATACCGCCCTTCAGCCTATCATCGGTTTATGATCTACGATCCGAAGGAGCGAGAGATCCAGGCGCTGTCCTTTGGTGATCGGGTGGTGCAGCACAGTCTGTGCGACAATGTGCTGAAGCCGTATTTTGAAAAGCGTCTGATTTATGATTGTGCTGCCTGCCGCGAAAATAAGGGAACTCATTTCGCAATGGACAGGCTATCCGGATTTATGCACGAGTTTCATAAGGAGCATGGAACCGCAGGCTATTTTCTCAAATGCGATGTGCGGAAGTATTTTAACAGCATCGACCATGAAGCACTGAAATACCTACTGCGTCGATTCCCGGATCGGGACATTAAAGCGTTTCTTTATCAGATTATCGATAGCTTTAACGGCGATACAGGCAGGGGCCTTCCGATGGGCAATCAGTCCAGCCAATGGTTTGCACTCTATTATCTCGACAGGATTGACCGTATCATCAAGGAAAAATATAAAATCAAGTATTATACTCGGTATATGGACGATCTGGTATTGCTGCATGAGGACAAAGCACATCTGCAAGCCTGCCTTGCGGAGATAACCGCAGTAGCAGAGGAAACACTGAAAATAGAGTTTAATGAAAAGACGCAGATATTCCCCGTTTCGGCAGGGGTAGATTATCTTGGATGGCGGTTTTATCTGACGGACAGCGGTAAGGTGATCCGGAGGCTGCGAACAAGCAATAAGCGTCGATTCAAACGGAGACTGAAAGCGTTTCAAGAAAAATACCGCAGCGGCGAGATGGATTATGAGGCGATAAGTCGGAGCCTTGCGAGCTATGTTGGGCATTTGCAGCATGGACATACTTGGAAGCTGCAGACGAAGGTATATGAAAAATTTGTTTTGACAAAGGCACCGAAGAGGAACGAACAAAAGAAATTACAGGAAAACCCCTGTAACTGATAAGAGGAGGACAAGAACATGAGAAAAAGACTATTAGCAACGCTACTGTGCCTGTGCATGGTGGTGACGCTGCTGCCTACGGTGGCGTTTGCAGCAGGCGAAAGAGCCGCCATTCAGCTTGGCGCTGATGGCATTGAAAAAGGCAATACTGTGTATTACGGCAGCTATGCACAAAGTGACATCACAGGCGTGACAAAAGACCCCATTAAATGGCGTGTGCTATCTACAACGCCAAATGGTACAACGGCTGACGGTAGCGCATGGAGAGCAGGCGATGGCTTACTGCTGCTCTCCGACCAAAACCTTGATGTGCAGCTGTACCATGCTGATGATGAAAGCGTAACTTGGGGGGTCAGCACCATGCGCAGTTGGCTGAACGGCTATGCAGCGAGTGCAAATACTGGCGGCATCAGCGGTACGGATTACAGTTCCAATAACTTTATCAATACGGCTTTCGCCGAAAGCGAAAGAGCGAAAATCCTGCAAACGAAGTTGGAAAACGCCAATAATCCAACCAATAGCACAGCAGGCGGCAATGCAACCACCGACAAGGTGTTTGCCCTTTCCATAGCCGAGGCGAGCAGCACAGACTATTTTGCGGATAACAATAGCCGCGTCGGCACGAATACGGCGTATGTAGCAAGTAAAAGCAATATGAATGAAGTCGGCACAGCCGATCTCTGGTGGCTCCGGTCCCCTGGCCTCATTGATATCACTGCGGCTATCGTGATCTACGTCGGCGGCATCTACGACTATGGTTACATTGTCAGCCTCTCCTGCTGTCGCTGTTCGGCCCGCTTTTAATTTAACTCTGAACTCTGTCCTCTTCACATCTGCCGCCGTAGGCGGCAAATCAAGCGGCACCGTAGGTGCCGCCGCTCTGAACTCTGTTGCAGACGATGCTGCCGTAACAGAGTGGAAACTGACGCTGAAGGACAGCACCCGCAGCGGCTTTTCCGCAAGTCTGAATACATCGAGCAGCGCCACCGTTGCGGCGGGCGGCAGCGTGTCCGTTGACTATTCCGGTGCAGCAACCGGCGATAATGAATATATCTCTGCTATGCTTGTAAACAGCAGCGATACGGTGCTTTATTACGGCAACATTGCAAATAACAGCGCCAGCGACACAGCACAGGCAATTACCATGCCCGCAGACCTCGCGGCGGGCAGCTATACACTTAAAATCTTTAATGAGCAGGTAAACGGAAATAAGAAGACCGACTACGCAAGCGAGTTTAAGGATATCGCTATTACAGTTTCGGCAGCGGATACCACCGCGCCCACTTTGACCGCCGGTGTGGCCAACCGCACAGGCGATACCGCCGCTGCGGTGAAGTTTACCAGCGATGAAGCGGGGGCATATTACTATGCAGTCGTGGACAGCGGAGCTGCTGCACCGACGATCGACACGATGGGAGCCGGCACAGCTTGCGATACGACTGAGCAGACCATAGCGGCCACCCTTACGGCGGGAGCAAAGGATATTTACATTGTCGTGAAGGATGCGGCGGGGAATGTGAGCAACGCCCTTAAAATTGCTATTCCCGCGTATGTTCCAAATTCCTACGCCATCACCGCCTCCCCGGCAAGCCTTCCTTTTGGCAGCGCCTACACGAGCTATGCACAGCCCACCGCGCAGACGGTGACAATTACCAACACAGGCAATCAGAGCATCACGCTGACGCAGCCCACGGCTACGAATTACGATGTAAGCACACTCACAACAACGACCCTTGCGGCAGGCGATACGGCTACCTTTACCGTCAAGCCCAAAACCGGGCTTTCAGTTGGAGCGCACAATGAAACGATTACCGTTTCCGGTACGAACAGCACGAGTGCAAGCGTCGTAGCTGCCTTTACTGTGCAACAGCAAGGCGGCGATACAACAGATTACTACACGCTGGCCTTTGACACCAACGGCGGCAGCAGCGTTTCATCGGTTCGCCGTGCGGAGTATACAACGATCAATCTCTCCAGCTACACACCAACAAAAGACGGGTATACCTTTACCGGATGGTATTCCGATAAGGCGCTGACCGAAAAAATTACAAGTATTCGGCTGACAAAGAATACAACAATCTATGCCGGGTGGAATCACACGAACCCCCAAACCGGCGTATGGGACAATCCGTTTTCCGATGTTTCCGATAACGACTGGTTTTATGAGGATGTTGTTCTCTGCAATGAGCTTGGACTGATGCGGGGGACAAGCGATACCACATTCAGCCCCTATATAACGACTTCGAGAGGCATGATTGTGACGATTCTCTACCGTATAGAGAATGAGCCAGTTGTATCCGGAGCCTGCCCATTCGATGATGTGAAGGCGGGCGGCTATTACGAGAAGGCTATCACATGGGCTGCAGCAAATGGAATTGTCGGCGGTTATGGCGATGCCAAGTTTGACCCGGACGATAATATTACCCGTGAGCAGATGGCGGCCATACTGTACCGCTATGCACAGTACAAGGGTTATGAGTTCGGCGTGGATAGCGACATTAGCTCCTATCATGACGCTGCGATGGTCAGCGATGGATTCATCGCTGCAATGCGCTGGGCCTGCGGAGCTGGCATAATCAATGGGAGCAATGGTAATCTCATGCCGAAGGACGGCACACAGCGGTGCCAGGCGGCAGCAATGCTCATTCGGTTTTTGAACGCAGTTGCAAAATAAATAATAGACAGAACGGGCAGGCGCCTTTATGCCTGTCCATTTTGCCTATCGTATATGCCGGCGCTATGGATCGGCGTCGGCATCGTATTCCCCGGAGGCAACATTAGGCGCTCTGATTGCCGGCGCATTGGCGGCAATCAGAGTATGCTTAATTGCCGAAGGGGGGCGAAAAAAGAGAGGGTAGCAAGCTGCAGGCGCAGCTTGCTACCCTCTCTTTTGAGCAAATAACGGGTTATCCGTTTTCACTTTAGCGTGAACGGGTAAACCGTTATGCGGTTATATTTGCGGATATGTTGACAACCGTTTTTACCTATGCTATACTGACTATGAGGTAAAATGCTCGTCTGGGCGAGGATAAATAGTAATCAGGCCCAGAGCGTCCCGGCGTCCCGGCTGGGGGTTTAGCAATCTCCCTTCAGAAGTCATATAGGCTTGATACACCTATGTGATGCACAGACTTGCCGTAGTAACCTTTGTGAATTGGAAAAGTGCATTATTGACCCCTTGTGAGTAGATCCTTTTTGAAAGCATGGGTAAGTAAAAAGTATCGGCAGCTATCCACCCTATGAATGTGCCCGGTGTACTGTAGAAACGCCGGAGAGCTGATTCCTCTGTAAAGAATCCGACAGAATCCTAACTGCCGTAGATGATGAATAAATAGGACTGCACACATAAGCAAGAAGAAAAAGTGTAGGGAGCAATCCCAAACCAGTCACACATAAGACTTAAAAAAGTGTACTTTGCCAAGTGTCGAGTTTCCTCGTGGAACTGGCAGGAGGCGGCTTAGCTTGAACGGAATAAACGGAACAATGTAAATAACAAGAATAACTAAAATAAAGTGAACAGTAGGAATAACTTATATATATTATTCATACTGCACATAGTATATCTGAAACAACGAAGGAGGCTGGCTGCGGCATGGGCAGAAAAGATAAATCTTATTATAAAGACCTTCATCAGCAAGCCTATGATCGGCTGACGGGAATGCAAGCCTTTGGAGAGAGCAAGAGGGAGTCCGTCAAAAACGGAACAGACAGGGAGAAGATTTTTTCCTTTAACACCTACAAGGCATATTGGAAACACACAAAATATTTTATTCAGTACATCAAGGAAACGCACCCGGAATGTACTACGCTGAAGAGCTCAAAAAAATATGTGAATGAATGGCTGCAGGCGAGAACAGAGCAGGGGCTTTCGGCGTGGACGGTATCGCTGGAGGCAAAGGCGCTTGGCAAGCTGTACGGCATTGCTCCAGATGACGAGAATTATTTTAAGCCGCCAAAGAGGAACCGGGAAGAAATCAAACGGAGCAGGGGGACGCGGGTAAGGGATCAGCATTTTTCAAAAACCAACAATGATGAGTTAATAAAGTTTTGCAAAGGCACGGGCCTGCGCCGTAGCGAGCTGGCCGAGCTGCGAGGAAAGGATCTTATTACCAGAGAGCAAATTGAGGCAGAGATAACAAAGATGGAGAGCCTTCCGGAGAGCGAGAGATCGCCGGGGTACGATAAGCGGCTCCAGACACTCTGTGACACGCGCTTTTTCGAGGTGGAGTACTTTACCCGTGTACGCAGTGGAAAGGGCGGCAGAGAGCGTTACAGCCCCGTTATAGGACGGGATGCGGCGCAGATCGTTGAGAGGATGCAAAATACACCGCTGGAAGAAAAGGTGTGGCAGCACATTCACAACAGCGCCGATATTCACGGTTATCGGTCTGAGTATGCTACAGCCATATACAAGAGCCATGCCAGGGCAATCAAGGACATACCCTTTGACCGTGTAAACAAGGGAACGGGAAAAAAGTTTCAAAGTGATGTCTACACCTGCAGAAAAGATGAAGCTGGTAAAAAATTGGATAAGGCGGCTATGCTCATTTGCAGTAAGGCACTTGGTCATAATCGAATCAGCGTTGTGGCTGACAACTACATTCGGGGTCTATAAGGGAGGTGCGCTGCCGTGAGTGAGTTTGTAAAGAAAACTGTAATTGGGTATAAGGAAGTCCCCGGTGGCAATTCCGATCCGGAGTGTACCCATGTCATTTTGACAAAAAAAGAATATGAGGAGATTGTACGAGAAATCGCTACGGCTGAGCAGAAAGCGAGAAATGCAAAATACGATGCCGAAAAGCAAATCAGAGAGGCTCAACAAAACGCCCACTATGAAGCCCAGAAAGCCGCTGAAGAGGCGCAGAAGGCTGTAGACGGGATGAAGGATACCCTGGCCGCAGAAACGGCGGAAAAGGGCTACCAACAGCGTTTGAACGCGAATCTGCTGCGAATCTCAAAGGAGAGGGCAAACGCCGAGCGCAAGCTGAAGCCAAAAAAGGAACACACAGGGTATGTTGTTACCGCGTCAGAGGAAAAAGATTATAGCTACAGGGAGGGAAGCAGACGATGGAACAAGGTCAAACTCTGGGAAACGGTATTACAAAGTCCTTATGGGGTAGACTATACAGAAGAACAGGCAAGGAAACTGATACAAGAAGATCTGTTTCCTTCAGAAGATGAATGGCTGATTGCCAAAATAGGGATCACAGCACGGTATGGCGGCACTTATGAGGATATGATTGATGACCGGAAATTGAGTGCCGAGTTTCGGAAGAACAATATCCTTTTAGGTCGGCAGAAACGATTAAGAGCAAACTTCCGTGCCGGCTATTGGGAAATGGTATTCATGCACACAAAACCGTTGGGGATAGTCCCAGCAGATATGAGAGCGTGCTGAAGGAGGCATTGTGATGACGGAAATGTGGAGGCCAATCAAAGGCTATGAAGGCGTCTATGAGGTCAGCAATACCTGCAAGGCACGGAGCATAGATCGGCATGACAGGCGCGGAGTTTTTCATAAAGGCGTGGAACTCAAAATAAGGATGTATGAAGATGAGCGATTCATTCGCCTTACCACAAACGGACAGTCAAAAGACCGCAGTTTGGATCGCATTTTGGTACTATAAAAAGCGTAAGTGTAGGACGCCGACGGGTGTTTCGCATTTGCGCTTATTCTTTTACAATAAGGGAAGTAATTGGTCTGGCGTGGCGCTTTTTGGAGCGAAGCCTCCGATACAAAAACAGCCAGCCATCCCTTGTTGTAAACATTCGATTAAGCAGGTTGAAACCCACATGGGCTTTCGTGTAACGAACCAAATTGAATCGCAATAAGTGCAGATGGGATTACAATTACACAATTCATTCAGGAGGGTTCAACATGACAAGCGTAGGAATCGACGTATCCAAAGGGAAAAGCACAGTCTGCATTCTCAGACCATACGGCGAGGTGGTTGCTTCCCCGTATGAAATACAGCACATCGAACAGGAACTTCGTGCATTGGTATCCAATATCCAATCCATAAAAGGCGAAGTCAGAATCGTAATGGAGGCTACCGGAGCGTACCATTTGCCGCTGCTGTCCAGTTTCAAGGAGGCAGGACTTTTCGTGAGCGTCATCAATCCGTTGGCGATGAAAAAGTATGCTTCAACAGCAATACGCAAAGGCAAAACCGACAAATTAGATTCTGTGCGCATCGCGAATTATGGAATTGACAACTGGTTCAAGCTGGTAGACTACACCCTGCCGGATGAGTTATACGCTCAGCTCAGGCTCCTCGGGCGTCAATATGCCCATTACATCACCATTCGCATCGAGAGCAAGCTTGCCTTGACCGATCTGCTGGATAGAACGATGCCGGGGATAAAAACGTTGCTCAGCGGTAAGCGCTCGGAAGAACCAACAAAGGATAAACTCAGCGATTTTGTAGAAGAATACTGGCATTTTGACAGCATTACTAAAAAAAGCGAGACTCAGTTCATTCGCTGTTATTGCACTTGGGCGAAAAAGAAAGGATACCATGCAAATGAATCCAAGGCGAAAGCTATTTACGCTCTGGCTTGCAATGGTATCCCCACTTTGCCCTCCAGTGCCGCATCGACCAAAATGTTAACACTGGAAGCTGTGCGAGTCCTGAAAGAAGTAAACAAGACTCTGGAAACCATTTTAACACAAATGCAGGAGCTTGCAATCACTTTGCCTGAATATGACACTGTTCGCGCCATGAACGGTGTGGGCAACATCTTAGCACCAAGGCTCATTGCGGAGATTGGCGATGTGCGCCGTTTTCATAGCGGCAGCGCACTGATTGCATTCGCGGGAATTGACTCGCCGCCGTTTCAATCAGGAAGCTTTACAGGTACACGCCGAAAAATCTCCAAACGTGGATCTTCATTGCTTCGGAAAACCGGGTACGAGGTAATGAAATGCCTTAAAACAGTAAAGCCGGCCCAAGACAACGCAGTTTACTTGTATATGCTGAAAAAGGAGTCCGAAGGCAAGCCCAAGAAGGTTGCAAAGATTGCTGCTCTCAACAAGTTCCTGCGCATCTATTACGCCCGTGTAAGCGAGGTGTACGCAGGCTAAATAAGCCATTATTCCATAGGCCAGCGGCTTGCCGGTGGTCTGCTTTGCTATACCCAAACTACAATCATATTTTTATCCAGCCTGCTAAGATTTGTTCTTGACTTTTCTTAGCAGGTTTTTGTGTGACTTTTTCAGAAGAAGAACGGCTGATATGAGAGCCGGATTTGACAGTTTGAGAGAAATCAGTTAAGATAAAAATAGAAATGGGGAAAAACCTATTGATAATATATGCCCCCCTAAGTTGTTTTCCCCCGTATTTTCGTCCTTAAAAACCGGCTTATTTTCTCTCTGAAGGGAGAAAGGCGGAGAGGGAAAAAGGGGTGAACGGAGGGGTGTGGTAATGTGGTAAACCCGTAGGGTTTTCCATCATTTCCATGCTCCGGAGTGAAGGGGAAAGGGGAGAGGTGACTTTCTCCTTGAGCCGCCGTAGGCGGCACTCTTTGGCTCTCCCCTTTCCCCCTTTTCGCCCGTAGGCGATGGTTTTTTGTTTTTCTTTGGAGGTGAGTTTGGTGGCCAGTGGATTGTTGGGTTCGGTGGAGCAGCTGCAGAGGCTGTACTATGAAAAGAATGAGCATTTGAATAAATTTTTTGAGTCGGTTACTCCTTATGAGTTTTACAGAGAGATATTTCCGGTAGGTTCATTTGAACGGAAAGGTCATTTTGAAGATACTAAAGGGAACGCTATTGCTGTGACTATTCCGAAAAAAGAAACGGGTATTGCCCTTCAGATTGAGGGTGGCGGTCGGGCCATTCGCTACACCATTACCGATGAGCTGGACAAGCTGGAAGAGATTCGGGATACTGATTTTACGATCATGTCTCCTATATCTTATTTCGGGAAAAAGCGAAATGCTCAAAATGCGCGTTATCTTTATGCTTTGGTTTTTGATTTAGATGGTATGGGTATGCCGCAGCTTCGTGATACGCTTCATCAGATGGAGCATGATATTTTGCCAAAGGCTACTTTTGTTGTGAACAGTGGAACTGGTCTGCATTTGTATTATGTCCTTACGGAGCCGGTGCCGATGTACCCAAGCAATCAAAATTATTTGAAAGAGCTTAAGTATTCATTGACACGCCAGATTTGGAATCGGTTTACATCGACAATTCAAGAGCCGCAGATGCAGGGTATTATGCAGGGATTTCGTGTTGTGGGCTCTGGCTCAAAGTTTGGCCGGGAATGTCCGGTCGTAGCTTACCGGCTTGGAGGTAAGGTTGAGTTGGATTCGCTTTTAGAGTATGTTCCGGACAGTAATGGCGAACGGCAGCGGCTGCAGGGTATTATGCGCAAGGGGCGTTTATCATTGGATGAAGCGAAGCAACGGTATCCGGATTGGTATGAGCGGAGGGTTGTGCAGAAGGAACGGCGTGGCCGTTGGGTGGTTAAAAGGGATTTATACGACTGGTGGCTTCATCGTATTAAGGATGAAATTAAGGTTGGGCATCGGTTTTATGGAATTATGACGCTTGCTATTTATGCCAAGAAATGTGGCATCGATGAAGCGGAGCTGCGGGAAGACGCTTTTGCATTGCTTACTCCATATGACCAGATGAGCGAGGAAGATATAAACCGCTTTACAAAAGATGATGTGGTTTGTGCTTTAGAAATGTTTAACGAGGACTATGTTACTTTTCCGAGAGATGATATTGCGAAGATATCCGGGTTGACTATGCCGGTCAATAAGAGGAATTGGAGAAAGCAATCGCAGCATTTGGAGTTTGCTCGCGGGATCAGAGCCTTGAAAGAAAAAATGGGCGAGCCGGTGTCGGGTGGGCGGCCAGTTGCTCAAGAAGCTGTTTATAGGTGGAGGCAGCAGCATCCGGAGGGACGAAAGGCAGATTGTCATAGAGAATTGGGCCTTGATCCAAAAACAATTCGGAAGTGGTGGGGGACTAACTGCTGATGTAATTTCAAATTGTTCCAATGTAGCCAAAAAATTTACCGCTTAAAATGAACACAAATTACTTGCAATGCACATAAAAAAGAGTATAATATTAAATGTAAGGAGGTGCGTCTTATGGCAAATAAAGGGAACATGACGCTCCGTGTGGAGCCAGAGCTAAAGGAACAAGCTGCAGCACTCTTTAAGTCTTTGGGTATGGATCTTAGTACGGCGACAGGTATTTTTTATCGGCAGGCGCTGCGATATCATGGACTGCCCTTTGATGTGAGAATTGATGAGCCAAATGAAACGACTTATGCTGCAATGGAAGAAGCAGAGCAGATGCTGAAAGATCCGAATACAAAGAGGTTTTCCAGTGTGGAGGATTTGTTTGCGGAGTTGGATGCAGGATGAAGTACGAAATTGAGAGAACTTCACAGTTTAGGAAAGACTATAAACTGGCAGTAAAGCGGGGGTGCAATATCTCGGAGCTGAAGAAAGTCGTGGCTATGCTGGCTAATGGGGAGCAGCTCCCTGAAAAGTACAGAGACCATGATCTGACAAACTCCAGAAATTATAAAAATATGCGAGAATGTCATATTGAACCGGATTGGCTTTTGGTCTATAAGATCACAGAAAGCGTTTTGATTTTGTCCTTGAACCGAACAGGGACGCACAGCGATCTTTTTTGAAAGAAGGGTAAAGCTATGAGTTGGGATAAAGAGAAAATTTCACAGCTGCAGCTTCCAGATCTGTCTGATCGAGACCCACATCCCCGCCTGCTCCTGGACGGATACGGCATTCATGCCGGCAGTTGCTATACGGCGCTGTTTCCAGATGGCTGGCATGATATTACGCTGGAGGTCAGCGGTGAGCCGTATGGCCCCGGCTGCTGGTATATTTCGACGCCTGGATACAACGGCATCTGTCCGATAGGATTGTTCGTAAAAATTTGATATTGAAAAGCAGACCCACGCTGTATGGGTCTGCTTTTCAATATCAATATAATATATAAAGAGTACACCGTATTTATCTGAAATAATGTATATAACATAAATACAGTATTCAAAAGAATTTGTGTTCATAGGTCGTTGCCGTTTTGGAAATACTGTATTTAAGCGTCGGTATCAGACAAAAATAATTCCGAGGAGAGTGTAGACAAAATTGAAAAATTGTAGTACAATGTACTACAAGGAAAGGAGCTGATGTTATGGCTTTCTCAATTAGGCTAACCGATGAAGAAAAAAGTTTGGCAGATAGCTATGCAAAGATTCATGCACTTTCGCTGGGCGAGGCGTTCAAAAAAGCGTTGTTTGAGAGAATCGAAGATGAATATGATATTACTGTTGCAGATGAAGCCTATGCAGAGTATGTTAAGGCCGGTAAAAAGAGCGCACCAATTTCCGAGCTTTGGAAAGAGTGTAATCTGTGAGGTATAGCGTTGAAACTACCCCGCGTTTTGATAAAGAGTTCAAAAAACTCGACAGTTATACAAAGCGCATGATTAAGGCGTGGATCGACAAAAACCTTGTTGACTGCGGAGATCCTCGACAGCATGGAAAAGGGCTTACAGCAAACAGGAGCGGTCAATGGCGGTATAGAATTGGCGATTATCGAATGATTTGTGTGATAGAAGATGATAGGCTTATTATAACCGCATTGAACATCGGACATCGAAAAGAAGTATATGATTAAAAATGGAGGGAGCTGCATCGAGCGGTTTCCTCCATTTTTAATTAAACAGCGATTACTGTATATAGTATACATAAAGTATATAACAGAAATAATAAGAATAATGCAAATACTTTATTCCGATTGCCGCAACTCTCGTTTATATTTGTAATAAGTGTTTCGTGCGAGGCAAGTAAGCTGCATGACTTCTATATCTGTCAGACTGCCATTGAAATCTTGGGAGTGTTTAAGGATGATTGCTTTGGCGGCAAGACTTTTTTTCGTAACGATTTTGGCGTCCTGGCGTCGCCCAATTTGTTTTCCGTTTAACCGTGCGGTTTCAATGCCTTCTTTGGTGCGCTGGTGAAGATCTGATACTTCCTTTTCTGATTGCTCAAAAGCAATACGGATTTGTTCTTTGGCAAGCTCCAGCAGATAGCGGTTTATCCCTTGAAGAATTAAGTCTACCTTGCTGCCGGTGAGTTGTATGTTACTCTCCAGCGCCTTTTTATAGGTGCTGGTATTTATGTGAGGCTCCTTTAAAAAAACAAGAGTGACGCCTTTTTGGTACAGTTCTTCATAGGCAGCAAACCCATCAGCTGCGTTGCCGCTCATGCGTGAAACACTGTCAAAGATGATGGTGTCACCGGCAGAGATCCTTTTCATCAGTTTTTGCCATTCTTTTCGATCGAGTTGTGTTCTGCTGAAGATCTCTTGAATAATGACGGTCTCCGGGTAGGCTGCTTTTATATTTCTTATTTGCCGGTCGATGCTCTGCTTGGTTCGTGAGATTCTGCAATACCCATATTCCATGCGCTGCCTCCAATATCAAAATAGACCTTCGTTTATAACGATACTTTTATTATAGGTGCCGGGTGCAAATGCGTCAATGGTTTTGATACAAAAAAAGAAAACGGTTATTTTAATACTTGCATATTGACAATAAGCGGCATAACGCATATAATTTATATAACTTATATACGAGGAACAAAGCAAATAAGGTATACATGAAGGGAGAGACAGGCTTGAAAATAATAGCAATCGCAAATCAAAAGGGCGGCGTGGCCAAAACAACAACGACGCATAATTTGGGCGTAGCGTTGGCGGCTGCTGGAAAAAAGGTGCTGCTCATCGATCTGGATAGTCAAGCCAGTTTGACTATCAGTGCCGGCATTGAGCCGCTTGAAATGCAGCTCACGATAGTCGATGTTCTGAAAAAGGATGGAGCGCCAATCGACAAGTGCATACAGCGGCTCAATGACCGGCTTTTCATTGTTACTTCGATTATTGATTTAGCACCGATGGAAATGGAAATGCTGTCCAGAGCAAGCCGGGAGAAGATCCTCGACCGGGCGCTGAAGCCGGTGCAGGAGGACTATGACTATATTTTGATCGATTGCCCCCCGCAGCTTTCCATTCTTACAATCAACGCCCTTTCCTGTGCGGATGGGGTACTGATCCCGGTAAAAACAGATTATTTGGCATATCGTGGGTTGACGCAGCTAATGGACAGCATTGGAGAAATACAAGAGTTGATAAATCCCGGCCTGCAGGTGCTTGGTGTGGTGGCAACGCTGCATGATGCAAGGGTAACGGATGACCGGGAGATTCTCGCGCTGTTGAAGAAGGAATATAACTTACTTGGCGTCATTAAGCGACTGGCCGTGGCGAAGAAGGGAATTTATGATGGGCGAGCTGTTGTGGAGCAGGCTCCGGCCAGCGAGATTGCCAGAGAATATATTTCCATTGCGGAAATGATAATTGAAGGAAAAACGGAAAGAGAGGAACTTTACCATGAGTAAGTTGGAGGAACGGGAGAGCCGCAGAAAATCTATCGTTGGGGGTATGATCGATACCCCGGATGCGCCGGCAACAGACACCGCCAGCCGTGGACGCCCGAAGGAAGATCGGGAACTAAAAAAGAGAATCAGTCTTTCTGTAAAACCGAGTTTGTATGAGGATATTCAAAAAATTGCGTATGTGCAGCGTGTCAGTATTAGCGATCTGATAGGAAACTTGATGGAGCAGTACAGAGCCGATCATCCGGAAGCGATTGAGGAGTACAAAAAAATCAAAGAATGATAAAAGAAGCGGAGCTTTTTAGATGTTTTTATGTGGTAAAATAAAAAGCGTCGAAAAAAATATTTTCGGCTGGTGGATTGAGGGAATAAATAATGGCGGCGTATCAGAGTGATTTGGCGGTCATAACAAAGGCAAAAGACCTTTGCTCGTACATTATGACCGTAACAGACAAGTCGCCAAAGCGATTTCGGTTTACGCTTGTCGCAAAGCTGCAGGGACATGCGTTGAACACGATAGAAAACCTGTACCGGGCAAACGAAGTGTTCGTTAGGGCCGGTGGCAGAGAAAAAGCGGCGCAGCGCGTGGATTACCAGCATCGGGCACTTACGGAGCTTAAACTGCTTGGATATATGGCGCAGCTTGCGATGGAGCAGGGCTGCATTTTGCCGAAGCAGTATGAGCAGATAACAAAAAAGGTAAATGACTGCCAAAATATGCTGGGTGCATGGCTGAACAGCGACAGAAAACGAATGGGGATGTAAGCCGGTAGGCTTTCATCATAAAGGGATAGGGTTGAATAATTTTTATCTGGTGGCTCCGGTCCCCTGGCAACAATGATAACAATGCGGCTATCGTGAACAACGACGGCGGCATCAACGACAATGGTAACAATGTCAACAACACTGCTGTCGCTGTTCGGCCCGCATCGCCTTATAGCCAGATGCTTGTTCTAAGTAGGGCAAGCCTGTGTAGGCTGTTTTTTCAGCCTGCTTGCATAAGGCAAAGGAACCCTATTCCATTTCGCGCAGG
>JGI20225J20221_1000912_pt1 | contig 38594 bp, 30 predicted proteins | sample BioMet4_FD_20221 | JGI IMG/M metagenome (IMG submission 20221)
GGGATGTTCATGCTCCGGGCCGGTGGTACCCGGTCATATCCTTCCTGCGCAAGAAAACCAGGTTCCAGGCAATGCTCTCGGGGAATTCCCATCGCAAGTTTTTGCGAACCAATGTTCGGCATGGAACGTCCACCGACATCTTCAGCTATGGGGGCTTCTATTCCTTTTTGAAACGCTCTACCTCGTCCTCATCGGCGGCATCAATGGCAGCCTCCCCTCGGGCTTTACCTGGTGTTCACCCGCGAGAGGCGCTCCCGGTGCACCGACTTCCTGCTGAACCAAACCGGCTCGGATCCGCACGCGTGGGGTGTTTTGGCGAAAAGCTGGCTGGACCTGCGTCCACGGGCCTTCTTATCATCAATCTTGTTTTTGTCGCCCGTCTCGGTTCCTTTTTGTATGGGGAGACGGGCGAGGAGGCTCGCTCTCCCGTCTACCACCGTCCATCCTCGTCGCCCCTGGGAATGGGCGCAGGCTGGTCCCCTTCCTCCTCGCTTTCTGTGCCTGCTCCTCCGTCTTCACGAGTCGAATTCAGGAGCGGTAATCGGGGGCTTGCCACCGACCGCTCGGGTTCATTGGGCTTTGTCATGACGGCGCTGTGGAACCTGACCGGAGGTGCAGGGCGCTTCGCTATTTCTCTCCGTCTCAATACTTCGATCCTTCAACGGTTTTCGCTGGAGGTTCCTATGGACCGACGGCTACGTCTGTGCGCGCTTGCCGTAACCGTCGGCATGTTTGCCATATCGTTCGTCCCGCTACCGGACACTTGAGTTCCCGACACGATTAGACGGAAGAAATTCATGGTGAACGTCTTCATCCATGATCTGGCGCTTCGGCCTGAAGGTCCATTTCTCTCTGGGTCCGATGGTTCCTTTTCGTTTTCGTGGTTCGCCGGCCATGGTGAAAGTACACCGGAAGTCGAGGCAGGGGCATGACGCGGTCGATGCGCTCATCAAACTCGTTTTCCGAAGAAAAATCCTCCCTGGCGGCTGATGGGCTTTCTCCGGGACTCGGACGGTGACGCATAGATGGCTCTATGCCATTCTCGAGGTCTACGCGTGATGATTGTCGCCGCGCTATACGCCGTGCATCTTGGCCAAGTCGCGGCTATGTCAAGGGAACAGGTCGCCTTGTCAGGGGAGCGCGTAGACAGGACGTACGAGTTCCTGCTCACCAAGCCTCGCTCCCGCTCGTCGGTTCTGGGGGCGAAGGTCCTTGCCGGCCTGGTCTTTCTGACGGCGTTCTCGTTGCTCAACTTCGCATTCTCCCAAGCCGGATATGCCCAGCTCGGGCTTTCCACCGACATGGACGGGGTGTTTGCCGTCTTCTCCGTTGCCCTGTTCGTTGTCAGCCTTGCGTTCTTTGGCCTGGGGACGATGTTCTCCGCCTTGTTTCGCTCTCCCGAGGTCGGCGCGCGTGCCGGGAACCTGAGCGTGCTAGTGTTCTACATGATTGGAATCGTCTGCTCGTCGATGGACGATCAGACGATCCTGCGCTATCTCACACCGTTCAAGTTCTTTGACCCTCGCTCGTTGATGGACCAGACCATAGAGGTGTTTCCCGTCATGCTCTGTCTCGTGGTGAGCGCCGCGTCTCTGGCCATAGCCTTCGTGTTCTTTGGTCGACAGGACCTGTCATCTGGCGCGGAATAGCTCTCTGGGAAACGGCTGGAGCAGCAAAGCGCCGTCAAGCCATCACTCCAAGCCAGGCATACCCGTCAACAAGCCTTGAGCTACCGAGACATTCGAGAGAACCCGAAGGACCTGCAGAGTAATGCCCCGAGTGTACGAGCTCTTGGAAGGCGTCGCGAGCACGGGCATCGCGAAACGGGAAAATCCCTGTTGAGACAGGACCCGGCACCCTCCTTTGCGACATGCCGAGAATCGGCCCACGCATTCGGCCGATAATTCTGCAGGTAGCCGGAGGACAGCGCCTCCCTTGGCACACGGCTATTGTTAGTTTTATCTAACTAACGGATTGGCNNCTNGCGTTCATGGGTAGNATGTGGTTAACGNANNTCNGGGGANGCACCTCGACTCGGCAGCACCCCGTCCAAATCAAAGGAGTTCGACATGGATGAGTCCAGAGAGATCAGAAGCGTACGAGGGCTTGAGGTCCTCGACTCGCGCGGCAACCCGACCGTCGAGGTGGAGATCGAGCTGGCAGATGGCTCGAAGGGTCGCGCGATGGTGCCCTCGGGCGCCTCGACCGGTGCCTTTGAAGCCGTAGAGCTGCGCGACAAGGACAAGCGGCGCTATCTCGGAGCCGGCGTGGGCAAGGCGGTGGCACACGTGAACGGCGAGTGCGCGAACGTCCTTGTAGGCATGCGCGCCGACAAGCAGCGCGCGATCGACGCGGCCCTCATCGCCGCAGACGGAACGCCCAGCAAGAGCAGGCTTGGCGCGAACGCCATCCTGGGCTGCTCGCTCGCCGTGGCGCGAGCCGCGGCGGAGTCCTCGGGTCTCCCCCTCTACGCCTACCTGGGTGGACCCAACGGCCACGTGCTTCCCACCCCGATGATGAACATCCTCAACGGTGGCGTGCACGCCGACAACAACGTGGACTTCCAGGAGTTCATGATCATGCCCGTCGGTGCCCCCAGCTTTGCCGAGGCGTTGCGCTGGTGCTCCGAGGTCTATCACACGCTCAAGGGCGTACTCAGGGAGTCGGGCCACGCCACCGGCGTGGGTGACGAGGGCGGCTTCGCACCCGACCTCAAGACCAACGCAGAGCCCTTCGAATACATTCAGAAGGCCGTCGAGAAGGCCGGCTTCAGGCCAGGCGTCGACTTCATGTACGCCATGGACCCCGCCTCGAGCGAGTTCTACGACTCCGACCGCAAGATCTACCGTCTTGCCGGCGAGGGCCGCGAGCTCACGAGCGACCAGATGATCGACTACTGGGCGGAACTCGTGGAGAAGTACCCCATCATCTCGCTCGAGGACGGGCTGGCCGAGGAGGACTGGGACGGCTGGGTGAAGCTCACCGACCGTCTGGGCGATAAGGTCCAGCTCGTGGGCGATGACCTCTTCGTCACCAATACCCAGCGCCTTGCCAGGGGCATCAGCATGGGCGCAGGCAACGCCATCCTTGTGAAGGTGAACCAGATCGGCAGCCTCACCGAGGCGCTCGACGCCATCGAGATGGCCAAGCGCGCAGGATATGGCGTCATCATAAGCCATCGTTCGGGAGAGACCGAGGACTCCACCATCGCCGACATCGCCGTCGCCACCAACGCCGGCCAGATCAAGAGCGGTGCGCCCTGCAGAAGCGACCGCGTGGCGAAGTACAACCAGCTCCTGCGCATCGAGCGCGACCTAGGCGAGAGCGCGTCGTTCGCAGGAAGGGACGCGTTCCCCAACCTGGCATAGGGTTGCAGGTACGGCCCCGGGAGACGCGGACCTCACAAGGCGGCGCCCCTCTCCCGGGGCCAAACGCACGTCAGACGCCCGCACGCATGCGCGAACGTGATATCCGCGCCCCTTGAGAGATTAGTGTCCGTCGAATTGGATACACTCTCCCTCGGATGGGGCCATGCGACCAAGGGGATGGTGGAGACGGTGGCTGACAAGGCTCAAGAGGTGCCTTCCGGCGGACAGACACAGAACGAGGCACGCACGCGCATGCACGCGCTGTCCACCTGCTCTGCTGACGAGGCATACAAAGCACTCGCAAGCAATGCTGCTGGTCTCAACGCTCAGCAGGTAGAGGTTGCGCGACAGCGCTACGGCTCCAACGTGGTCCACCATGCCAAGCGGGCTTCCGTGCCAAAGCGTCTCGTGAGGTCGTTTGCCGACCCGTTCACGGGCATCCTCATCGTGCTCGCCATCATTTCCCTCGTGACAGACGTCATCCTCGCGGCTCCTGGCGACAAGAACCCTGCCACCGTCATCATCATCGTGACCATGGTCCTCATCTCGGGGCTTCTTCGGTTCTTCCAGGAGGGCCACAGCGACGCCGCCGTCCAGGAACTGCTCGACATGATCAAGGTCACCTGCAGCGTCGAGCGTGCGGAGACGGGCGTGAGCGAGATTCCGCTCGGCGAGCTGGTCGTGGGCGACGTGGTGCACGTAGCCGCAGGCGACATGATCCCCGCCGACCTTCGCGTGGTCGTTTCCAAGGACCTCACCGTGAGCCAGGGCACCCTCACCGGGGAGAGCGTGCCCGTCAACAAGACCGCGGAGGCCGGAAGCGGCGAGGGGTCCCTCACCGACCAGCCCGACCTCGTCTTCATGGGCAGCAACGTCTCATCGGGTGGTGCCACGTGCCTCGTCGTGGCGACGGGCGTCTCCACCATGCTCGGCGAGATGTCCTCTCAGCTCTCCAAGGCACCAGCCAAGACGGCGTTTGCCAAGGGCATCGAGAGCGTCTCGTGGCTTCTCATCCGCTTCATGCTCGTGATGGTACCGGCGGTTCTCCTCATCAACGGCTTCACCAAGGGCGATTGGCTCGAGGCACTTCTCTTTGCCATCTCCGTCGCCGTGGGTCTCACGCCCGAGATGCTGCCCATGCTGGTCACGACGTGTCTGGCCAAGGGTGCCGTGAGCATGTCGCACAAGAAGGTCATCATCAAGAAGCTCGATGCCATCGAGAACCTCGGCTCCATCGACATCCTCTGCACCGACAAGACGGGTACCCTGACCCAGAACAAGGTCATTCTCGAACGTCACCTCGACCTGGAGGGCAAACCCAGCACGGAGGTGCTGCGCAACGCCTACCTCAACAGCTCGTTCCAGACCGGCCTCAAGAACCTCATGGACCACGCGATCATCGAGGCGTGCGCGCGCGAGACTCCCAACGATGCCAAACTCGACGGCATCGACGAGCGTTTCGAGAAGGTGGACGAGGTCCCCTTCGACTTCAACCGTCGACGCATGAGCGTGCTGGTCCGCGGGGCGGACGGGCACACGCGCCTCATCACCAAGGGTGCCGTCGAGGAGATGCTCAAGGCCTCGACGAGCGCGAAGATCGCAGGCGAGGTCGTCTCCCTCACCGATGACATACGGTCACGCGTCATGAGCGAGGCCCATCGGCTGGCCGATGACGGCATGCGCGTGCTCGCGGTCGCGGAGGTCGACGATCCCGACTACGGCGAGAAGCTCGACGCCGACGACGAGCACGACATGACGCTTCTGGGCTACCTCGCGTTTCTCGACCCGCCCAAGGACTCCTCCGCCGCCGCTCTGCGCTCCCTCGCGGACCATGGCGTCACGACCAAGATCCTGACGGGCGACTCCGACCGTGTGACCTGCTTCATCTGCAGGCAGATCGGGCTTCCCGCCGAGAACCCCCTTCTTGGCAGCGACATCGAGGGAATGGGCGACGCCGAGCTGGCGGAGCGCGCCGAGACGACCACCGTGTTCGCGAAGCTCTCCCCCTCGCAGAAGGCGCGCGTCGTCTCCGTGCTCCGCACGAAGGGGCACGCCGTCGGATACATGGGCGACGGCGTGAACGATGCCGCGGCCATGCGGGCGTCCGACGCCGGCATCTCGGTCGACGACGCGGTGGACATCGCCAGGGAGTCGGCCGACATCATCTTGCTCGAGAAGGACCTCGGCGTTCTCGACGCAGGCATCATCGAGGGTCGGCGCACCTACGCCAACATGATCAAGTACATCAAGATGACCGCCAGTTCGAACTTCGGCAACATCTTCTCGGTGCTGGTCGCCTCCGCGTTCCTGCCGTTCCTGCCNATGGCGGCCGTACATCTGCTGCTCCTGAACCTCGTCTACGACCTCTGNTGCACGGCGATTCCCTGGGACAANGTCGATACGGAGTTCATTGCGCGACCACGAAAGTGGGACGCCAGCTCCATCGGCAGGTTCATGGCATGGATGGGACCCACCAGCTCGGTCTTTGACATCATGACCTACGTGATCCTCTTCTTCGTCGTGTGCCCTGCGGTGTGCGGCGGACCCTGGGCCTCACTCGATGTGGCGGGTCAGGTCCTGTTTGTCGCCACGTTCCAGGCGGGCTGGTTCGTCGAGTCCATGTGGACGCAGACCACGGTGATCCACCTCATTCGCACCGAGAAGATCCCCTTCGTCCAGAGTCGGGCATCGGCACCGGTCTTTCTCGGAACCATCCTGGGCGGCATCTTCGTGACGATTCTCCCGTTCACGGGCATCGGCGCAGCACTGGGGCTGGCCTCTCTCCCAGGCTTCTACTTCGGATGGCTCGTGCTGATCATCGGGTGCTACATGCTTCTCGAGACCGTCGTGAAGAAGATCTACATCAAGCGCTACGGTGAGTTGCTCTAGTCCCCCTCGCGTTTGAAAGACACCCTCGTGCCCATCGCGACCAGCCGTGGGAGCATGTCCGACGAGAGCCCTTCGAGATAGGTTCGGCAGCTCTCGTCGCACACCCCCACGGCCGTGGCGACACGGTCTGCGGCAGAGACGAGAGCACGCCTGCGCGCGGCCATCGGCAGGGTGAGAACCGCACGGGATGCATCCCGTCGTATGTCATCAGAGCACATGAGCGCACGTGGGTCGTTCCCGCAGAGGGCGAGGCAGACCGCCCTTTCGGCGACGGGTGCGAGGAGGTTTGCCACGAGCTGCGGCCATTCGGGCAGCTCATCGTCAAGGACCCGCTGGCACGAGACGGCATCGAAACGACCGAGAAGGTCGTTCTCCACCCAGAGTCTTCGCAGGTACTCGTATACGTAGTCAACGCCCAGCAAGCCCTCATCCACCGGATGAACAAGCTGGTAATCGATGTCGCACGGCATCTCCTGGGCCAGAAGGCTCGGCTCGTAGCTTTCGAAGGAGCGGCCGATGCTTGCGAGCGTATCCCGCATTGACCGCGAGGCAAACAGAGGAGCCGCGACAACGGTACGCTGCCAGAGCTCGTGCGCGGATTTCGTCTTGCGCTCGATTGCGACAAGACCCTCTCTAAATGCCTCGAGAAGCCGCTTCTCCGACATCCCCTCGAGGCGCGCGAGCTGTGTTCGTCTCCCCCCTGCTGGCCCACGACGTAGGTCAGCGAGCAAAGCCTGTCGTAGGCATCCCAGGCGCAGACAGAGGTGCTCGTAGCCCGCTGGGGATGTCCCCATTTCCCCGCGCACACGCCCGAGGCTATGCCAACGCAGACAGAGGTGCTCGTAGCCCGCTGGGGATGTCCCCCTCCAGCAGGCTCGTGGCGTAGCTCCTCTAGCACAAGCTCGAATGCAAGGTTCACATCCCCTTGAGCCTCTTCGAACGCGGCAGCGAGAAGCGTCACACACGTCTCGTCCCCAAATTCGTCTGCCGTATCCCCCTTGAGCCGGTAGAAGGCGCGTTGCAGATCGGAGAGCTGCAGCGCGAGGTCGTCTTGGTCGAGGAACACCGAATTCACGAGTGCGGTCGACAGCGCCTCGAGGGGGCCCTCCGCAAACTCCACGCGTCCAGTGTCTGCGAGCGCGTCAGCGCGCTCGCAGACAAGCAGGGCCAGGTCATTCGGCGCGAGGGAGAGCCCTGGGATTGTCAGGTCCTCATTGGCGCACAGCAGTCTCTCATCCATGGGCATCTCCTTTTGATACGTCGTGGGAGATGCTTATTACACCCTCTGGGGGCACTCCGTCAAGTTCCTGGCCCGAGGAAGGCACCAGACTAGGCGTACTTGTAGAAGCCCTCGCCGGAAGCCCTCCCGAGCTTGCCGGCGTCGATGTAGCTCTTGAGAATCGCCCTCTGCTCCTTGAAGTTGTACGGCATCATCATCTTCCTGAGCAGCGGGTTCACGATGCCGGGCACCTTCTGGTACTGGTCGACGATGTTCAGGGCCGTGGTAAGGCCAACGACGTCGAAGATCTGGAACGGTCCGTCAGGCGCACCGGTGCCGATGGTCCAGGCCTTGTCGATGCTCTCGGGGTCGGAGATGCCGTTGGCATAGAGGTCCAGACCCGAGAGGAGAAACGGGATGAGCATGGAGTTGAGGAGGTAACCTGCCTTCTCCTTGTTCACAGGCAGGGGAATCATGCGAATCTCCTGCGCGAACTCCATGATCTGGTTGAACGACTCGTTGCTTGTCTTGTCCTGGACCATGACCTCGGCAACGTTCATCTTCCAGATGGAGTTGGCGAAGTGCATCGCGAGGTAGCGGTCGGGACGGCCTGTGTGGCTCGTGAACTGCGAGGGCAGCAGCGACGAGGAGTTGGTGACCACGATGGTCTTCTCGGGCATGAGCGGAGAAAGCCTATCAAAGAACGCGGCCTTCTCATCGGCGACCTCGGCCATGGACTCGATGACGAGATCGGCATCCGCTACGGCCTTTGCCATGTCAAGCTCGAGCTTGAGACCTTCGTAGGCCTTGTTGACCTTCTCGATGCATACAGCGGGATCGAAGGAGCCGAACTCCGCGATTCCCTGGCACCAGGCGGGATCGGCGGCGCTCTTGGCCGCCTTCATGCCCTCGATGGCGCTGAGATAGGATGTCTTGAGCTTGTCGATCTTGGGCTGGCAACGACCGATGGAGCCCTCGCTGCGCAGCCAGATCGTCACATCGAAGCCGCTATACGCCGTCTGAAACGCGATCTGCGAACCGAGGACGCCGCCGCCGGCAACGACCACCTTCTTGATGTTGGACACTCGAGCCTCCCTGCTTGGATTTTCCTGNCGTCTCTNNNGAACAACATGAAAGCATACAGNAGCCCGNCGNAAAATGCACCCCNTGCCNTGGGNAGCCTTCTCGGANTGAAGATGCCNGCGCATCCGGNNCNGGGNNGGGGACGNCCCTATGCNTGGATGGCGTCGTAGACGGAGCGGGCGACNTCGGCGGGAATGCCCTCGACGNNGGCGATCTCCTCCACGGNNGCNGCNCGCAGGCGCTTCAGGGAGCNGAACCTCCGCATGATCGCGCGCTTGCGCTTGGGNCCCACGCCCGGGACCTCGTCGAGCACCGAGACGGTCATCGCCTTGTCNCGCAGCTCGCGNTGGAAGGTGATGGCAAAGCGGTGGGACTCGTCACGCACCTGCTTGATGAGNTANAGCGAGGCGGANCCGGACGGCAGCACCACGGGNGTGTCGTCCCANGGGACGAAGACCTCCTCGTCGGCCTTGGCCAGCCCGCANACCGGGATGTCGAGGCCGAGNGNCTCGAGCTGGTTCATGGCNGCCGTGAGCTGAGGCTTTCCNCCATCGACCACGAGCAGGTCAGGCCTNGACCCAAAGCGCTCGTCGGCCATGCGCTCGGGTGCGTAGCGCCTGCCGAGGACCTCCTCCATGGAGAGGACGTCATTCGCCTCGTCAAGGTCGGCGTGGATCTTGAACCGGCGGTACTGCGCCTTGTCGGGCCGCCCGTTCGAGAAGACCACCATGCTCGCCACCGTGAACCTCCCGTGGAGCGTGGAGACGTCGAAGCACTCGATGCGCATCGGCGGCGAGGCGAGCGCGAGCGCGCTCTCGAGCTGGAGCAGGGCCTGGTTGGTACGGTCGTCGGCATAGCCCGTGCGCACCATGTAGCGCACCAGCGCGTGATGCGCGTTGTCGCAGGCCATGTCGAGGAGGTGGCGCTTCTCGCCGCGCTGCGGATGATGGAGGTGACAGGCACGGCCGCGCTTCTCGGCGAGCCACTCCCCCATCACGTCGGCATCGGGCAACTCGAGCGTGAGGTCGACCTCGGCAGGCAAGTCAGCGGTCTCGTCGTAGTAGCGCTTGACGAAACCGCTCACGAGCTCCTCCTCGGAGACGTCCAACCCCTTGTCGAGGATGAGCTCCACGGAGCGGACCGTGCGGCCCTCCCGGACGACGAAGACGCAGGCAGCCGAGATGGTCTCCTCGCGGTAGATGCCCACGAGGTCCACGTTGACCTCGGCGGAGAACGTGACCTGCTGTCGGTCGTCGAGGGAGACGAGACTCTCGAGCCGCTGCTTGAGCCGACCCGCCCGCTCGAAGTCGAGGTCGGCGGCGGCGGCGCGCATCTGCTCCTCGATCTCGCTCACGATCTGGGAGCGCTGACCCGAGAGGAACCTCTCCACCTGACGCACGTGGGCGGCATACTCCACGGTGTCGACGGCACCCACGCACACGCCGGGACCACGACCGACATGGAAGTCGAAGCATGGACGGCCCTTGTCGGCGAACACGATGTTGGCGACGGCGACCTCGTCGGGGTTGCGTTCGAGCTCGCGTCGGCAGCGCTTCCACTCCACGCAGGTGGCGGTGCAGATGGGCACCACCTTGCGCAGCGTGTCTATCGTCTCGCGCGCCGCGCGGGCATCGGTGTAGGGGCCGAAGTAGCGCGTGCCGCGGCGATGCCTCTCGCGGGTGTACTTTATGGCGGGGAAGACGTCACCGTCGGTGATGGCGATGAAGGGGTAGGACTTGTCGTCCTTGAAGTCGACGTTGAAGTAGGGATGGTACTGCGCGATGAGGTTGCGCTCGAGCACGAGCGCCTCGTGCTCGGAGCCCACCACGATGTAGTCGAAGTCGCGCACGACCTGCATCATGAGCGGAATCTTCTCGCGGTCGTCCTGCAGCGTGACGTACTGGCGCAGGCGCGCGCGAAGGTTCTTGGCCTTGCCCACGTAGATGACCTCGTCGTGCGCGTCCTTCCAGAGATAGCAGCCGGGGTTCGTGGGGACCTCGTCCACGCGACGGCGAAGCTCGGGCAGACCCTGTTCGAGGGGCACGACCTCGGAGAGGTCGGGGGTGTATCCGGGGTCGCGGGCGGTCATCTCGTCAGCCCTAGAACGAGGTGTCGGTGGGTCGGGGATAGTAGCGTGCGAACTTGCGCACCTGGTTCCTCTCCGTGAGCTCCACGTCAAGACGACGGCGAAGGCCCATGTCGGGAGCATAGCGCTGCGGGTCGAACACCCGGCCGTCCGCCACGAGCCTGCGCACGTCGGCGAGAAGGTCCGGGTCAGCGAGGTAGCGCTCCAGAAGCGAGAGGGGGATGAGCGTATAGAGCGCCGGCTCGTCGGCAACCCGAAGCCCCGCCCCACATCCGTCGACGAGGTCAGCCACCGCGGCGCGCATGGGGTTCACGCCCGCCGCCGCCATGTAGTAGGAGTTGCGTCCGGCACGTGGGTTGAGCTCGAAGAAGAGCCACCTGCCCGTCTCCGGGTCGCGCTTGACGTCCACCTCGCCGAGGCCCGTATAGCCGAACTCGGCCACGAGGGCACGGCACCCTTCCATGAGCTCGGGCTCCACGCGGGCGACCATGGCCACGGAGTTGCCGCGCATGGTGGGCGCATGGTCCTCGAGAAGGGCCTGCGCCGCACCAAAGGCCTGCATGTCACCCTTGGACCCTACGTAGAACGTGAGGGCGCCCATGTGCGTGTCATCGCCGGCGATGAGGCGCTGGACGAGAAACTCCCCCGCGAACCCCGCCTCGCGCAGGTCGGACCAGAGCGCATCGAGCTCGCCCTGGGAGGAGAAGGAGTAGACCTTCCTGAACCCCTGCGAGTAAAGGTGGGTGTAGTCGGCCGACCGCGCGGGCTTGGCGACCACGGGAAACCCGATGGAGGTGGGGGCGATGGCCGCATCTCCCGCGAGGCTCACGACCTCGGTCTCGGGCGTGGGCAGGCCGAGCCTCTCGCAGGCGTGCGCGAACGCGACCTTGTCGCAGGAACGGACGAGCGCGTCGTGGGCCGGGATGGGACAGATCACGCTCTCGGGCAGCTGGTCCCTGACGGCATCGAGGGAGAACACGAGGGCATCCGTGGAGGGGACCACGACGAGCCTCTTGGAGGGATTGGCGCGAGCGAGGTCCGAGATCTTCCCGAGAAGCTCGTCCGGCTCTATGGACGAGGTCACCACCAGATCGGAAAAGATGCGCGAATGCTCGATGACGGCAATGAACGCCTGGTTGATGCCTACGGATCTGACACCATACGCCTCATGGAACTCGCGGGCGTAGGCATAGACCGATATGTCTCCGCCGAGGATGACGGGAAGCAGGTCCTCACGCGGGACGACGGGCCGTGCGGCGGTCGCGCTCTTCTCGGCAGGCATCGCTACCCCGCGTCCTTGTCGGAGCCGCGCTTGGCGGCCATGAGCCGCTTTGCCTTCTCGAGCGATGCGTAGAAGAGCGGACGCACCGGCAGGTCACGGTCGGGCGCGACCGGACGACCACCTTCCTTGCAGAACTTGGTCTTGAACTCGTTGAGCCCCAGGAGCGCGGGCGAGAAGTCCGACCCGATCGCCATGAGGTCGACGTCCTCGCAGCCCAGACGTCCCAGCTCGCAGAGTTCGAAGTAGAGGAGCTTGTCCGTCACATGGAGGCGCATCGTGGCGCTGCTGGAGCCGGCGTAGTAGCGCACGCCACGCGTGCCCGAGATCGTGTCCATCGACCACGTGACGACCTTGCCCTCGGGATCGCGCCCGGCAAAGAGACGAACATGGGCAGGCCCCAGGATGCGCATCATGTCCTCGTAGTCGGACATGGGCGCGGGCTCGAAGCCGTCGCGCTCGCCCGTCTCGCGCATGATGGCGTAGTACTCCGAGAAGTCCGCCGTCGCCCGCTCGGTCTCGTCTGCGCAGGTCACGGGTGCCTCACGCAGGGCCTTGCGCACGTCACGACGACCGCGCGGCTTCATCTGGGAGAGGATCTCCTCGTCACCGCCGGTGACATCGATCACGACGGTCATGTCATAGGGAATCGTGGAGAGCACGGGCCTGCACTGGGGCGCGTCGGACATGACCGAGAGTCTCACGAAGACGACCTTCCTGTCCCGTGCGCGCACGTAGTCGCGGATGGCGAGAAGCGCCTCGGACTCCTCGTCCGGCGTTGGCGTGGACACCCAGACGGGCGCGTGATGGGCGCGCAGGTAGTGGTAGCCGTGGGTCTCGTAGTCGGCGAACGCGACGAGGGCCACCGTCTCGCCATCGCGCTCGATGCCGGCGCAGCCCCACGACGTGCGACCGGGGATGGTGCTCTCGTAGGTGGCCCACGCCTGCGTCTGTTCGATGGGCAGATTCACGCCGAGACGCACGGCCTCGGCCTCGAACTGGTCAAACGAGAGCTCGGTCAGATTCATGCAATGCGCTCCAATGTCAGGACGTCGAGAATGGCTGACGGTCGCGAGTGTTCACCCCTTGATTTTACGACCCAAGCCACGCGGACGGGTCAGATGCGCCATAGCTACAGAAACGGGCGGGCCTCGGGAGCGAGGTCACTCGCCCGCACGGCCGTCCGCGACGAGCTCGCGAAAGAAGCAGCTCCTGTGGCCCGTGTGACAGGCCGGGCCTGGCGAGTCCACCTCCACCACAAGCGTATCCGCGTCGCAGTCAACGAGCACACGACGCACCTGCTGCGTGTTTCCGCTGGTGGCACCTTTGTTCCATAACTCTTGGCGCGAGCGCGACCAGAACCACGAGGTTTTGGTCAGAAGCGTGAGGCGCAGGGACTCCTCGTTCATCCACGCGACCATGAGAACCTCGTTCGTTCCCACCTGCTGCACGACGGCGGGAATGAGCCCCTGCGCGTCAAACCTCACGTCCGTGGCGGCAAGGGCGACACGCTCGACGTTCTCGCCGGCGTAGGCATGCTCTGGTGCGATTGTCTGGGACATGACATCTCCTCATGGCTTGCGTCCTTGCGCCCTTCCGACGAGGGCACGGTAGCACACTCTGGTGACGATTCGGGCAAGGCCCACGTGGGACTAGAAATCGAGTCGCACGGGGATGCCCTGGCTTGCCATGTACTCCTTCACCTGGCGAATGGTGAAGGTGCCAAAGTGGAAGACGCTCGCAGCGAGAACCGCATCGGCCTCGCCGTCGATGACGCCCTCGGCGAAGTGCTCGAGCGTGCCTACGCCACCCGACGCGATGACCGGGATGGGTACCGCACGAGCAACGGCACGGGTGAGCGGGATGTCGAAGCCGTCCTTGGTGCCGTCGCGGTCCATGCTTGTGAGGAGAATCTCCCCCGCACCGCGGCGGGCGGCCTCCTCGGCCCAGCCCACGGCATCGATCCCCGTGGGGGTACGTCCTCCCGCGAGGTACACCTCCCACCTGTCACCCGGACCAACGTGCTTGGCGTCGATGGCACAGATGACGGCCTGCGAGCCGAACGCCTCGGCCGCCAGCGTGAGGATCGAGGGATCCTTCACGGCCGCAGAGTTGATGGAGACCTTGTCGGCACCCGCCGCGATCATCGTGCGGCACGAGGCGACGTCGTGGAAGCCGCCGCCGACCGTGTAGGGTATGCGCAGCTCGGCCGCCGCACGCGAGGCGAGGGCGATGGTGGTCGCCCGCTCGTCCGAGGTGGCGGTGATGTCGAGGAAGATGACCTCGTCCGCCCCTTCGCGGTCGTACTTGCTGGCCAGCTCGACGGGATCGCCCGCGTCGCGCAGGTCGACGAAGTTGACGCCCTTGACGACGCGTCCGTTGTTGACGTCCATGCAAGGGATGACGCGCTTGGTGAGCATGGTGACTCCTCTCGGGAACCTGACGAGACAGGACGAAGCACGGGAAACGACGGGCGAACTCAGGACCCGGCAGCCGCGAGGGCCGCTTCGAGCGTGAGGCTCCCCTCGTAGATGGCGCGCCCCGTGATGCAGCCCTCGATCACGTCGGGTCCGGCCGCCGCAAGGGCGCGAATGTCTTCGAGGCTCGCGATGCCTCCGCTCGCCACGACCGGAAAGCCGGCCACCCGCGCGATGTGACGGTAGTCCTCGACATTGACACCCACCTGCATGCCGTCGCGGGAGATGTCGGTAAAGACCAGGTGACGGTAGCCGAGATCGGCGAGGTGCGCCACGAGCTCGTCAGCGGCGACGCACGCTCCCTCGCGCCAGCCGTTGACCTTCACCTGACCGTCTCGTGCGGCGACGTCGGCGACGACGAGGTCGGCGAAGTCGCGCGCGGCGGTGGCGGCGAAGACCGGGTCGCGGACGAGCGCCGTTCCGATGGAGATGCGCCTCACACCGAGCTCGGCGAGTCGCTCCACGGCAGCGATCGAGCGCACTCCCCCGCCGGCGTCGACCGAGATCCCNCCCACGGCGCAGATGCCGCGGATCGCCATCGCGTTCGCGGCNCACGCCTCGGCATCCTCCTCGAAGGTGCCCGAGAGGTCTACCACGTGGATCCACGTGGCCCCNCGTGCAAGGAAGTCCCGCGCCACGGCCACGGGGTCGTCGGAATACACGTCCATCCTCGCGCGGTCTCCCCTGGCGAGACGGACCACGCGACCACCGACGAGGTCAATGGCGGGTAGCACGATCACGCGAGACCTCCCACGATGCGAACGTAGTTGGTGAGGATGCCCAACCCCGTCCCAGAGCTCTTCTCGGGATGGAACTGGACGCCATAGACGTTCTCGTGCCACACCGCCGAGGCGAAGCTGCGGACGTAGTGCGTGCGTCCCGCCACATCGGCCGCCTCGACGTCCTCGTCAAGCGCGAACGAGTGCGTGAAGTAGACGTTGGCACCCTGCGCCACGCCTGCGAAGAGCGGGCAGGCGCGACCGCGATCCGTGAGCTCGAGCTGGTCCCAGCCTACGTGCGGAACCTTGAGCCGTGAGGATGCGAGGCGCGTCGCCGANCCATGCAGCACGCCCAGGCCGCTCGCCCAGCGNCCGGTGTCGGCGGGATGCACCACGCGCTCGTCCCCCCGCTCGAAGAGAAGCTGCAGGCCGAGGCAGATGCCAAGGAAGGGCACCCCGCAGCCAATCACGTCGAGCACCGCCTCGCTCTGTCCCGACTCGTTCATGAAGAGCATTGCGTCCTCGAAGCTGCCCACACCAGGCAGCACGACCCCCGATGCGTTGCGAATGACCGCGGGGTCATCGGACGCCTCGGCCGCACCGCCCACGTCAGCGAGGCTGCGCACCACCGAAAGGAGGTTTCCCTTGTGGTAGTCGACGACGACGATGCCGCCCGCCATCAGAGCACGCCCTTCGTGGACGGGATGCCCTCGACGCGAGGGTCGCGCTCGACGGCGACGCGCATCGCACGCGCGGCCGCCTTGAACGTGGCCTCGAGTATGTGATGCGCGTTGTCACCCGTGACCTTGCGAAGGTGCAGCGTCATGCCTGCATCACGAGCGAGACCCGCAAAGAACTCATGACCGAGCTCCGTGTCGAAGGAACCCACCTTCNCNGGNCCGATNCCGACGTCCCAGAAGAGCTCGCCCCGACCCGAGAAGTCCACGGCCGCCATCACGAGCGCCTCGTCGAGGGGCACGAGCGCGTCACCAAAACGGCGGATGCCCNCCTTGTCGCCAAGCGCCTCGCGAAGGGCCTGTCCGAGCGCGATGCCCGTGTCCTCCACGGTGTGGTGGTCATCCACCCAGGTGTCCCCCTCGACGTGAACCGTCATGTCCACGAGGGAGTGACGGGAGAGGGCCATGAGCATGTGGTCGAAGAAGCCCACGCCGGTCTGGATGTCACCCTTGCCCGTACCGTCGAGGTCGACCGTCACCCGGACGTCCGTCTCGCCCGTCCTGCGCATGACTGTTGCGGTTCTGCCCATGGCTATACCTCCGAGAGAATCGATCGAACGGCTGCGACCACCTCGTCGTTCTCCTCGGGCGTACCCACGGTCAGGCGGATGCAGTCCGCAAGGCCGGGCGTCGAGGAGAAGTCACGCACCAGTATGGAGCACTCGTCACGTAGGCGCGCACGGACGACCGCTGCGTTCGGCAGGCGCACGAGCAGGAAGTTGGCCGCACTCGGCCAGGTGCGCACGCCAAGCGCGGCAAGGGCGTCGAGCATGCCGGCCAGACGGGAGCGCTCCGAGACGATCCTCGCGATGCTCGGCGCGAACTCGTCGCGCATGCGTACGCCGACGAGAGCGGCCGTCTGCGAGAGCACGTTCACCGAGTAGGGCTGGCGCACCACGGCGAGCGCCGCNACCACNCCGGGGCTAGCGAGGACGTAGCCGAGACGAACCCCGGCCATCTGGAACGCCTTGGAGAACGTATGCAGGACGGCGAGGTTGTCGTAGGCACCGAGAAGTCCCTCGCAGCTCGCGCCCGTCCCGCCGAACTCGATGTAGGCCTCGTCGGCGAGGACGATCCCAGGGCAGGCCTCGCACACNCGCGCGATGCCCTCGNGCGGGAAGAGGCCGCCCGTGGGGTTGTTGGGNGTGGTCACGATCACGACGTTGGCCGTCCGTGCCGCCTCCACGACGGCGTCCACGTCGAGCTCGAAGGTCTCGGGGTCGCGCGCGACACGCACGATGGGCGTGTCGACCAGGCCGGCGTAGAGGTCGTAGACCGAGAAGGTCGGCGGGCAGGTCACGAGGGTGCGGCCGGGTCCGCCAAAGGCGAGGAAGGTGTTGAAGAGCAGCTCGTCACCACCGTTGCCCACGATGACCTGGTCGGCCGTCACGCCATGCCACCCTGCAAGGGCGACCCGCAGCTCGTCGGACATGGCGAGGGGATAGCGCGCCATCGGCGTGGCGGCGAGGGCCTCGTCGAGCGCGGCGCGCACGGCGGGCGGCATGGGATAGGTGTTCTCGTTCGCCGAGAGGTTGATCCGCGTGGGCTTGAAGGCGGGGTCATAGGGCTCCAGCGCTGCGGCGGCGGGCCTCATGAGGGCGCGGACCTCGGGAGGGATGCTCGACGTCATGGCTACTCCCCCCGCAGGCTGGGGACGCCGGGCTTGGCGAGCTCGCGAGGCCAGGCGGTACGCATGGCATCCTCGCAGGCGGCAGCGACGTCGTCGAAGGTATCGGTGCCCCGCTCCACGAGCCTTCGGCGCATCCCCACGGAGAGGGCGTGCGCCCACAGGCCCTCCGCCTGTGCCATGTCCTGCACCGCCGGCGCATCCGCCGCCATTCCCTCGGGCGTGTAGCAGATCACGCTCGAGCGCTTCTGAAAGTCGTAGACGCCGAGGGGGCTGGAGAAACGAGCCGTGCCTCCGGTGGGCAGCGTGTGGTTGGGACCCGCCACGTAGTCGCCGAGGGGCTCCGAGCTCCAGGCACCCACGAAGATGGCGCCGGCGTTGCGCACCTTGCCGAGAAGGCCCATGGCATCGGCGCAGTGGAGCTCGAGGTGCTCGGGCGCCACCACGTTGACGGCCCCTATCGCGGCGTCGAGGGTGTCGGTGACCACGACCACGCCACGGTCGTCGAGCGAGGTTCGCGTAATCTCCTCGCGCGGGCTCTGCACGACGAGTCGCTCGATGGCATCAGCCACGCGCTCGGCGAGCGTGGCATCGCAGGTCACGAGATAGCAGGAGGCCATGGGGTCGTGCTCCGCCTGGGCCATGAGGTCGGCGGCCACCACCACGGGATCGGCGGTGGCATCGGCGAGCACGCAGACCTCGGAGGGGCCCGCGACCATGTCGATCCCGACGTCTCCCGAGACGTGGCGCTTGGCGGCCGCCACGTAGGCGTTGCCCGGCCCCACGATCTTGTCGACGGCAGGGATGGTCTCGGTGCCATAGGCGACGGCACCGATGGCCTGGGCTCCACCCACGGCGTAGACCTCGTCGACGCCCGCGACGGCCGCGGCGGCGAGCGTGTAGGCGCTGAGCGACCCGTCACGCTGCGGCGGCGTGACCATGACCACGCGCGGCACGCCGGCGACCTTTGCCGGGATGGCGTCCATGAGGACCGTCGAGGGGTACTGCGCGCGTCCGCCCGGCACGTAGACGGCGGCGGAGGCCACGGGCGTGACCTTCACGCCCATGATCGTGCCGTCGTCGCGCGTCATGAACCACGACTCCTCGCGCTCCCTCTCGTGGAAGGCGAGTATCTGGTCGTGCGCGCGACGGAGCGAGTCGAGAAAGCCTGTGTCGACCATGTCGAGGGCACCGCGGATCACGGACTCGGGCACGCGGAACGCCTCCGGGCACGCGTGGTCGAACCTCATGCAGTAGGCGCGGACCGCCTCGTCCCCACGACGGCGCACGTCGTCGACGATCGCCCCCGCCGCGTCCATGACGTCGCGGGGCAGGGCGCCCGACCTGTTGAGGTCGGCGGTGGTGAGCGTGCGCCCGCCACTCAGCTTCACGGTTCTCATCGCATCTCCTCACCCGAGACCTCGGCGAGCCGCGCCGCAAGGTCGCGAATCCTCTTGTCGCAGCGATAGGCTGCGGGGCCCGCGAAGAAGCGGGCCGTGCACTCCATGACGTCATCGATGACCACCAGGTCGTTCTCGCGCAGCGTGGAACCGGTGGCGGTGATGTCGACGATGCGGTCGGTCATGCCCACGATGGGTCCGAGCTCGATGTTCCCGTGCAGGGTGACGATGTCCACCTGCTGCCCGATGGAGTCGTAGTAGGCCTGCGTGATGCGCGGGTACTTGGTCGCCACGCGCACGGTGCCTCGCCACGAGTAGTTTCGCTCGGCGAGACCCGCATTGGCGGCCGGCTCGGCCACGATGAACCTGCACCGACCGTAGCGCAGGTCGACGAGCTGCAGGAGGTCGAGACCCGCCTCCACGATGGAGTCCTTGCCGCAGATGCCGCAGTCCGCCCCACCGTGGCCCACGAAGACCGGGGCGTCCTGGGCGCGCACGATCACGTACTCGACGCCGTCCTCCGAGATGATGAGCTTGCGACCGGGGTCGCGCAGACCCTCGACGGGCAGGCCCACCGCCTCGAGCACGCGAATGGTGTCCTTGAGCAGCGATCCCTTGGGCACGGCGATGCGCAGCGGCCGCTCGACCAGACGAACCCCCGGCGTGACCACGCCCGACTCCCCCGGCTCGCCGAGGATCTCCTGCAGCCGTTCGAGCGAGATGGCGAAGCCACAGGCCGCCACATCCGGACGCCCGAGGTTCTTGAGCACGGCATCATAGCGACCACCGGAGGCGAGGCTCGCGGCGATGCCCTCCGCGTATCCCTTGAAGATGATGCCCGTGTAGTAGTCGAAGGAGTTGATGATCGAGAAGTCGAAGGAGACACGACCCTCCTCGAAGAGGTCGTCGAGGTTGCCCACGAGCCTCGCGAGCTCGGTGGTGCCGCGCGCCTCGGGAGTGACCCCTGCGGCGGCGAGAAGCGCATCGATCCTCTCGATGACCTCGACGCCACCGTTGAGTCGTGGCACGACGCGGATGGCACGGGCCGCCGCGGGCGAGAGGCATCCCCCGGCCGAGGCCACGAGTTCGTCGAGCCCCACGAGGTCCGACTCGTGGACGAGGGCAAGGGCACGCTCGCGGAACTCCGCGGAAGGCGCGCATTCGTCGAGAAGCGAGGTGAGGGGCGTCACGGAGCCAAAGACGATGCGCCACGCGGGGACCTCGAGCGTCGAGAGCACCTCGGAGAGAAGGCGCACGACCTCGGTCTCCGACGCCGTTCCCTCGTCACCCACCAGCTCGACGCCGAGCTGGGTGAACTGGCGCGGCTGACCCTTGAGCGACGACTCCTCGCGGACGACCGGTGCGACATAGCGGAAACGCACCGGAAGCTCGTCGGCGCCCACGCGCGTGGCGATGAGGCGGGCGATGGGCAGCGTGAGGTCGGGGCGAAGCGTGAGGAGGCTGCCGTCGACGTCAAAGAGCTGGAAGGGCGAGCCCTTGATGCGACCCCCGCGCTCCAACGCGTCGCGGTCCTCCAGAAGCGGGGTCTCCACGGGCAGGTACCCATGGGCCGAGCAGCAGTCACGCACGGTGCTGGAGATGCGCTCGCGCGCGAGCGCCTCCTGCGGGAGGATGTCACGAAATCCCCTGGGGGTACCTGCTATCACGATGGTTCCCTTCTTCGCGTCGGGACGCCTTGGTCCTTGTCCCCGATGGTGCCGTGTACTTTAGCACACTAAAGTGTCTCTGTGGGCGGCGTCATCGAATCGGCACGAAGCGCCCGGCTACCCCCTGCGCAGGAAGCGGCGGGTCAGCGACTTGATGAGCCGGGCCTCGGGCATCCCGAGCACGAAGGCGAGGCCGTAGGTCACGACGAGGGAGGGCACNCCGGCGAGCACGCAGTAGAGGACGGAGCGCATGGTGGCCCCCGAGCAGTCGCCAAGGGTCATGTTGAGCAGGGAGAGCAGTGCGTAGCCCACGGCGGCGCCGGCGACACCGATCACGAGCGATCGCACGAGAGACACCAGCGCGGAGCGCAGCCCCAGCGGACCGAGCTTGCGGCGCAGGCTCACGAACATCACGAGGTCGATGGCGACGAAGAAGAAGAACGAGGATGCCGCGACGAAGTTGAGGCCCAGATACCGGGTGAATGCCAGGAGGATGACCACCTGCAGCACGGATCCGAGAACGCTCGCGACCGCATANAGCACCATCTGGCGCATCGCCGAGNCGACCTTCTGGAGGTACATGCAGATGGCGTACACGGGCAGCGCGATGGCGTCGAAGATGAGGTACTGCGCCGTGACCCATATCTGGTCGGAGGTGAAGTTCCCCGCGGCGAGGACCGATATGAGCGGCACCGAGAACACGATGAGGTAGAGCATGAACGGGACCATGAAGAAGAGTATCTGGCTCAGCCCGCTCGAGATGTCCTGCCTGAACTCGGACAGGCTGTGCCTCGCCCAGCTGTCGGAGAGCTCGGTGAACATCGCGGTGGTGATGGGCACGGTCAGGACGGCATAGGGAAGCGTGTACCACAGGCGCGCGTAGTACGAGATGGAGGCGCCCGTGGCCGTGCACGAAAGCGACGAGGAGGACTGCACCGACGTCGTGACNAAGGACGTGAGCATGACGACGAGCGACGGCACACCGATCTTGACCGTCTCCTTGAGGTTGGGGTCATGGAGGTCGATGCGCCAGTGCAGACGCACGCCATGCCTTCTCAGGGAGGGGATCTGCACGAGCACCTGGATGGCCACNCCCAAGGGGTTGCCCAGGGCGAGCACCACGAGTGCGAGCTGGGGGTTGTTCGGCGCGAGGTAGGCATAGGCGAAGAACGACGCCGTGGTCACGAAGTTGTTGAAGATGGGGGCCGCCGAGCTCCAGAGGTAGTCTCGCTCGGCGTTGAGCACGCCGGAGATGATGGTCGAAAGCGCATAGAGCACGACCTCGATGACGAAGAACCTGAAGAACCAGACCGTGAGGTCGAAGTCGAAGTCGGAGGACGCCGAGAAGGACTGCGTCCACACGAGCTGCGCCGCGAAGACGAAGCCGAGGATCGCCGTCGCGCCCATGATCANGANGATGATGGACACGAGGTTCGAGGTGTACCTGTTGGCGCCCTCGCGGCCGGCCCTCTTCTTGACCGACATGTACACGGGCAAGAACGCCGTGGTGAGCATGCCTGCCACGACGAGCTCGTAGAGGCTGTTGGGCAGGTTGTTGGCAACCGAGTAGCAGCTCGCCATCACCGTGACGCCGATGGCGTAGGCCTGTCCCCAGGTGCGGAAGAAGCCGGTCAGGCGGCTCACGATGACAAGGGAGCTCATGAGGGCCGCACTACGACCTACCTGGGCGCTTTTCTCGTCACTGCGTGCGGGGCCCTCCTCGGGCGTCTCGACGNCAGCATCCCTGCGCATGTGCTTGGGCGCGGACATGTCACATCCCCTCTCGCGTGAGGTCTGCGTAGGTCGCCCCGCAGAAGGCGACGAGGTCGGCAGGGGCGAGCACGAGGCTCAGGCCGCGTCTCCCGCCCGAGATGTGGATGAGGTCGAAGAGCTGGGCGGTCTCGTCGACGATCGTGGGAAAGCGCTTCCTCATGCCTATGGGCGAGCAGCCTCCGCGCACGTAGCCGGTGATGCGCTCGAGGTCGCGCACGTGCATGAGCTCGAGGGACTTCTCACCAGCCGCCGCGGCGGCCCTCTTGAGGTCGAGCTCGGCAGCCACCGGGATGCAGCAGGTCACGTGGTCGCCCGAGGGTGCGACGCAGACGAGCGTCTTGAACGAGGACGCAGGGTCGTCGCCGAGCATCTCGGCGATATGCAGCCCCAGCTCGGAGGAGGTATCCGACTCGTCGACCTCGTAGGTGACGGGCTCGAAGCGGATGCTGGCGGCCTCCAGCTCNCGCATGGCGTTGGTCTTGGTGACCCTCCCCCTTCTCGCCATGGCCCTAGGTCTCCCTGGCGAGACGGGCGCGGTCACGGTCGAGGACCTGCCTCAGGTACATGCCCGTATAGCTTCCNGGCACCTCGGCGACCTCCTCGGGCGTGCCGTAGGCGACCACGCGTCCGCCCTCGTCGCCNCCTTCGGGNCCCATGTCCAGAACGCGGTCGGCCATCTTGATGACGTCGAGGTTGTGCTCGATGACGAGCACGGTGTTNCCCGCGTCCACGAGCTTCTCGAGCACGTCGACGAGCTGGCGGACGTCCTCGAAGTGCAGGCCCGTGGTGGGNTCGTCGAGGATGTAGAAGGTACGGCCCGTCTGCGTGCGGTGGAGCTCCTTGGCGAGCTTCACGCGCTGCGCCTCGCCGCCCGAGAGCGTCGTCGCGGGCTGGCCGAGGTGGATGTAGCCGAGTCCCACGTCGCAGAGGGTCTGCAGCTTGTTCTTGATGCGCGGGATGTTGACGAAGAACGCCAGCGCCTCGGTGACGGTCATGTCGAGCACGTCCGAGATGGACCTGTCGTGATAGGTGATCTCGAGCGTCTCGCGATTGTAGCGCCGTCCCTGGCAGACCTCGCAGGGCACGTAGATGTCGGGCAGGAAGTTCATCTCTATCTTGATCTGTCCGTCGCCCTTGCAGGCCTCGCAGCGCCCCCCGGACACGTTGAACGAGAAGCGACCCGGAGAGTAGCCGCGCATCCGGCTCTCGGGCAGGGACGCGTAGAGCGCGCGCAGGTCGTCCCAGAGGCCGATGTAGGTGGCAGGGTTCGAGCGGGGCGTGCGCCCGATGGGGCTCTGGTCGATGTCGATGACCTTGTCGATGAGATCGATGCCCTCGATGGTGCGGTAGGCGCCGACCATGCGCTTGGAGCGGTGGACCGCATTGGTGAGCGCTGGAGCGAGCGTGTCGGTGACGAGCGAGCTCTTGCCCGAGCCGGAGACGCCCGTGACCACGGTGAGCGTGCCGAGCTCGATGCTGGCCGTCACGTCCTTCAGGTTGTTGGCCTCGGCACCCGTGATCGTGATACGGCCGCGATCAGGATGGCGGCGCTCGTCCGGCAGCCTGATCTGGCGCGCCCCGGTAAGGTAGGCGCCGGTGAGGGAGTCGGGGTTGGCCGCGATCTGCTCGGGAGTACCCGCTGCGACCACGCGCCCGCCCATCTCGCCCGCGCCAGGACCCATGTCGATGACATAGTCGGCCGCCCTGATCGTGTCCTCGTCGTGCTCGACCACGATGACGGTGTTGCCCTGGTCGCGCAGGTGACGCAGCGTGTCGATGAGACGGTCGTTGTCACGCTGGTGCAGGCCGATGGAGGGCTCGTCGAGGATGTAGAGCACACCCATGAGACCCGCGCCGATCTGCGTGGCAAGGCGGATGCGCTGGGCCTCGCCTCCCGAGAGCGTGGCGGCCGCACGCGAGAGCGTGAGATAGTCGAGGCCCACGTTGACCATGAAGCGCAGACGCTCCCTGATCTCCTTGACGATGGGTCCGGCGATGAAGAGCTGACGGCTGTCGAGCGCAAGACCATCGAAGAAGGCGAGGCAGTCACGACACGACATGCCGCAGACCTCGGAGATGTTCTTGTCGCCCACGGTGACGGCGAGATACTCGGGCTTGAGCCTCGCGCCATGGCAGGTGGAGCAGGGGACCTCGCGGATGTACCTCTCGAGGTGCGTCTTCATGGTCTCCGACGTGGTCTCCTGGTACTTGTCGAAGAGTATCTTGCGCACGCCCGAGTACGTGGTGAACCAGTGCGTGCTCCGTCCGTCGCGCGTGACGTAGTCGACGCGGATCTTCGTGGCGCCGAGGCCGTCGAGAAGCACGTCCCGCACCTTCTTGGGAAGGTCGGTCCAGGGCGTCTGGTCTGAGACGCCGAGATGCGTGCAGACCGCCGAGAGGATCTGCGGGTAGTAGTTGGAGTGACCGAAGAGGCTGCCGAAGACGCCGTCGGCGATCGAGAGCGACGGGTCCTCGATCAGGGCGGCGGCATCCACGATCTTGCGGAAGCCGAGACCGTCGCAGTCGGGGCAGGCGCCGTAGGGCGCGTTGAAGGAGAAGTCGCGCGGCTGGAGGTCGGAGATCGAGTGGCCGTGCTCGGGGCACGCGAGGGCGAGCGAGTACTGGAGCAGCTCGCCGGACATGTGCTCGGGGTCGTTCCGATCGGGCAGCAGGTAGACGCCGACCTTGCCGGCGGCAAGCTTGGTGGCCTGCTCCACGGCCTCGGCGATGCGGCCGATCGACCCCTCGCGGATCACGATGCGGTCGACGACGACCTCGACGGTGTGCTTGAGCTTCTTCTCGAGCCTGATGTCCTCGTCGAGGTCACGCACCTCGCCGTCGACGCGGACGCGCGAGAACCCCTCCTTCTTGAGGTCNTCGAAGAGCTTGGCGTACTCGCCCTTCCGNCCGAGGACCACGGGCGCGAGCACGAGCGCCCGGTACCCCTGGCCAGCCGCGAGGATCTTGTCGGCAACCTGGTCGGTGGTCTGGCGCTCGATCACGCGACCGCACTCGGGACAGTGTGGGACCCCGACGCGCGCGAAGAGGAGGCGCAGGTAGTCGTAGATCTCGGTGACGGTGCCCACGGTGGAGCGGGGGTTGCGCGACGTGGTCTTCTGGTCGATGGAGACGGCAGGCGAGAGGCCGTCGATCGAGTCGAGGTCGGGCTTGTCCATCTGCCCGAGGAACTGGCGTGCGTAGCTCGAGAGACTCTCGACGTAGCGACGCTGCCCCTCGGCGTAGATCGTGTCGAAGGCGAGGCTCGACTTGCCGGAGCCGGACAGCCCCGTGATCACGACGAGCTTGTCGCGCGGGATGTCGACGTCCACGTCGGCGAGGTTGTGCTCCCGGGCGCCGCGGATGACTATGGAGTCGTTTGCCATACCTGCCTCTTACGGTTTCCAACTGCGATTTTGTACAGTCTTCGAGTGTACCCGAGTAGCTGCGCGCAGCGATTGCGGCGACCTAGAGACCGCACGACGCACACCTTAGACGCCAGGATACTACTCCCCCGCANCGAGNGACGGAAGAGAGCGGACCGCCCAGCCGCCGTCCCGGNCATGGCAGGCCAAGCTCAGCCCCAGCTGCTCGTCCACCTCGTCGGCCATCGACGGGTCCTCCTCTGCGAGGTGCTCGAGGGCGGGCCACGCGTCCCTGGAGAGTGAGGCCAGGTACGGCACATCGATCGTCTCGATGCTGCCCGAGAGGTAGCCGTCCACGTCGAACCGAGCCACCCATGCGTCCACGCCGGAGAGCGCGAACACGCACCACAGGGCGAGAAGACACCCCAGCGCCCACCGNTAGAGCGCACGATCCGGCCNCACCACGCGTACGGCGCAGAGCACCACCACGACGGCGACGNCGGCGATGCCCAACAGCGCGAATGCGCGCAGCTCGGAGAATCCGTACACGCCGACGTAGAGCCCCATGCGCCAGGCGGCCGACGCGTCCACCACGAGCGTGAGCGCGAGGAGGACGAGCTGGGACGCATCGACGACGCGAGAGCGGACGGCGTCCCGTCTCGCCCAAAGCGTGGCGAGAAGCACGCACACGTTGATGGCCGCCACGGCGATGAGCTCGAAGAAGCCGGACCGCGCATAGCGCGCATAGCCGCCGGCGACCTCCGAGGCGCTCGCCCCACCAAAGAGGTAGCCACACTGCACGAGGGCGAAGGCCAGATAGACCACATCGAGCATCACGAGCACCGGAAGCACCGACGCCACGCTCGCCACGTGCGCCCGACCCTCTCGCGGCAGCGTCTTGCACGCCCCGTCCCTTCGCAGAAGCGAGACGAGCAGCGACGACGTCACGAGCGCCACGAAGACGAAGCGCGCCACGCGCAGGAGGTTGGTCTCGAGGTCACCTCCCAGCCGCGCGAAGACCTGGCCCAGCACGCGGTCGAAGATGACNTCGGCACGCATGAGCAGGGGCAGCACCACGCAGAGCAGCGCAAGGGCGGCGAGCACGCTGAGCAGCACGGCNCGANACGTGCTTGCCTTGCCGTGCCCCGGGCGCACGAGGGCACTCAGCGGGTGGAGGAAGCGTGCGAACTGCGAGCGGAGGAAGAAGCCNAGGGCGCATGGGACACCGGATGCGCGCAGGGCGACGTCATCGGCACATCCCGAGAGCATGAGATANTCGAGCATGCACGCCGCAGCGAGCACGAAGGCGTTGCAGGCACGCACGTAGGGGTCACTCGTGACGGCAGGCACGCAGGCGAGCACCGCGGTCGCCGCGAGCATGGAGACCGATCCGCGCGTATGTCGCGCGCTCCGTCCGAGCAGCGCGAGCGCACAGGCGAAGAAGCCGAGGATCGCCACCGTGAAGGCGGCCCCACCGGCGAGGACGAGCAGGGAGGAGAGCACGAGCCCGTCGACTGCCACGCACCACCAGAGCGCAAGGCCCGCGGCACAGGCCACCGCGGCCCAGTCACGCGGCCCAAACGAGGTCTCGAGCCTCTCGCNGGGTGCCTTCGGAGCAGGATCGACAGACGGGTGGCCTGGGAGCATCGGGGGCTCCCCTGTGGCAGACAGTTGTGACATGCGTTTACTCCCCTTCGTCCGGTTCCTCATCGGATACGTATTCGAGCAGGTCGGCAGGCTGGCAACCGAGCTCGCGGCAGATTGCCTCGAGCGTCGAGAACCTGATGGCCCTGGCCTTGCCCGTCTTGAGAATCGAGAGATTGGCGATGGTCACGCCCACACGCTCCGAGAGCTCGGTGAGGCTCATCTTGCGTTGGGCGAGTACCACGTCGAGGTTGACTGCGATGCGTCCCATGTCTACACCACGAGGTCGTTCTCGGACTTGATGTCCGCCGCGCTGGAGGCAAGATGGGAGAGCGCCGCGCAGACCACCGTGAGCGTGAAGACGAAGACGAAGGCGACGGAGAGCGATGCGACGACCGAGAAGGCCAGACCGTCCGAGCCCAGCACGCCGATGACGATGAGCAGGAGCCATATCGCCGCGTCGGACGCGGCGAAGTAGCCCATGGTCCGCAGCCGGCGCGCGTTCTTCTCGGTGAAGGTCTCGCCGCGGCCTATCGCGGAGAAGAGCCTCCAGGCCTGGACGCCAAGGGCAAGCAGCGGCGCTATCCCTGCGGCGAAGCCGAGCACGGAACCCTGGGGCACCACGTGTCGGGCCTCGAGGTCGGGNATCACCGCCACGAGCACGAACAGGCACGCGGCGCATGCAAGCAGATCGACCACCTTGAGCACCGCCGACATTTCTCGATAGGACATGGGACCTCCGATTCACATCAAACCGTATAGCCATGAGGATACCAGTGAATTATCGTTATTCAATGCCAATTTATTGTTTTTCAATAAATACATGAGCATCATCAATCCACGTCCGGCGATGTGAAAGGTGCGGATGGCTTCTGCATAATGAGCACGGGCGAGACACCTGCAGAGAAACGGGCCGGATGTACGAGCTTCGGAGAGGTACCGTGCGAGAGGGAGCTTGCAGCACCATCGATTCCCTGTTGGGNCTGAGCATTGGATTCCCTCCCGCAGCGAGTCCGAGGCAGGCTCGTACATCCGACCCGTTTCTCTGCGGGTCATTCTGGTCCAGCACCAGCTGGCGAGGGCCTCGCGCAACCCCGACCCCCTCCGACATCTGCATGTTCTCCCACGACCCGAGCATGGCCCGTCCACGCCCGCCACACTCGGGTAGAATCGTCACGTATGCACCGGTGCGCCAAAGGGCGCAGGAGAGGAGAACCATGTCAGACATCGACGAGGAGCAGCTGCGCAAGGAGGTCGACGAGGCCCTTCATGGCAGGAAGCGCGACCAGGGCCCGCAGGTCTTCGAGCAGAACGGGAGCTCCGACATCAAGCACGTGGTCGGAGTCATCTCGGGCAAGGGCGGAGTCGGCAAGTCCTTCGTCACGGGCATCATCGCCGTGGAGCTTGCCCGCCGTGGCGCCAAGGTCGGCGTCCTCGATGCCGACATCACCGGTCCGTCCATCCCCAGGATGCTCGGACTCTCCGGAGCGCGCGCGACGGGCCTCGATGACATGCTCGTACCCGTCACCTCCAAGGGAGGCGTCAGGGTCATGAGCGCCAACCTCGTGCTCGAGTCGGAGACCGAGCCCGTCCTCTGGCGCGGTCCCGTCGTGGCCAATGCGATCAAGCAGTTCTATTCCGAGACCATCTGGGGCGACATCGACTACCTCCTCGTGGACATGCCCCCGGGAACCTCCGACGTCGCGCTCACCGTGTTCCAGTCGCTGCCCATCGAAGGCGTCGTGATCGTGTCGAGTCCGCAGGACCTCGTGCAGATGGTCGTGGGCAAGGCCGTGAACATGGCCAACCTGATGCACGTGCCGGTCTTCGGCCTCGTGGAGAACATGGCCTACGTCGAGTGCCCGCACTGCGGCGAGAGGATCGAGCCCTACGGCCCGAGCCATCTTACCAGGACGGCCGAGGCCTTCGGGATCGCCCCGCTCGGCCAGCTGCCCATCGATCCCACGCTCGCCGCCGCATGCGACGAGGGCACCATCGAAGACGTCCTCCCCGAAGGGCTTCTCCCCGACGCCGTCCAGACCATCGTTCGGGTGTCCGAGCTCGTGGATGTCGGTCTCGACGGAGAGTAGCCGCACATGCCCGCATCCGTCCGCAAGGAATCCCGACAGCAGGTCCGCGCGCGTCAGCTCGCGCTCGCAGAGCACACGCCTGTGCCGGCCAACCCCGACGTCATCGTCTGTGGCGCAGGCGCAGCCGGTCTCTCCTGCGCGATAGCGGCGGCCGAGCACGGTGCCGTCACGGTGGCGCTGGAACGCGACGTCGAATGCGGGCGCAGCATCCTCGCCACGGGTAACGGACGCTGCAACCTCTCCAACCTTCGTCTCTCCCCGCGACGCTACAACGACCCCGCCTTCGTCTCTGCTGTGGTCGGCGAGACATACCTCGCGGACGTGCTCGCCTTTCTCGCGGACTGCGGCCTGGCATGGCGGGGCGAGGGGGACAGACTCTATCCCACGAGCAACCGCGCGGACTCGGTGAGGGGCGCGCTTCTCTTTCGGGCGCGACGAGCCGGGGTCACGCTCGCCTGCGCACGCGAGGTCATGCGCGCAGAACGGACGCCCGAGGGCTTTTCCGTCACGTGGAGAGAGGCCTTCTCCGACGGACACGCGAGCGCCGAGACGCGCGCGCTCGTCGTCGCCACGGGCGGTGGCAGCGCCCACGCCCTCTCTGACCTGCAACTCGATGTCGTACCCACGGTTCCCGCACTCTGTCCGCTCGCCTGCGAGGCCGCGCCCATCCTCGCACTTGACGGACGACGCGCGGTAGCCGAGGTCACGCTCTCACGCGAGGGCGACGTCATCGCACGTGAGTGCGGAGAGGTGCTCCTGCGCAGCTACGGGCTATCGGGAATCGTGATCTTCGACATGTCGCGCATCGCCCTGCCGAAGGACCTGCTCTCGCTCGACCTGCTCTTTGACGTACCGGATGACGCCATCGCCCGTGCGATCGAACTTGGCACGGCGGACGGCGTCCTCGACCCGGAGCTGGCACGCACGCTCGGTGCCGACACGGACGTCGCGTCGGCCCTTGACAGGGCACGCCACATCCGGCTCACGGTATCTGGCCTTGCGGAGACAAACCATGCGCAGGTCATGCGTGGTGGCCTTGCCAACGGGCAGTTTGACCCGATGACCTTGGAGGCCACGGACATCCCCGGACTCTTCGCCTGCGGAGAGACGCTCGACGTGGATGGGGCCTGTGGCGGCTTCAACCTGTCCTGGGCCTGGCGCAGCGGCGAGGTCGCAGGCATCGCGGCTGCCGCACGCACACGGGGAGGCGACCGCGCGTGATCGAGGTCACGGGAGTCAAGGTGCCCGTCGCAAGCCTTGACGGTAGCGACGAGACCGAGCTGCGTGCGGTGCGCGCGGCCCTGCTTCACAGGCTCCGCCTTTCCCCACGCGACCTCCTCTCCGTCGAGCTGCGCAGGCGCTCCATCGACGCGCGAAGGCGCGACGCGATTGTCGTCATCTATACGGCGCGCATCCAGCTCGCCGGCGGGGCCGATGCGGAGACGTCACTCATGGATCGCCTGGCCAGACGACACGCGGACGGCGGGATCTCGCTCATCCACGAGACGCCCTTCTCGCTGCCTGCCTTCGCGGGCACGGTGGTCGGGACGCGTCCCGTCGTGGTCGGTGCGGGCTGTGCCGGCCTCTTCTGCGCCCTCGCCCTCGCACGCGCCGGACTCGAGCCGCTGCTCGTGGAACGCGGCGACGACGCCCTGCGCAGGGGACGCGTGGTGTCCCTCCACAACGAGACGGGGATCCTCGACCCCGAGTGCAACATCCAGTATGGCGTGGGCGGGGCGGGGACCTTCTCCGACGGCAAGCTCCAGACCGGAACCAAGAGCGTCTCGCACCGATTCATCCTCGAGACCTTCGTGGAGGCGGGCGCCCAGCGTCGGATCCTCTGGGACGCCAAGCCACACGTGGGAAGCGACGTGCTTCCCGGCGTGGTCACGAACATCGTACGCATGATCGAGGAGGCGGGAGGGGAGGTCCGCTGCCGCTGCAGGCTCACGGACATCGGGGTGACAGACGGCGCCGTCCGTTCCGTGACCCTCGAGACTCGTGACGCGAAGGGCGCCCCTCGCGAGGAGCGCGTGGCGACATCCTGCGTGATCCTCTCCTGTGGGCACTCGGCACGCGACGTCTTCGAGCTCCTCCGCGACCACGGCATCTCCATGGAACGCAAGACCTTCGCCATGGGCGTGCGCATCGAGCACCTCCAGGCGGACGTCGACGCCGTGCTCTATGGCAGGTCGGCGGGACACCCCGCCCTCGGCGCAGCCCCGTACAAACTCGCCGTGCACCTACCCTCGGGCAGGAGCGCCTTCTCGTTCTGCATGTGCCCCGGCGGCTTCGTGGTCTCGGCCGCAAGCGAGCCGGGCGGCGTGGTCACCAACGGCATGAGCCTCTCCGACCGCGCAGGCGAGAACGCCAACGCCGGGCTTCTCGCCAACGTCTTTCCCGGTGACCTGCCCGGAGATGACGTCCTTGCGGGCGTACGTCTCCAGCGGGACTGCGAGCAGGCCGCCTTCGCCGCGGGAGGGGGTGCCTACGTGGCACCTGCCCAGCTCGTGGGTGACTTCCTCCAGGGCGTGCCGTCGAGCGCCGGTGGACGCGTGAGGCCCACCTATCCTCGTGGCGTCGCGTGGGGCGACGTCGCACCATGCCTCCCCGGCTACGTCTGGCAGACCATCCGTGACGCCATCCCCCTCATGGAGCGCAGGCTACGTGGGTTCTCCGCCGCCGACGCCGTGCTCACAGGGGTGGAGACGCGCTCGAGCGCACCGGTGCGCGTGACGCGCGACGACGATGGCCAGAGCGTGAGCACGCGTGGCCTGTGGCCCTGCGGGGAGGGCGCCGGATATGCGGGTGGCATCATGAGCGCCGCAGCCGACGGAATCCGCACGGCCGAGGCGGTCGTGGGCGCACTGGGCCGGACGCGCTAGGCCTTGTCGAAAAGCCTCCCGAACGTGACGCCTCTGTTGAGGAGAAACTGCAGGATCCCTGCAGAGACCACGGCAGCGAGCTTTGCCGCGAGGTTGCTTGCCGTGGTATGGACGAGCAAGGCCCAGATGATGACCTCCTGGACGAGCATGCCCGTCGTGCCGACGGCAAGGAACATGAGATAGCGCCTGCCGGGCCTATCTGACGCCTTGAAGGTAAACCGCCTGTTGAGAAAGAAGGACGTCGTAATCCCCACGGATGCGCTCGCCACGTTTGAGACGAGCGGATAGAGGCCAAGCACATCCGTGAGAGCCTCGTAGACGAGAACGTCGACGCCCACGGCGATGCAACCGAACAACGCATACGAAATGAGCTGCCGGAGCCACGTGGGCAGCTTGTCGGATGTTGCCGGAGCCACGGACTACTTGTCGCCCAATGCGGCGACGAGCCGATCGAGCTCCTCCTCCTCGTTCATGCCGGTGAGGAAGGCCACGCCGTTGAACACGGGCACGTCGTAGTCCTCGTGCGTGCTGACGACGGGAACATAGGCATCGGCACCAACGAGCGCGTCAGCGAGGGAGGCCACGTCGACGGCGACCACGTCTGCGTCGACGCCACGGGCGGCGAGCAGCTTGGAGATCTTGTTGGCCACCGTATGGGACGTGGCGACACCGCTTCCACATGCGACGACAATCTTTGCGGCCATGGCTTCCCCTCGATTCGACAAGCGGGACGGTTGCCCGCATGCTCCCACTGTACCCGAAACCTCGTGCACCTGACGCTACGCCTGCTCAGACGGGCTGTCAACCTGCTCGGACGGACTGGCGGCGGACCCGATGCGAAACTGTCGGCGCCCCACCTTGTTGGGATCGGAANCGCCGAATGGCGCGACGTCCGGGAAGAGCGCCTCGCCGAGAAGCGTNACGGCACGAGCGATGTGACCNCGCTCCTCCTCGTCAAGCTTGGAGGCCGCCGCAAGCATGGCGGGAACCGCCGTCCGCCAGTTGCTGTGAAGGCTCGCGAAGGTGTCCTCGCCGCTGGCGTAGAGGACGGAGAAGAGCGTGTCCACGAAGCTCTCGCGTTCCTCCCGGCTCATGCTCGCGATCCACTCGTTAAGGCCCCTGTCGAGAAAGCCGGCACCACCCGAGATGCCCTCCTTCCGCAAGAACCCAAGACCCTCGACAACCCATGAGAAGGGGTCGTGCTGCAGGACGCCCACCGCCGTGGACTCCACGGTGACATATTCCTCCTGCTGCTCGAAGAGCATGCCGACGAGCGATGACGTGGGTACCGTCTTGCGTATGAGCCCGACACTCACCTTCCAGCTGGGAGAGGAGAGCGTCTCGCGCGTGAAACCTGGCCCGTCATGCGAGAACGCCGCCTCGATGCGCGCATGGGTGGCGGGGTCGCACATGGCCGTCGCGTACACGGCAAGGTTGCCACCCTTGGAGTGACCTCCCACGAAGACCCGCCCCGCAGTGAGCGAGACCGCGCTCTCGAGATAGCGCACGGCCCGTGCCTGCGAGGGCACGTGCGCCTCGAAGGCCATGTTGAAGTCCTCCTTCCAACCGACGATGGTGTTGTCCGTGCCGCGAAACGACACGTAGGCATCCCCGGACGGAAAGCGCAGGGTGCATGCGGAGAACTGCTTCTCGCGATGGGAATCCATCTCCGAGACGTAATCACACAGGCGCAGGGGGCGAAAGCGAGGGCTTGCCACGATGGCGCCGAGCAACCGCACCAGCCCGTCAGGGTCCCAGAGGCCGCAGGTGAGGTCGTCGAACCAGTCGGCGCGATAGAGGTCGACGAGTGCGATGCCCTCGTGGGTGCGTGCGGCGGCCGCCTCGTCAGGAACTTGGTAGTAGGAGACGCACGCGAGCACGAGACTGTCGACTTCCGTGAGTCCTCGCACGTCGAAGGCATCAAACTGCGTACCGAGATATGAGATGACGTTGCGCTTGTCGAAGGGCATGGCTGCTCGATTCTGTCCTGGGGCTAGTGCTTGGGGTGGTAGTGCCTGCGCGTGGCGTGTGCGCTCCCCTTTCGGGCATTGGCCTTGAGCCGGCTGATGACCTCGTCGGCCGTCGTACCCTCGACCTGGGTCTTGAGCTCGACGAGCTGGTCGCGCACGCGTGCCGCCTCCTCGTAGTCCATGTCGGCGGACGCGGATGCCATCTCCTCCTCGAGCGAGGCTATGATGCGCATGATCTCGTCCTTGGGCAGGCCGGAGAGCTCCTTCGCGACGGCCTCGACGGCAGATTCGCCCTGGTCGTCGCCATCCTTGCCCGACGCCGTGTAGAAGACGCCATCCTTGCGCTGCCGTTTGCCCACGTTGGCGTTGGCCTCGGCCAGGAACCCCGCTATGTCCGAGATGGCCTTGCGCACGCTCTGCGGCTCGATGCCGTTCTCCTTGTTATAGGCCTCCTGGATGGACCGACGACGGGTCGTCTCGTCGATCGCCTCGCGCATGGAGTCGGTGACCTCGTCGGCGTACATGACGACCTCTCCGGAGACATTGCGGGCGGCTCGGCCCATCGTCTGGATGAGGGAGCGCCGGTTGCGGAGGAATCCCTCCTTGTCGGCATCGAGGATCGCCACGAGCGAGACCTCGGGGATGTCGAGCCCCTCTCGCAGGAGGTTGATGCCGACAAGCACGTCGATCTTGCCCTGACGCAGGTCGCGGATGATCTCCACGCGGTCGAGCGTGGCCGTGTCCGAGTGCATGTAGTTGACCTTTATGCCCTCGTCGAGCAGGTGGTCGGTGAGGTCTTCCGCCATGCGCTTGGTGAGCGTGGTGACGAGCACGCGTTCGTGGCGTGCCGTGCGGTCCCTGATCTCGGAGATGAGGTCGTCTATCTGTCCGCGTACCGGTCGCACCTCGATCTTGGGGTCGAGAAGTCCCGTGGGACGGATGACCTGTTCGACCTGCTGCTGCGAGACCGACTCCTCGTAGTCTCCGGGTGTGGCCGACACGTAGATGAACTGCGGTATGCGCGCCTCGAACTCATCGAAGCGCAGCGGGCGGTTGTCAAGCGCCGACGGCAGGCGGAATCCGTGGTCGACGAGGGTGATCTTGCGGGAACGGTCGCCCTCGTGCATGCCGCGGATCTGCGGAACGGTGACGTGGGACTCGTCGATGATGCAGAGCATGTCCTTGGGGAAGTAGTCGATGAGCGTGTAGGGCGGCTCGCCCGGGGCACGGCCGTCAAGGTGACGCGAGTAGTTCTCGATGCCGTTGCAGTAGCCCATGCTCTCGAGCATCTCGAGGTCGTACGCCGTGCGCTGCGAGAGGCGCTGCGCCTCGAGCACGTGGTCGGAAGCCTTGAGCTCGGCCACACGCTGCTCCAGCTCGTCGCTGATGGTCGTGAGGGCGCGCGTGACCTTGGGACGCTCCGTGACGTAGTGCGACGCGGGCCAGATGGGCACGGCATCGAACTCGCGGACCACCTCGCCCGTGACGTTGTCGATCTCCGCGATGAGCTCGACCTCATCGCCGAAGAACCCGATGCGCAGCGGGTTCTCCGCATAGGGCGGAAAGACGTCGACGACATCCCCCCTCACGCGGAACATGCCGCGCTGGAGGTCGTAGTCGTTGCGGTCGTACTGGATGTCGATGAGGTTGCGGATGAGGTCGTCCCGCTCGAGCGGGACCTCCTTGTCCACGTTGGGAGCAAGACCCGCGTAGTCCTGTGGGCTGCCGATACCGTAGATGCACGAGACGGAGGCCACCACGATGACGTCGCGCCGCGACAGGAGGCTCGACGTCGCCTGGTGGCGAAGCTTCTCGACCTCCTCGTTGATGGAGGCGTCCTTCTCGATGAACGTGTCGGTCTGAGGGACGTAGGCCTCGGGCTGGTAGTAGTCGTAGTACGAGACGAAGTAGACGACGGCGTTGTTGGGGAAGAGCCCCTTCATCTCGGATGCCACCTGTGCGGCGAGCGTCTTGTTCGGCTCCATGATGAGCGTGGGACGATTGAGCTCCTCTATGGTCTTTGCCATCGAGAAGGTCTTTCCCGAGCCCGTGACCCCCATGAGCGTCTGGTGCCTCAGACCATCACGAACGCCTTGCGAGAGCTTGGCGATGGCCTGGGGTTGGTCCCCGGACGGCTCGTAGGGCGAGACGACCTTGAACGGCTGTCCCGCATCCTCGACCCCGAACCTCCTGAGCTCGCCGCCATAGCGCTCCGCTGGTGCCGCCATGGCCGTGGACACGTCCGTCATGCGCCTGCTCCTTTCTCCGCGTGCCATCAGTCTACAGCCCCATCAGACGAATTACAAACACATGTTCGATACTTCGCCACACCATGCGCTCTCGTCACGAGCATGCGATAGAATCAAGCCGTCGGGGCAACGGGAGGGAGCACTTTTTGGCAGGCGGCAGGAAAAACAGTGACGGCACGCCCGAGCGGGTCATCCTCCGCGTCCTGCGCGTGGCACAGGGAGTCTTCGTGGCCGGCGCAGTCGTCCTTCTTGCCGCCACGATGACCGACGGGCGAGTCCTGCCATCCGCCGGGGCCATGCTCCGCACCATCATGGTCGTGGCCGCGGTCGCAGCCGCCTCCTCGCTCGTGGCGCTCAAGGTGCTGTCCGCCCGTCAGCTCCGCGATCTCCCCTGCGCCCCTGACCCCCCTCTCGCGACGACGAGTGCCATCACAGCGGTCGACCCGGTGCTGCAGATGGTCCTGCGCTCCACGGACGTGCGCGCCGCCCTCGCAGACCTTCTCGCACACGATGACGGCACGCATGCGCCGCTGCCCGAGCTGCTTCGCAGGATCGGCCTCGCATCCTGGGAGGACACGCCTGCCGCGTCCGCCACCAAGCTCGCGCGAAGCGGCCGCTACTGGCTTTCCCTCCGCGACGACGACCTCACCCCCGAGAAGTACGATCGCCTCGTCACGCTCGAGGCTGTGCTCAACCTCTATGCGGACCTCCGCCCCGATGGTGCGAGCAGGGACGGCGGGCAGGCGCTCGACCACCGCCTGCACGACGTCCTCGCGTCCACCGCCGAGCTCATGCCCCTGCCTCGGGTCGGCCAGGACCAGGCCGACGCGTCCGTCCCCGTGGGAGGAGGCGAGTGGGAGGCACGGAGGCGCTTCGCCGACTTTGCCGAGGGCGTACCAACCGCGTTTCGCGTCCAGTTCGACATGCAGGCAAACCTCGCCGCCGGCACCTTCCTCGTAGAGCTCGACGTGCCGAGACCCGCGTGCTTCTCGCTCGTCTCGCCAGACGATGCCGGACGCGTCCGCGCGGCCCGCGCCTACGCCCTCCGCTCCGCGCTCCTTGCCGCGCGCGGGGCGTTCGAGGCCGACGGGGGCATCTCGACCGTCGTGGTCAACTGCCATGAGCATCGCTCGAAGGAGACGATCCTCTCGCTTGGCGTTTTGCTCTGCTCTAAGCCAGTTGGAAGGCACTCGTCCCGTAGCCCGAGCGCCCACGCTAGGAATACTCGAGCACGCAGCACGCGCCTCCCGGTAGCAGCACCCGCGGGCTCCTACAACTCCTACGTCGGCGCGGCGGAGGCCGTACTGGGTGCATCATCCCGTAGTCCGTTGCTCTGCCCACCAGCGCGTACACTAGCAGCTCCAACGCCAACATCATCTGCGCGAGTCGCTAGCTCTCAACTTCATCGGCCATGTGCAACAGGCGCAGTAGCTCCATGTACGGTACGGGTAGCCGGAGCCATTCCCCTCGGCTCGCAAGGCCGTTCACTCGGCTCGCGCAGCAACTCGGAAAGGCGCAGCTCGACCGGGTGACAACCGGCTCCTACAGTTGCATACACACGGCTGGCAGTTCCTCTCGCCTAGCGGCAACTGCTTCTGGAGGCGCTCTGCAACTGCCAGGCTCTGTAGGTGGCACGGCAGCTGCTCCTGGAACCGGCACGCCAACGTACGGAGGTACTGGCACTGCAGTAACCACCGCAGCGCCCGCCTGTACTCGAAACCTCTGGCGTAGAGGGCAGCACCCGCTAGGGCTAGCCTGTCCTACAGCAAGGTGAAGCTCCGGGACTCGCTCTAGAGCATCTACCCGCGCTCGAGCGTATACACGGCACGTGCGTCAGCGGAGGAACTCGCGGCACCCCGTCAGCCTCAGTAGTTCGAGCCGTAGCGCTCTTGCCCTCCCGCCCCCTATGCTAGAGCAGAGCGGCCAGTCCTTCCCGAGGTGCGTCAGCTCGGTTGGGGGAGCCCAGTTTCCGCCGGGCATGCCGCAGTGGAAACCCTTTCGGTGGGCGCAGTTCGCGCCTACAGGGCACGGTGCCATGCCTCGACCGGATCCCACCAGCGCAGCTCCGCA
>JGI20225J20221_1000913_pt1 | contig 38548 bp, 26 predicted proteins | sample BioMet4_FD_20221 | JGI IMG/M metagenome (IMG submission 20221)
GAATCATTATGGTCAAAAGATAATTGGAGCGATGCAAAAATAACAAGTGAAATTATTTTTGGTCGTCGTGTTGGTTCGATCAGTACATTTGAAGGTTATAACTATCCAGTAGGTATTGAAGGTGGAAATGGTGGTAACTGCCCAACACAAACAATGGTCGATGCTTATGAAATGAAAAGTACCGGTCTTGGTATAAATGAGGCTGGTAGTGGTTATGTTGAAACCAATCCTTATGCAGGACGTGACCCTCGTTTTGCTGTAACCATTGCAAAGAACGGCGATCTAAAATGGCCATCAACTAACACTAATGCATTACAGACATATTATGGTGGTTTAAATGCTGAACCATTGACTGGTGGTACCCCAACCGGTTATTATCTTAAGAAGCATTGTCACACTACCATTAATTTAGCATCGAGCAGTAAATATAAGACTGATTACCATACATGGATTACATTCCGTCTTGGTGAGTTCTATTTGAATTATGCCGAAGCTGTATATAAATATTTAGGTAGTCCTGATTTGACAAGTGGCGATTTAGCAATGTCTGCTGTAACTGCAGTCAATAAGATTCGTACTCGTGCTGGTATGCCTAATTTCCCTGCAGGAATGACAAATGACGCATTCTGGACCAAGTATAAAAACGAACGTATGGTTGAGTTGGCGTTTGAAGGTCATCGCTTCTGGGATGTACGCCGTTGGAAAGAAGCAGCTACATACTTTAAGAGTATTCAGGAGATGAAGTTGACAAAGAATGCAGATGGTACAATTACCTATACTCGCAATACTGTCAGCCGTCAATGGGATGATAAGATGTATCTATTCCCTATACCTCAGACTGAATTGATGAAAAATAAAAATCTGACACAGAATCCTGGTTGGAACTAATTCAGGATTAGCAATATAAAATCAGGGCATCTTTACTTTGTAAGGATGCCCTGATTTTTTTTATACCTACCTCCTTTTTATATAAAAAGGGTTTGTTTTGTACAAAATGCGAATGTTTTTTATTGTTTTTTACATGCATTAAGCTTCTAAAACTAGACTTTTATTCGGTTTTTTCTTGATTTAAATGCTTTTTATCACATTTTTTTCTTGAAAAGTGATAGATTGATAATAATAATTTGTATTTTTGCAGCACTTATCAATGATGATAGAAACAATATTATGACAAATTACTATCCATATACCACATCCATGTGCACCACAACCCTTTGGGGTTAGGGATAGTTTTGTGTTTCTACGTGAATCACGCTTACAGTAGGTAAGCAATCAATTTTAAATCTTATTATTTAGTTCATCCATTTAACTTGTGTCTTGAGAGGCGTAAGTTCCTAAAATTATAAACATGAAAGTAATGAAATTCGGCGGAACATCCGTAGGTTCCGTGAACAGCATTTTAAATGTTAAAAAAATAGTCGAGTCATCAGAAGAGTCTGTTATTGTTGTTGTTTCCGCATTGGGAGGCGTAACAGACCAACTGATAAATACCTCTAAGATTGCCGCAGCCGGTGATGCATCTTACGAAAAAGATTTTCGTGAAATAGTGATGCGCCACATAAATATGGTTAAGGATGTAATTCCTGCAGGCGATAAACAAGTTACATTAATAAAGCAAGTACGTGCACTTCTTGATGAATTGAAAGATATCTATCAGGGAATTTGTCTGATAAAAGATCTTTCTGCAAAAACAGCCGATACAATTGTAAGTTATGGTGAAAGAATTTCATCTCTTATCGTTGCTGCACTGATTGACGGTGCACAATGGTTCGACTCCCGCAAATTTATCAAGACCGAATTCAAGCACAACAAACATACTCTGGACAAGGAACTGACTAATGAACTGATCAAGGAAACGTTCAAGGAGATTCCACGTGTATCTTTGATGGGAGGGTTTATCTCTTCCGATAAAGTTAGCGGTGATGTTACTAATCTTGGCAGAGGAGGTTCGGATTATACAGCTGCTATCCTTGCTGCTGCTCTTGATGCTTCGGTTCTTGAAATCTGGACTGACGTAGACGGATTCATGACAGCCGATCCGAGAGTGATTAGCGCTGCTTATCCTATTAGTGAACTAAGTTATGTGGAGGCTATGGAGTTGTGCAACTTTGGCGCAAAAGTAGTTTATCCTCCTACTATCTATCCAGTATGCCATAAGAATATTCCGATAGTTATTAAAAATACATTCAACCCATCTGCCCCGGGTACATCTATTGTTCAGGAGAAATCGGTTTCTGGAGGTAAGGCTATTAAAGGTATCTCCTCTATTAACGATACCAGCCTGATTACTGTAACAGGTTTGGGTATGGTAGGAGTTATCGGCGTTAATTACCGTATCTTTAAAGCTTTGGCAAAAGGTGGTATCAGCGTGTTTATGGTTTCGCAGGCATCTTCAGAGAACAATACATCTATCGGTGTAAGAAGTGCAGACTCAGAATTGGCATGCGAATTGCTGAATGAAGAGTTCGCAAAAGAGATAGAGATGGGTGAAATCAGCTGTGTAACGGCTGAAGATGGATTGGCAACTGTGGCTATTGTAGGCGAAAATATGAAGCATACTCCGGGTATTGCAGGTAAGCTTTTCGGTACATTGGGACGAAACGGCATTAATGTAATTGCTTGTGCACAGGGAGCCTCGGAAACTAATATCTCATTTGTGATTGATGCAAAGTTCCTTCGCAAAACTCTGAACGTAATTCACGACTCTTTTTTCCTGTCTGAATATCAGGTACTGAACCTTTTTATTAGTGGTATCGGTACTGTAGGAGGAAGTCTTATAGAGCAGATCCGTTGTCAGCAGAAAAACCTGGTGCAGCAAAATGGTTTAAAACTAAATGTGGTAGGAGTTGCCAACAGCAGACGAGCACTTTTCTGCCGTGAAGGAATTGATCTGGGTAACTACAAAGAAGAACTAAAAAATAAAGGAATTGCAAATTCACCTGAAGTATTCAGAGATGAAGTCATTGGAATGAATATCTTCAATTCTGTATTTGTTGATTGTACAGCAAGCGCAGATGTAGCTTCAATATACAAAGAACTGCTTTCGCACAATATTTCGGTGGTGGCAGCCAATAAGATTGCTGCATCGTCAAAATATGAAGATTATTGCGAATTGAAGCAGATTGCCCGTCACCGCGGAGTAAAGTTCCTTTTCGAAACAAACGTAGGTGCCGGTCTGCCAATTATAAATACGATTAACGACCTTATAAATAGTGGTGATAAGATTCTGAAAATAGAAGCTGTTCTTTCGGGAACGTTGAACTATATTTTCAATAAGATTGGTGCCGATATACCTTTTAGTCGTACCATTAAAATGGCTCAGGAAGAAGGTTATTCAGAACCAGATCCTCGTATCGACTTAAGTGGTAAGGATGTAATCCGTAAACTGGTGATTCTGGCACGTGAAGCCGGATATAAGATTGAACAGGCTGATGTAGAAAAGAACTTGTTTATACCTGACGAATTTTTCAAAGGTAGCCTGGAAGATTTCTGGCAAAAGATTCCTTCATTAGATGCTGACTTCGAAGCCAGAAGAAGAGTTCTGGAAGGCGAAAAGAAGCGCTGGCGTTTTGTTGCCCGATTCGAAGAAGGAAAAGCTTCTGTAGGACTGCAGGAAGTGGATTCAAGACATCCGTTCTACGGTCTTGAAGGAAGCAATAATATTATTCTGTTAACAACAGAACGCTACCGTGAATATCCTATGATGATTCAAGGATATGGTGCAGGTGCCGGAGTTACTGCTGCCGGAGTTTTTGCAGATATAATGAGCATTGTTAATATTCGATAGAGATGAAACACATTATAATTTTAGGTGATGGTATGGCCGATTGGCCAGTTAAATCATTACAAAACAAAACACTGTTGCAATATGCAAAGACACCATACATGGATTTGCTTGCAAAAATGGGAAAAACCGGTCAGCTGGTAACAGTTGCACCTGGATTTCACCCGGGAAGTGAAGTGGCAAATATGTCGGTTCTCGGCTATAACCTGCCACAAGTGTACGAAGGTCGTGGTCCGCTCGAAGCTGCCAGCATCGGAGTGGAACTAAAACCCGGAGAAATGGCTATGAGATGCAATCTTATTTGCGTTGAAGGAGAGATCTTAAAGAATCACTCTTCCGGCCATATAACTACTGAAGACGCGGATGTACTGATAAAATTTCTGCAAGAGAAATTAGGTAATGATCGCATAAGCTTTCACACCGGAGTGGCTTACCGTCACTTACTGGTTATTAAAGGAGGAAATAAGAATATTGATTGCACTCCTCCGCATGATGTACCTCTCAAGCCGTTCCGTCCGCTTCTTGTTAAGGCTACAGTACCCGAAGCTCAGGAAACTGCTGATCTGATCAATGACTTAATCCTCAAATCTCAGGAGCTGCTCAAAGATCATCCGCTTAACCTGAAACGAGTGGCTGAGGGAAAAGATCCGGCAAACAGTATCTGGCCATGGTCGCCGGGATATCGTCCGCAGATGGAACCTATGTCGCAGACTTTCCCGTTCATTAAGAAAGGGGCTGTAATTTCTGCTGTCGACTTAATAAAGGGAATTGGTTACTATGCCGGACTTCGCCGTATTGAGGTGGAAGGTGCTACCGGACTTTTTGATACCAATTATGAGAATAAAGTAGCTGCAGCACTCGAAGCGCTCCAGACAGAAGACTTTGTTTACCTTCATATTGAGGCAAGTGATGAGGCCGGACACGAAGGAGATGTGGATTTAAAGCTGAAAACAATAGAATATCTGGATTCACGTGCTGTGGGGCCTATCTATGAAGCGGTGAAGAACTGGGACGAGCCTGTGGCCATTGCCGTGCTTCCCGATCATCCTACACCATGTGAACTACGTACACATACTTCAGACCCTGTGCCATTCCTGATCTACTATCCAGGCATAGAAGCAGATGCAGTACAAACTTTCGATGAATTCTCAGTAAAAGAGGGTGCATACGGTTTATTAAAGGAAAATGAGTTTATTAACGCGTTTCTGAACAATGAATAAAATCAATAACATAATGAAATATTACAGTACCAATAAGCAGGCTCCGGTAGCGGACTTGCAGGAAGCGGTTGTGAAAGGACTTGCATCCGATAAAGGACTCTTTATGCCCGAATCAATCAAGCCATTGCCAAAGGAATTCTTTGACCAGATTGAGACAATGAGTTTTCAGGAAATCTCTTACCGTGTAGCAGATGCCTTCTTTGGAGAAGATATCCCGGCTGAGACCTTGAAAAAAATCGTATACGATACACTTAGCTTCGATGTACCATTGGTGAAGGTAACAGAAGATATCTATTCTCTGGAGCTTTTCCATGGCCCTACATTGGCATTTAAAGATGTAGGTGGTCGTTTCATGGCTCGTCTGCTGGGTTATTTCATCAAAAAACAAGGCCAGAAGAATGTAAACGTATTGGTTGCCACTTCTGGTGATACAGGAAGTGCTGTAGCTAATGGCTTCCTGGGCGTGGAAGGCATTCATGTATATGTGCTTTATCCAAAGGGAAAGGTCAGTGAGATACAGGAAAAGCAATTCACCACACTGGGACAAAATATCACGGCTCTCGAAGTTGATGGCACGTTCGACGATTGTCAGGCGCTGGTAAAATCAGCCTTTATGGATAAGGAGTTGAATGCACATCTCTCTTTAACCTCAGCCAATTCAATCAACGTAGCACGTTTCCTACCTCAGTCTTTTTACTATTTCTATGCTTATGCACAGTTAAAGAAACTAGGCAAGGCAGACAATGCAGTGTTCTGTGTACCAAGCGGAAACTTTGGTAACATCACAGCCGGATTGTTTGGCAAACGCATGGGATTACCAATTTCTCGTTTCATTGCTTCAAACAATAAGAACGATATCTTCTATCAATACCTGAAAACAGGCAAATATACACCACAACCTTCAGTAGCAACCATTGCTAATGCTATGGACGTAGGCGATCCAAGTAACTTTGCACGTGTACTCGATCTTTATGGCGGCAGTCATGAAGAAATTGTAAAAGAGATAAGCGGAGCAACATATAGCGATGAACAGATTAGTGAAACCGTACAGTGGGTTTATAACAAAACTCATTACCTGCTCGATCCTCACGGAGCATGCGGATACCGTGCCCTGTCTGAAAACCTGAAACCGGGAGAAACCGGAGTGTTCCTTGAAACAGCTCATCCTGCAAAATTCCTTGAAACAGTAGAAAAGATAATAGGAGAGAAGGTAGATATTCCAGCTAAGCTGCAAGCCTTTATGCATGGCGAGAAGAAAACCATATTGATGGCGAAAGACTTTGCATCCTTCAAGCAATACTTAATGAATGTATAACCGGAAACTAACCATTTTATAAGGTTATCTTTTTCCAATCATGTACATGTTTGAGTTCAATCTTGTACATGATTGGATCCAAACATGTACATGTTTTTGGTATCCTCTCGCCATTAATTTCTTAATCTCCCACTTCTCTTCTACTAACCTTATTACGGCTGTTATTTAATACTTCTATCCCTGTTTTCAGTAGACTACTTTATACTTTACCACTGATAGTGGTTGACTTTTTGTGTTCGATTTGTTCGTCTTGCTAAGTTGTAGAAAAAATCATATTTGATAATCAGATAGTTATGCTTTGCGTGGTGTAGATGGTGTACTAAAAAAGCTCTTTTTTTCATTCTGGAAAATATAATTTCAAAAATTCCGCAATTTGCAGAATTTTTGAAATTAATTCTGTGGAAAGCTAAAATAGTCTTTTTATGTACACCATCTACACCACTTTTGTAGTTGTGTATTTTTTAATGCGTTGATTATTAGACTTTTTTTTATTTATGGGTGTCAGAGGTGTCAGTAAAATAATACTTTTTTCGTTCTGAGAAATTAGATTTTAATAATTCCGCAATTTGCAGAATTTTTAAAATTTATTTTCTGGAATGGAGAAATAGGCTTTTTTACTGACACCTCTGACACCTGGTTTATAGTAGGGTGTTTTGTAATGTGTTGATTATTAGACTTATTTTTATTTGTAGGTGGTAGGAGTGGCAGGAAATTAACACTTTTTCTGTTTTGGGAAATTAAATTCTGATAATTCCGCAATTTGCAGAATTCTTGAAATTTATTTTCTGGAATCGAGAAATAGGCTTTTTTGCTGCCACTGCTGCCACCAGGTTGTTCTTTATTTGGCTTATTGCATTATAATAAGAACTATCAGCTATTATCAGAAAGGCTCAAAAGCTTCTGTCTTTTCCTTATCTTTGCCAATAGTAAAAGAACGATTATTTACGTTTTCCTTGACGATTACCTTTTCAAACTGAATGTAAAAGTCATCAGCAAGATCTCCAAAATATCCAGTTATTTTAGGCTTTAATTCAAAATATCCAGCAATCCTTTTTGCTGCATCTTTTGCAATCCTAATCCTTTCGTCTATATCAGATCCGTTATTCTTTAGTATCTCATCTAAACTTTTATAAAATGACTTGATAAAATCTCTTCTTTTGGATGAATTTTTAAATGCATCTTTTATTTCATTTGTTATACGTCTTTCAATGTCAGAAGTTTTACCTTGTAGCCTTCTAAATTCTAAATCTTTGTCATCATTGATATAAATTAGAACTTCGGCTCCATTATACTTATCACTATTCATTCTTTTATGGAGATGTATTCCTTTTCCCCATTCTATAGCGCAACCTCTATTGTGATTGTCTATTTCTATTGTTTGTCCGTCAATTAAATTTTTAATCGCCATATATTTTTATTATTAATTTACATGCTATTTTTTTCTTTGTATCAGCTTCCTTTATGATATAATCGATGTTAATTTATTAAGGTAATTGATAAGATACTTACGTCTTCTATATTTAATTTTTATTCTTAAAACTAATATAAACTAAATATAGTATACTGTAGATTAATATTTTAACAGTTTTATTAAATGCAAAGTTATTATTATTTGTATATTTGTTGTACTTTAAATTTAAAAATTATGAATGAAATGACTTTATTTAAGCGTCTAATTGCAAGTGTCATAGATAAATTGTTAATTATAATTTTATTTTTGATTACTTCCTTTTTAGTATTAGGTCCTTGGGTCGCTCCTGGTAAACTAGGCATATATGTTGCACTATTAAATATTAAATTTTCAAATTATGATTATATTACTGATGCTTCAAATGTTGATGTGTTATTTACATCAATATTCTTAATTTTGAATTTTTTGTATTATGTAATTTTTGAATGTTACTTAGGTGCGTCTTTGGGCAAATATTTGTTTGGTGGACAAATTATCAATGAGGATAATGTTCGTATAAACAGCAGTATTGCAGTTGGTAGATCGTCAATTCTTGTTGCCTCTGCAGTCATATTTATTTTAGCACGTAACTTGCTCAACGTTTCTTACTTACCAATAATAGTACTATTTTTTGTTATTCTTGATTTACCTATTCTGATTGGGGTTAAACGTCAATCCTTATTAGATATTGTTACAAAAACTTTTGTTATCAAAAAAAAATGATTTTTTGTTGGCAACTCCAATCTATGATAGATGTTTGTTCAGTTACAATTGTAATAAAAGAGCAAGCATCAAATAAGATTAAAAAACAGATCCTAAAAAAAGCTACTTGTAAGGAGAATGGAACTATTGTAAGTCCCAATTCGATATATATCGTAGATGAAAATAAAAGTCAAAGAGGGGAGGATAAACTTTTAAGACTATTCAAATTAATTAATCGGATGCTAAATAAGATTGTGAAAAAGATAAAGATAATTGTTTCAAAGTTGTTATTAAGACTAGAAAATGTACTTAAAAATAAAAAGTATTTTCCATTCAATCAAGGAATAAACCGTATCATAGTTGTACTTTGGTTAGGGTTGAGTTTATTAGTTGAAGTAATGAACTGGAAGTATAAGTCAGGAGGTTCTGTTGTAAAAGATATTGATATAGTGAGATTCTTCAATAATGGTATTTATCATTATTTTGTTGGTTTAATTCCTTTCATTCTATTGCCATTTATATATTTGGTAATTTTGTGGATATATAGAGGCTTTCAAGAATCAAAGAATGTATAGATTTAGCTAAGTTGCTGTTTTGATGTGAATATGGTCGGTGATCGGGAAGTTAACTTCCTAATCAAAACCAATAAGTTTGGAGCTTTTACGGAACATCTTTTTATAAAGATGAGTATCTTTCGTTCTTTACATCTTTATTAATAATTCGGCGCGATGTCGCCAATGAATTTTTCCACCAAGCTGGTGGAAAATTATGTATTAGTTTAAATTAAATATTGCTTTCTGCTGAAACTCTTAAAAATATTCTGAACTACTTTTTATAGACTATTCCAAAGCCTTTTTATTAATTCTAAAGTTTTACCGGACAGCAATAAATTGAAATTATTTAGAATACAGACTTAAAACAAAGGAATATATTCCGAATACGGTTCCCGACGTAATTTCGTATAACATTTCCATCACAACATTCTATAGAGTTTAACGGTTACGAAACGTACTAATTTGGAGTAAAAATGTTTTTATTTCTTAAAGATACAATAAAATTGTACTTTTAATGTTTGTTGATTTAAACAATGAATGCTTCGTTTGCAATATTTAAATAACTTTGCAGTTAGTAGAAAAAAGTGTATGTTAATACTGATCGACTTAGATGGAACACTAATTAATACGGTTCATCCTAGCTGGAAACCGTATAAGGATGGTAAAGAGAACTATCGGATTGATAAATATCTTAATTTGATTCCTGTTTTTGCTGGTGCAAAGGAGTTTATAACATCGAAAAAAAGTAAAGGTGATTACATTGTCGTTGTCTCTGACTCTCATTATCGCTATGTAGAACCTATTTGCAAAATGCTTGAAATCGAATGTTTGTCATTGGCAGATAAGCCTAATAATAAGAAGCTCAAGGAATATTTGGATACTCGCCCATTATACAAGCAGTACATAAATGAAGGCAACTGTTTCTTTATTGGTGACACCAAACTTGATATCGAACTGGGTCGTCATATTGGAGCATCAACAATTTGGTTTCTTCCTTATAAAATAACTGATGATATTAAAGATGAACGTGACGGTATAGGTGATGAGATGCTTTGCAAAAAGATGGGACCTACATACACCGCAAAAACTTTTGCTGAGATTGAGGCTATCCTTGATGCTCCATTGGAAAATCTTTATGCCATTGAAGGAGCTTTTGCTGGTGTTATGTCAAAGAAATCTGTAAGGCTCTCAGATAATCGTTACATGGATGGTGGTTATGCTTGCATTCGTTGTTTGGCAAGACAAGAACAAGGTGCTTGCGACAAGTATGCACGTGCAGATAAATACTTTTTGTTGTCCAAGCCTCAGCGTACACTGGATTTCCTTCAAAACCTGGCTAACGGCATCTCTGTTTACATGAAACAAGAAAGTATTATGAAACAAGGATGGGATTACATCACTTATCTGACTGACAAGCAGTCAACGGTTCCTATGAACAAGATGAAGGAGATATTTGAGCTTGTGGACACAATAATTCCTAAGGTTCAGTTGCTCAAATGGAATGATAATGTAGAAGGCTCACTCCGAAATAGAAACCAATATAACGAGCGGAAGGCTTTCCTAGAACAATACCTAAAGATTGATTGTCCAATGGTACAATCAGTTGATTTGTTTGGTCAAGAAATTGAACAACCATTGTCACTTAGGGGTAAGAATATCATAGTTCTTGATGACCAGTTAACAACAGGTGCTACTGCATGGCATGTAATTCACAAATTAAAAGAGAAAGGAGCAAGAAACGTATTGTTTATAGCAATGTTTCAAATGGTACTGACTGTTAAAAATGATGTGCTTTGTCCGAGATGCGGTAAAATGATGCTAGTTAAGATAAGAAGATCGGATGGGCATAAGTTTTATTCCTGTACGCCACCCGAATACAAAGGTGATGGTTGCGGATTTATAGTAGACATTCCGGAATAATAATATATATGAATATCAAAGATTTACTCATATTAACAATGGTGAAAAGCATTGGTCCTGCATTCCTTAAGCGCAATCTTAATAGATTGATGACAGAGGAATCATGCCTCGCCATAATTAAAGAAAATAAACCAGAAGAAGAGGATGAGATACATATTTATGCCAAGGCTGCTGACAAAATCATATCTGACTGTCAGTTAGATGACATTGAGATGGTAAGCATACTTTCCCCTGATTATCCTCAGCAGCTGATGGAGATAAGTGACCCTCCAAGCGTTCTTTACGTTAAGGGCAATAAGTCTCTTCTTAAGAAGGTGATTGCCATTATTGGAACCAGAAAAAGTACACCTCTTGGAAATAATATTGCAGAGAGACTTGGACTGTATTTCTCTAATCAATATTCTATCTGTAATGGTCTTGTGGAAGGCATTGATGAACATTCCATCTATGTAGATGGTATTGTTCTACAAAATGTCGTAGGTATTATCTCTGGAGGATTGTGTTATAAAGAGACATGCTCAAATACCCACATTAGAGTTATCGAAGATGTATTAAAAGCAGGTGGCTTGATTATATCAGAATTTGCTCCTCATCAGAAAGAAGACAAATTTTCTGGCAGCAAGGCAAGTAGAATTCAGGCAGGACTCTCCCATGGATTGATTCTCGTTCAGAGTAAGATTGACGGAGGTTCAAAGTATACTTTGGCTTCTTATGCTAAGCTTGAAAGAGCACTCGGAGTCATTCATTTTCCTAATTCAGAAGAATACAAAACTGAAGTATTTGGTGCAAACCGTTTAATTATAGAGAAACAAAAAGAAGGTGTAGCGGAAATGATTGGCCTTAAAAAAACTAATAATATCAAACTCCGCTCAATTATTACTATTGAAAGTAAGGCTGATTACGAAACATTCAGCAGTAGGATAGGTGTAAATACTCAAAATCCGATGTTTGTATTCTAAGATAAGTTAACCGTAAAAATCTATATATCAACCATGCCAAGATTTATCAATAGAGATCAACTTCAAAAAGCTTCTGACGAAGAAAACGAAAAGTTATTTAAAGAGACTCTATTTGAAGGTCTATTTTCTTCTGAAATAAATATTTAATTTATATGAATAAAGAAAGATATTTCCGCCATTTCAAAGGAGGCTTATATAAGATGATAACTGTTGCCAAAGATAGCGAGACATTAGAACGTATGGTTGTTTACCAAGCTTTGTATGGTGAAAAAGGATTCTGGGTTCGTCCAGAGAAAATGTTTTTTGAGACTGTAGTCAGAGACGGAGTTGAGATTCCTCGTTTTAAAGAAATAACGGAGGAAGAAATCAGCATATTATAATTGTATTGTTTAACGCTGATTATATTTGCGGATAGATGAAAATAGTAATCCTGCAATATACATAAGCTTAATAGCTTTTGTTTATCACAGGATTATTAATTGATAGTTCATTGTATTTCTTCAGAATCGACTTCTGTTAGAATTTCAAGCTAAAGTTTAGACCGTAGTTAGCAACTGAAGGTAAAGTACCACCTTCTATCCCCTGAATATTGCCAGAGCTTGTATTTGTTGCTTCGGGGTCAAAGTGTTTAACATCTGGTCCCCAAATAGCTAAGTTACGTCCGTAAGCTGCTATGCGGAACGATTTGATAAAATAAGAATTACTTAAAGGTATAGTATAACCAATGTTTATTTCACGCAATTTCAAATAATCAGATTTAAATACATTTTGTGCAGCAGGTCCTGTAGAATATTGATTACCATAGGTTCTTGCATCAATACGTTTAGTATTTACAGTTCCGTCAGCCAATACTCCTTTCAACAATACACCACCGCCATTAGCGATTGATTCACGGATATTCATTCCGTTTTCATTTATAGCAGCTGTTTCCTCAAGCATACCAGAATACATACCCCACATATAAGAAGTAGAGAAATAATGTCCACCTTTTGAGAAGTCAAGTAATACACTTAAATCAAAATTCTTGTAGTGGAATGTATTACTCCACCCACCTGTAAAGTCTGGATAGACTTTTCCAAGATTTTGGATATCATAAGTAGAAGCATAAGTTCCATCTTCACCGATTACTTTATTACCTTTATCATCATATACAAAATTGGTACCCTCAATAGTTCCGTATTCTTTTCCTACGGAAGCACCAATTAAAATATTATGAGGAGTTCTAGCTATGTAATAACTTATTAATCCATCAGCTAGTTTCTTAACTTTGTTTTTATTAGATGCCAAAACCAGTGATGATACCCAAGAAAAATTTGCAGTCTTCACCGGAGTTCCATGAAGTGATAATTCTACACCTTTATTACTCATTACCCCAGAGTTTGCAATATATTGTATATATGTACCTTTTATAGGAAAAGTCAGATTTTTTGTTTCACTTGAATAGACTGTTGCTTCAAAGCCCAAACGGTTATTCAAAAAAGACATTTCAAGACCTGCTTCATAAGAAATTGTAGACTCTGGTTTTAGATCACTATTTATTGAGGTAGTTTCTGAATTAGCTGTATGAGCATAGCTCAACCCCAATTTACCAAAACTAAGCCATGGAGTTTTATCCTTTAATAATTCAGAGAACACAAAACTACCAGTAACTGATGGATGCATGTAAGAGTTGTTACCGTTTGGTAATATTGATGACCAGTCATTACGTAAAGTCATATCTAAATAATAGGTATTTTTATACCCTAGCGTAGCATTTGCAAAAACAGAACTTATAGATTTCTTACCTAAATAGTTCTCAGATCTTGCAGGTTTAACAGAGTTCTTTAAGTTATAGAACAAAGGAATTGCTAATCCACCATCTGTTTCACCCCACATATACTCATACCTACGATTCATAAAGTTTGAACCAACGTTGGCATCAAATGAGAAATCGCTCTTAAAACGAGAATTGTATGACAACATAAATTCATGGTTGGTTTCAATCTGTTGACGAGATATTTCAGAGTAACGAGATAGCTCGGGAGAATAAACAGCATTACGCTCATATTGTTTATCAACAAAGAAATCAACATTTGCTTTATATTGGAACTTTAAGTTATCCAGAATTTTGTAGCTCAATCCAACATTGCCATAAATACGGTTACGTGAATCATTTTCATAATTCATATAACGTGACCAATATGGGTTATTGCAATACGCAGGAGTTGGGTCATCCCATCCTGCACGGTTCCAGTTTACCTGATGTCCGATTGAGTTTATATACATACTCTTCAATTCTTTCATATCAAGTTCACGGTGTCCCCATTGAATGAATTGCTTCATAACATTGTTATCACTGTTTCCGGTTTTTGGACGTCCTTTTGCTCTTGAATTAAAGTAAGTTACGTTAGTGAATACTTCCAAACGTTTATCTGCACTTACAGTAGAAGCAGAAGCATTAAAAATATTCTTTGTTAAAGAACTGTTAGGCATATAACCAGTAAGATCTGAATTTGTATATGATATACGTACATTTGCTCTATCTGTTGCCTGACTTATAGCTATGTTATTAGTAAATGAAACCCCTGTTTCGAAGAATTCATCGATATCATGTTTAGGAGCATTCCATTTGGAAGTTGTTGGATTTCCAACTTTTCCACCATCTTCCCATTTTGCTAAATCAAGCCATGAAACGAATTCCTGACCTTCGTATTTATCACCCCAACTTGCATCAGTAGCCATATCCGGATACAAATAACTCTTCCCGTTGATATCTATGTATTTGAATCCATAATAACCACCACCATATAGCTTTTGCATCTTCGGTAATTTATTCACAATTTCTAAACCAACAGAAGAGTTGAATGTAACACCATATCCATCTTCTTTTTTAGCTTTCTTCGTGGTAATCATAACAACACCATTTGTTCCACGAGAACCATAAAGAGCAGAAGCATTAGGACCTTTCAATACGGAGATATTTTCAATATCGTCTGGGTTAAGGTCCTGAACCAGGTTACCATAGTCATAACCACCATCACCTATTTGAGTGTCTGTACTATTATAGTCCGTACCTTCAATAGGCACACCATCAATAACGAATAATGGCTGGTTATTTCCAGAGAATGATTTTACACCACGAATGAGTATTTTAGAAGAACCACCCATAGTACCCGATCCACTTTGAATCTGTAATCCGGCAATTTTACCTTGCAATGAGTTAACCGGGTTGCTTACACCACCACGAGCCTTCAACATTTCATCTCCAGAGATCTCAGAAACAGCATATCCCAAAGTTCTCTTCTTACGAGAAATACCTAAAGCCGTTTCAACTACTTCATCAACAACTTGAGCATCAGATGCAAGAATAACTTTCACTGTTGGTTTAACTGCAACTTCTACTGATTTCATTCCAATAAATGAAACAACTAAAGATTTTGCCGAACCTGGAACATTAAACAGCGTAAAATTACCATCAATATCACTGATTGTTCCAATAGTTGTACCCTTCACTAAAATGGACGCTCCAATAACAGGTTGCCCATCATCTTCCCAAATCACAACTCCTGTTACTTTTTGATTTTGTGCGGTTACCAGACTAATACCTACAAAAAAGCATGTCAATAACAGCATCAATGTTTTTTTTATAAATTCATTAATAAAGATAAAATCTCATAATTACACTTACTTTACTCTAATATTTTGCAAAGTTATTAATAGTAAGTTTAAATTTAAAATATAAGAGTAAAAAAGTTTTTCTTTTTTCGCTTAAATGATTCTTTTTAGTTTTACAATTTGAATAATTATGTACTTAACTGGTTTTGAAAAAATACAAAGGATTTAAAAGTTCTGTTGTTAAGGAATTATTCCACTAAGCTGGTGGAAATAATATTATCATTTTAATAGTGTCACAGCCTGTGACACAAAAAAATAAGGGCTCAAATCGCATTGCAATGAATGCGTTTTGAGCCTTTAGGTTGTTTGTTGTAAGTTTATTGAATGTTCTTACGAATTTTTGTGAGATACTTGAACAGTAATGCAAACTATTATTCTGCATTCCTTTTCAACCATTCCAATCTGCGCATATCAGGTAAATGTTGCACTTTGAAATGCTCGAATGTTACATTAAATCCTTTTCCATCAGGGCAGGCAGCCATGATTCCAACCATTACAGGAGTGTTGTCTTTTAACCATGCATTCCGCATCAGAATGTAATTCTTGTCATCAAATGAATAGAATATTTCAACAGCATCCAATCGCCTGATAGCTTTAATCCATATATAAGGAACTGGCTTATCTATTGTAATAACACTCCAGTCGCTTGTTTTATGAGTAACGACTGTGCTCAGATTAAATTTTCCGTCTACAAACTCAATGCCAGCTTTAATGTAATTCTCAGGATCAATGCGGAGCATTAGTCCGGCTTGGTCGAATCGTGCCTTATACTCACCTGTAATCTTTACTTTTGCTTCGAATTCGCCACCGTATGTTGAGTAATAGAAAGGGGCATCATCAACTGTAAATCCATAATGCGAGATACGCCAATAATCGCTTTGCGGAGTGACAGACATTGAAACAGTCTGATCCTTAATTTCCCATTGTTCAGGTTCATTATACCATTGCATCTTTTCTAATGTTTGAGCAGATATTATTTGTGTTATAAACAGTGCTAATAATATTAAAATAGTTCTTTTATTTGTCTTCATATTTAATTCCTCTAAAATAGAATAACCATGAGTTTTAATTATCTTTGCAAAGGTAAGTGCTTGTATATAAAAAGGCAATACTGATTAATAACCATTCTTTTATCTACTATTATGGATGTTATACACAAGTTGAATGATGAATTGCTGAAACAAAAATTCATAAAAGAGCAAGAGTTGTCTATCCGATTAGAGGAATGCAAACAAATAGCTTTAAGTTATGCGCGGATAGAAAATTCGATAGCTGTATTGAGTGATATGAAAACAAATATAAGCTATATATTTTATGGAGGAGTGGCAGAGAGATTAGGCTTGGCTAAACGAAGTACTACGAAAATTATTCATTCTATATGGGAAGAAGATATTTTTAGTCGCATTCATCCGGATGATTTATTGGAAAAGCATTTGCAGGAACTTCGCTTTTTTAATTTCTTAAAGACTATACCAAAGAAAGAACGTACGGATTACCACATAGCCAACAATATACGTATGTGCGATAGCTCAGGCAAGTATGTTCAGGTTTTGCATAGAATGTTCTACATAGCAAGTCAGTCAAACGATAGCATCTGGCTGGCTTTATGTCTTTACAATTTATCGACAAATACATCTTCGGGAAATGTTATAATCAATTCAGTAAATGGGTGTATTCTTGAACCTGAAGCTCAAACCACTAATAATATATTATCCAGCAGAGAGACGGAAGTTTTGCAGTTAATTGATAAAGGCAAAATGAGTAAAGAAATAGCTTCTGATTTATCTATAAGTATAAATACTGTAAACAGGCATAGGCAAAATATATTAGAGAAACTCCATGTGGATAATTCAATTGAGGCATGCCGGATTGCAAAAGGACTGAAATTATTTTAGAATCCTAAAAAAAATAATAAAGGCTCAATCCACATTGAAAACAATGCGTTTTGAGCCTTTTAATTGGTTATTTTAAGTTTATTGAATGTTCTTACGAATTTTCGTAAGATACTTTTTCAATCTGTCGGCATCCTTATTGGTGATAATTTCCAAAACTTCTTTCAGCTCACGACGTATATTTTCCACTTGAGCCGGAGTACGAGGGTTGAACAGAATCTCCTGAAGTAAGTAGTCATCTTCGCTCATTAAGCCTTTGGCAATAGCCATGTGCTTTTTGAATGTAGTGCCCGGCGCTTCCTGGTGTTTCATCACCGCTGCAAAGACAAAGGTAGAAACAAAAGGAATGGAGAGTGAATAAGCTACAGTCTCATCATGCTCATCGAATGTATATTCAAAGATGTTCAGACTAAGTGAGTTATAAAGGTCTTTGAAGAATACTTTTCCCAAATGATCACTCTCTGAAATGATGATGGCACTTTCACTTGACAAATTGCTGAGGCTGGCAAATGTAGGGCCAAACATAGGATGTGAGGATACGTAACGGAATCCACTTTCCTGATAGAATTTTTTTAATCCTGTCTTTACACTAGCAATATCACTTAGAATACAATCTTTTGTCAATACAGGGAGGATCTGTTTGAAAGCTTCCAGTGTATATTTTACGGTTACTGCATTGATTACAAGTTCCGGCTCAAACTCCTTTATCTCTTCCAGCGTGGTGAAACGATACGTGTTGTATACAAAACGAAGTTGTTGTGGATTAACATCGTATACGGCTGTTTCGTGCTGGAAACTTAATACATCTGTAAAGAAAGAGCCCATTTTACCGGCTCCAAGAATTAATATTCTCATGACTTATTGTTGCTTTTTTACTTGTTGATAACTTCCATTTGCTGACGAACGGATTCTTCATGAATTGCTTCGAATACAGTTTTTACAAATTCTCCATTCATACCAAACTCTTCACCTTGTGTTCCTCTCTTAGAAAGAATTTCATCATAACGCCCGGTTTGAAGTACGGTCATATTGTGCTCTTTCTTGAAGGTCCCGATTTCACGGCTAATACGCATTCGTTTTGCTAATGTCTCAAGAAGTGAATTGTCGCATTCGTCAATCTGTCTTCTCAATTCAGACAGACTTTCTGTTGTCTGAGTCTCGCTACGAATAACCAACAGATTCAAGATGTAATCAAGGATATCCGGGGTTACTTGTTGAGAAGCATCACTAAGAGCTACATCCGGGTTGCAATGAGATTCAATGATCAATCCATCGAAGTTGAGGTCCATAGCCTGCTGGCTCAATGAAGCAATCAGTTCACGTTTTCCACCAATGTGACTAGGGTCACAGAATATAGGCAGATTAGGAATACGGCGACGCAGTTCAATAGGAATATGCCATTGAGGAAGGTTGCGGTATATCTTCTTATCGTATGTGCTGAATCCTCTGTGAATTGCTCCTAAACGTCTTAATCCAGCGTTGTGAAGACGTTCCAAAGCACCAATCCATAATTCCAGGTCAGGATTTACAGGGTTTTTAATTAAAACAGGAATATCTACACCTTGTAGTGCATCTGCAATTTCCTGTACTGCAAAAGGATTTGCTGAAGTGCGGGCGCCTATCCATAGAATGTCAATGTTGTGTTTTAATGCTTCTTCCACATGTTTTGCTGTTGCTACTTCGGTAGAAACGTACATTCCGGTTTCTTTTTTTACATCTTCCAACCAGGAAAGTCCTTCTGCACCTACACCTTCGAAGCCTCCTGGTTTAGTACGTGGTTTCCAGATTCCTGCGCGGAAAATCTTGATTCCTTTACTTGCCAACTGCTTAGCAGTTTCCATAACCTGTTCTCTTGTTTCAGCGCTGCATGGACCTGCAATAACGATTGGTCGTTTAGCTTCCACTCCTGGTAACAAAATTGATTCTAATTCCATTTTGAGTATATTTTATATGTTTTTATTTATTCATGTTTTTAATTCTTTCCAGTGCATTTGCAAGCATCTCTTTATTACAGCAAAGAGAAAGACGAATGTATCTTGCTCCGTTACTTCCAAAGATAAATCCCGGAGTGATAAAGACATTGGCTTCATAGAGAACCTTGTCTGTAAGTGTTTCAACATTCTCACAAGAATCAGGAACTTTTCCCCAAAGAAACATTCCAACTTGATTTTCATCATAAGTGCAACCTAAAGCGTGCATAATTTCACCAGCTAAATTACGACGTTGGCGATATACGCTGTTCATCTCGGTATACCACGATGCTTCACAGCCTAATGCTTTGGCAGCTGCCATTTGCAATGGACGAAACATACCGGAGTCTATGTTACTTTTAACTTTCAGTATCCATTGTATGAATTGTGCATTGGTAGCAATTACTCCTACACGCCATCCTGGCATATTGTGACTTTTACTCATTGAGTTGAATTCGATACAGCACTCCTTAGCACCTTCAACACTTAAAATGCTTAAAGGTTTATCATTCAGAATAAAACTATATGGATTGTCGTTGACAACCACAATGTTGTGATTACGGGCAAAGGCTACTAATTTTTCATATAGATCCATTGAAGCATTGGCTCCCGTTGGCATATTGGGATAGTTTGTCCACATCAATTTTACATTGCTCAGATCCATCTTTTCCAGTTCTTCAAAGTCGGGCATCCATCCGTTTTCTTCTTTCAGATTGTATGCAACAACTTCGGCACCTAATAACTTGCTGAGTGAAGTGTATGTAGGATAACCTGGGTTTGGAACCAAAACTTGTTCTCCCGGATTTACAAAAGCAAGCGTTACATGAAGGATTCCTTCTTTGGAACCAATCAGAGGCTGTATTTCTGTGTTAGGGTTTAAATCAACATTATACCATTTTTTATACCAATCAGAGAATCCTTTACGAAGTTCCGGTATTCCTGTGTAAGGTTGATAGCCGTGTACATCACTGCGCATAGTTTGTTCACACATTGTCTGCAGGGTGTCATTGGAAGGAGGCAGGTCGGGGCTTCCGATTCCCAGACTAATGACCTGCTTGCCTTCTGCGTTCATTTGCGCTACTTCTTTTAGTTTCCTTGAGAAGTAGTATTCGCTTACGCTGTTCAGTCTTGAAGCAGGCGCGATGTTAAATACTTGATTTTCCTTCTTCATATTCTCCTAATATTCTTAGTTCTTTGATTAATGGCGTTATTGCGTCAATAGCTTGTTTGTATCTTAAGTAATCTTTAAATGTGATGTCTACATAAAACAGGTATTCCCATTCCCGGCCAATAATTGGCAACGATTGAATTTTTGTAAGATTGATGCTGTAAAAGGATAGAATAGAAAGAACCTGGGAAAGACTCCCTTCAGTGTGGGGTAATGAGAAAACTATATTTGCTTTATTGATATTTTTGTCTTTTCGGAAGTCATCTGCCAGCCAGGGATCTGCTATAACAAGGAAGCGGGTGAAGTTATGTTTGTTCGTTTCAATACCTTCCTGAAGAATCTTCATTCCATAGATCTCGGCTGCAGCTTTGGAGCAGATAGCGGCGTGACCTCTCAGATTCTTTTTTTTAATTATTTCAGCACTTTTTGCCGTATCTTCTGCTTCTACCACTTTGAACTTTGGATGACTGTCGAGGAATTCCTGACATTGCATTAATGCAATAGGATGCGAATTGACTTCGACTATATCTTTCCAGTCCTCATCGGGCAAACAGACCAGGCAGTGAGAAATGCGTAGTTTGTATTCTCCAATGATCTGCAACTGATTCTTACGCAGTAATTCGTGATTTTGCAGAAGACTACCTGCAATGGTGTTTTCAATAGCAATCAATCCAATTATCTGACTGTCGGCTTTTACTGTATCAAATACATCCTGAAAGTGAGAACAGCAGATTAACTGAATTGCTTCATCAGGGAATAGCTTATGAGCTGCTATATCATGGTATGAACCCTTTGTTCCTTGTATGGCTATCTTTTTCATATTGAGTAATTGTGTAAAATAAAAAAAATCCCGTCTCCAAAGGAGCGGGATTTTTATGTTTATTTCTTTTTAATATTTATGTTCTTAATTTACACATATAAATTCCCGCTCTACTTTCTGGCTAAAGTAAAAGTAAAAAAAGAATGAATATGTATAAGAAAATAATTTCATTTCTGTCTTCTGTTATAATTCGGGAACAAATGTACGACTTTTATTGAAAGAACAAATAAAAATGCTTGTTTTTTTTCTAAAAAAGAGCTTTTTGTTTTAAATAGTAACTTCTAGAAGATTTTTGCACCAGAATACATATCTGCAAAGTTATCGAATTGACCGTTTACGTTCTCTTCTGCTTTAGGGTCAAGTTCCATTGCTTTTTTCATATCTTCCAGTGAACCTTCTTTGTCATTATTGAGGAATTTTGCACGTCCGCGTTCATGATAGGCCTGGCTGAAGTTTTCTTTTAGCTCTATTGCTTCATTAAAGTTTTCAATAGCTTCTGCGTATTTCTTTTCAGCAATTAATAACTGGCCTAAATATAAGTACGCTTGCTCGTTGAAAGGATTAAGCTCTATAACATTACTATAATCGGCACTCGCTTCTTCAAATAATTCATTTTGTTCTTTTAGTTTTCCCCGAAGCAGATATGCAGCTTCTTCTTCCGGCATAAGTTCCAATACCTTTTCTACATCTTCCAATGCATTGGCAAATTGATTCATCTCTTTTAAAACTTCGGCGCGAAGAAGGTAGGCCTGAGCAAAATCGTCTTTCATGGAAATAGCCGTTGAAAGATTAACAATTGCATTAATATTATCTTTCTGGCCACGGTTACCTCTAGCTAGTAACAGATAAGCTGCAAGGCTATTTTCTTCTAGCTCAATAGCTTTGATGCAATTATCAATAGTGTTTTGATAATCTTCCTGTATGTAGCAAAGATTGGCCAAAGTCAGATAAGTTGAGGTTACGTTTGGATCAACCTCAATCATTTTATGCAAAGTTTTTATTGCTTCTTCCGGATTATTCTGATGTATATATGCTTTGGATAGGTAATCAAGAGTTTCAAAGTCTTCCTGAATAGCCAAAGCTTCGTTATAACATTTGATAGCGTAATCAATTTGACCAATACGTTCGGCGCGCATACCGTCATATTTAAATAACTCGAAGTTCTTTTTCTCTGCTTTAGCTTTCTCGTCTTCTGACTCTTCTGAGTTTCCAGTGAAGAAGGTTTTAAAAAAGTTTGCCATAATATGATTTTTATTCGTTTTTATTGAGGACAAAAATAATCAATTTGCTGAATTGTTTATAAATCCGTCTTTAATATTTAATTTCCCTTCATCCAGCAAGTACTGGATAACAATGCTTATTCTGTCCGGCTCAAGATTTAATTTCCGGACTATTTCAGCCGGAGTCATGCTCTTTTCTTCTAATACGGTAAATATCAGTGAAGCCAGTTCGTCAAAATCTGCTTGTTTTAATCCGCTTTTATTCTTCTGCAGACAAACATCGCACTGCTTACAGTTGTGCTCATTCTTTTCTCCGAAATAGCGAAGTAGCATTCGGCTGCGGCATGCATTATCTGTGGTGACGTATTCAAGCATTGCATTAATACGTTTTACATATCTCTCTTTTCTTTCTTCATAAACTTCTTTTGGAATATGAAGATGGTGGAGCTCAACTCGCTCACGAGTATATATAATATAAGGTGTTTTCTTGTGAGGTATATAGTCTATGATTCGCCGTTTAGATAAATAGATGAGTATCTCATAAATTCTTTGCCGGGTTATATTGAGACGAATAGCCAGTGATTCTTCGCTAATATATGCATAGTCAGTGAAAATACCGGTGTAGGAGCGAAGTATAGCCTGAAGAAGTGCTTCTACTTCCGGCCCCATTTCACGGAACTTATAGAGTTCATTCCTTCCTACTGTAAATATCAGTCTTGAAGCATTATCTTGTTCATCAGTATATTCTATATATCCGGCCTGAGTCAGGATTTTTAGTGCACCATCGGTCGGAACCGGGAAATGTTTGAAGTTCCGGCAGAATTGTTCCAGACTGAAGTCATACATTCTGCCTTGTCCGTCGCCCATGGCCATCTGATAATAGTAGTTCAGGTGTTCATAGATTTGTTTGATATACTCTTTCTCAGGAAAAGTATCGGAGACACGTTTGTTTAGTGTGGTTTTATCCGATTTGGAATATAGAATTACCGCATAAGCTTTCTTTCCGTCACGTCCTGCACGACCAGCTTCCTGAAAGTAGGCTTCGGGCGAGTCTGGTAAATCAACATGAACAACTAGTCTCACGTCTGCTTTATCAATACCCATACCAAAGGCATTAGTGGCAACCATTACCCGAAATCCCCCTGTTTGCCATTGCTTCTGTCGGAGATCTTTTGTTTCATTGTTTAAGCCGGCATGATAAAAATCGGATGATATGCCAGCTTTTCGTAAAAAATCAGCAGTATCCTTTGTCCTTTTACGACTGCGGGCATATACAATTGCTGTGCCAGGCACTTTGCTGAGAATGTGTAGCAGTTCATCTTGCTTGTTATCTGTTTTGCGAACGATATAGGCTAGATTTTTCCGTTCGAAACTCATGCGAAAAACGTTCTCCCTGGGGAAGTGTAGCCTTTCCTGAATATCTTTTACTACTTCCGGAGTAGCTGTGGCTGTCAGTGCCAGAACGGGAACACCTGGAAGCAGACTTCTGATGTCGGCGATTTTTAAGTAAGCTGGACGAAAATCATATCCCCATTGGGAGATACAGTGAGATTCATCAACAGTAATCATGCTCACTTTCATACTCCTCAATTTCAGCTGAAATATTTCTGTGTCAAGTCTTTCCGGAGAAATATAAAGAAACTTGTAATCGCCAAAAATGCAGTTTTCTAAAGCTATAAGTATTTCCTTCCGTGTCATTCCGGAATAAACAGCCATAGCTTTTATTCCTCGGTTCCGCAAATTCTCCACCTGATCTTTCATCAGAGCGATAAGAGGAGTAATAACAATACATATTCCTTCCTTGGCGAGAGCTGGTACCTGAAATGTGATAGATTTACCACCGCCGGTAGGCATTAACCCTAATGTATCTTTTCCCTCACCAATACTGTTGATAATCTCTTCCTGCAAATCGCGGAAGTTGGAATATCCCCAGTATTGTTTCAGTATGTCACGGTAATTTGCAGACATATAATTACTCAGTAGGCTTTATATCTTCAATGACGAGCTGAATTTCTCCCCGTTTGTGGGTATTTTCCTCAATGGAGTAGCAAATATCAAAGGAGCGTTTGGTCTTAATGTAACGGGCTTGTGAACTTTGTCCGAAGGCAATACCGTTCATTACATTATTGGATTTGTTATCTACCAGTTCAAGCTTGATATGTTCCTGCTCTCTGCCTACCACTTTGCTAGTACCATAATCGTACACATTGTGGGTACAGAAAATGGGTCTATGGTTTTCCGGACCAAAAGGATTAAACTTTTTCAGATCGGAAAAGAAGCGGGAAGTAATATCCTTAAAATCAATTTCTGCATCAATATCCATTACAGCACTTTGCTGTTCGGGCAGGATATGATCAGAAACAAATTCTTCAAACCGTTGAGTGAATTGTTCTACATTTTCAACCTTCATGGAAAGTCCGGCAGCATAAGTATGCCCACCAAAGTTTTCGAGCAAATCCCGGCAATATTCAATAGCTTTATATACATCAAATCCCGAAACAGAACGCGCCGAACCAGTTGCCATGTTATTGGTTCTGGTTAGTACTACTGCTGGACGATAATAAATTTCTGTCAGTCTTGAAGCCACAATGCCAATCACTCCTTTGTGCCATTCTTCATTATAAAGCACTATTGAGCGACGGCTGGCTAAACCTTCCAGGCGGTCAACAATATTGTTGGCCTCTTCTGTCATAGTCTTATCCAGATCTTTGCGGGTTTCGTTATATTGGTTAATCTGATTACTTTTATCCAAAGCCAGGGAAAAGTCCTTTTCTGTAAGAAGATCAACAGCTTCTTTACCGTTCTGTATTCTTCCGGAAGCATTGATGCGAGGACCAATCTTGAAAACGATATCACTCATGGTGATTTCTTTTTCGTTTAGTCCGCAAATATCAATAATAGCTTTCAGGCCTATGCTTGGATTGGCATTCAGTTGTTTTAATCCATGAAAAGCCAGAATGCGGTTTTCTCCCATAATAGGCACAATATCTGAAGCAATGCTTACAGCAACCAGATCAAGCAATGGGGTGAGCTGATGAAAATCAATTCCATTGTTCATGGCAAATGCCTGCATAAATTTAAAGCCTACCCCGCAACCAGAAAGGTGAGAGTAGGGATAAGTGTTATCTTCCCGCTTTGCATTCAGAATAGCAACGGCAGGTGGTAGAACATTATCCGGTACATGGTGATCGCAGATAATGAAATCAATACCCTTTTCCTTGGCGTAAACTATTTCATCAACTGCTTTTATGCCGCAATCTAGTACAATGATAAGACCAACCCCTGTTTCGGCTGCAAAGTTTATTCCTTGAGTGGAAACTCCATAACCTTCGCTATAGCGATCGGGAATGTAATAGTCTATGTTTGAATAAAATTGTTGAATAAACTTATAGACTAGCGCAACAGCAGTTGTACCGTCTACATCATAATCTCCATATATCAATATACGCTCTTTCCGTCCCATGGCCTGATTGAGCCGATCAACAGCCACGTCCATGTCTTTCATCAGGAAAGGGTCATGAAGGTCCTGCAGTTGTGGGCGGAAGAATTTTCTGGCCTCTGCGGCGGTCTCAATTCCTCGCTGGACAAGAAGCTCTCCTAGAATTGGGCTAATTCCTAATTCGCCAGATAAACTCAGGCTTGCTTCTTTCTGTTCTTGTGTAGGAGGTTGATAATTCCATTTGTGACTCATTATATATTTTATTTTTTCTTTTCTTGTCGGAGTGTCTCATGCATGAGACCGGGGGCCTATAAAAACAGGCGTCATGAAACAAAACGTTTCATTTCGTAAAGATACAAAAAAACGTTAATGGTCACGTTAATAGATAGATGATTTTTTTAGAATGATTATAAAAAACTCTTCCATAATAAAAAAGGTTCAGTACAAAAAAAAATATCCTTTGTACTGAACCTTTTGTTTTTCTACACAAAATAATAAGTTTTATGAGCAAAATAGATTCAATGTATTAAGCCACATTATCAACTGATTTCTGATTGTAATGGGCTGAATTCTTATTCTGCTTTTTTCTTTAAAATAATCTTACTTGCATATGCATTTGATACCTCTTTACAGAATGCGGCAAATTCAGGATATGCTTTAGTCTCGTATTCGCCTGAACGGAAGAATAGCTTATTAACAATAACTATTTTGTCTCCGTTTACATCAATACTTGCATTGAATTTTCCAAACTTCTTGTCTATAACTGGAAGTTTAGGTAAAGATTCTACTATGTAGTTTTTCGGAATTTCAAGTGTGATAGTGTCACTATCCAGATATCCGTAGTTGATGTAAATAGGATGAATTCTTTTCTTGTTGGCCAGTTTGGATGGCCCACGCCGGAAAACATTGATAGGTACAAAAAGTCTGTTCCCTGTTTTGTTTCCGTACTTTTCACAGTTTATATTGTAATTCAGAACGATAGATGGTTTTGCTGTTTTTTCTTCCTTGTAAGTAACATTATTCACTCTTGCTTGTGGTAGTTGAATATCTTCTCGCAAATAGTCTATCTGTTTAACGGGAGGTAGCTTTGTTATTTCGGATATTTGTTCGTACTGAATAAGATTACTGGTTCGAGTAACCTTGGCTGTTGCCGATCCTTCTTCTGTCAGACTAATGGTGGCTGTATGACTCTCCGTATTTAATGAATCTTTGTAAGCAGGCAACTTGAAAACTTCTCCTCCAGTTTCTTTTATTAAAATTGCTTCGTGACCAGCAATGTTGCTATGAACATACCCAAGAGGGTAATCAGGATTTGTGCATTCCAGCCAGAGTGTGTTCTCTTTTAGTGGAACCTGAAGAATCACATGATCTAATTGGCTAAAGTTTGGAAAATCTTTAAATAATTTTGGATAGATAGTACTGATAACCGTGTATGTGGACGAAATACCCAGTTCCTTTAACATGGCTTTTGCATAGTTCGATAATGCTTTGCAATCTCCGAAGCCTGTTTTAGCAACTTCTTCTGCCGTCATGGGCTGGTATCCTCCGATGCCTAACTGGATACTAACATATCTGGTTGTTTTTGCCAGATAATCATAAACAGCTTTTACTTTATCATAATCGGTTTTACAATCTTTGGTTATTTCTGCAAGTGTTTGTTTGCAGGCATCAGGCAGAATATCTCTGTCTTTTAGTAAGCCATATTCCCAATCTCCAAAAGATTTCCAGTTGCTTAAATTACCATGAGTCTTGTCGTAAGTGAAGTTCTTTGGAGTAATATAAAGGATAGGCACCAATGTTGATAAAGATCTTGAGTAGGGTTCATCTTCAATAGCTTTAATGTTTTTCAGTTTCCATTCCTGATAAGCTCCTTCTTTTCCGCTTTTCTTTTCGGATTGTGCATTCATATTGATTGCTTTATACAGAAATTCAGCGTTTGCGGGTGCATAAAGACGATAAGTCGCTTCTTCTACCGATTGGTTATAACTGTCCTGAGGCCAAAAGACAGGTAGCCCTAGTAATCCTTTCTTGTCTTTAATGACCCATTCGTATTTTATTGTTACAGGGTAACTGGCTAATGTAGGACTGAAGAAGTAATTTTTGTCATCTGATGCCAGATTCATTGAAAACTCGGTAGACTTTAATTCAGACTGTTTAATCTTGCGGATAAGATGGCCACTAGCATCATAAATCGCTCCGCTAAAATCTTTTAATTCATGGAAAGGATCAGTATAACACCCAAAAGCTGCGTCATTATCTCCTTTTGAATTTAAAATGGTAACAATTGTCGTTGTTTTTTCTTCGCCACTAACATCAGATTGGTACTTAAAATCTTTTTCGTATAGTCTTACTACCGAAAATGCGTTTTCTTTCAGCGAATCTGCAATCTCGGGAAATGTAAGTTGATCCTGTGCATTTGCAGTGCTTGCAGTCAGAAGGGCGATAAATAGATATTTAATTTTATTATTCCACATAATTTAATGTTTCTGTTTATAACTGTGATGTTTGTTTGGGAGCTGCTGTATTTTGAGGGTCGGCCTTTTTTAATACGATTTGCTCGTTGTTCTTGTCAACAATGGTTCCCCAGAAATTACGCAAGGATGCATATTCTTCTTTTGAGTAAAGTATTCTTGTTAGTGAGAATATATACAGCAATTGTATTTTGTTATCAATAACTTTAATGTTATAAGTGCAGCTGCATCCATCTTTATCAAGGTTTATTTTAACAGATTTAGGTAATTCTTCGACCTGATAACCTTGGGGAATATCTAATACACATGTGAGCTTGAATGTTTGCGGATAGCCAAACTCTATAGGTAATTTACGAGTTTCGCTTGTAAACTGGTTCTTTGTTAGGTGAGGAAATATCATAGGATTGAGATAAATATGCTCATCGTTAAAGATTGCCTCTTTATTGAATGCAAGATTTTCTTGCACAGAAGAAGAAAAATTATTTAGATTTTTAAATGAGAACCCTTTTGCGGCAATGCCATCTTCTGTTTCTTTTTTCTCAATATAAGTAGTACTATCTTTGGCGGCCTTGAATGATGTGCGTATCTGTTCAGCATATTCACCAAAATAATATGTGACTCTTTCACCTTCTACTTTACCTTCAGGAGTAATAGATCCTTTGATTAGTGTGTTGACGCTATTCCTGCCTATATTAGTTAAATCAATCCAATCTCCCTTTCCATTTACATTGTAAATTCTGGCTCTGTCTACCATTAGTTTTGGAGGTAAGATGTTTATATCTCCGTTTTTAACCGATCCATCCAAATAAACAATAGTGCTGTCTGTGTCGTTTATTCCCACAATAAAAGTATTTAATTTATTGATGCTAGGATAGGTTAAAGGAAGTCTTCCCTGATCTCTTGTGCTCATCATAATGGGAAAAGCATTTATACCTGCATCCTTCAGCATACTTATAAGAATAAAGTTGATATCTGCATTGCTTCCTGATCCGTTCTTTATGGCTTTCTTTATTTCATTTCCATAAAAGTGGTAATTCTCATTCCANGANATTTTTTTCTTAAGTAACTGATAAATGGAACGTATTTTATCTTGTGTACTTAAATCTTTCATATTAAGAGCATTCATTTCTTCCTTGAATGGATTTTTAAGTTTAAGTAATCCACCAAAATCGTTTTCATTTTTAAGTAATTCTTCAATTTTGTTCCAGTCTGTTGTGTACGATTCGTATATTGAGTTTGGAAACTGTATTCCTTTTAGTTCGAAAGTAACCTTTGTACAGAAATCTTCGGCACACCACACATTAGGTTCATCTTTCAACGCAGGAAGATCATTTGCTGTAAATGTCAGTTGTCTTGAAGAGCAATTTACCGAAGAAGTTAGATGATCGTCGCCCATAACAGTAAAATTCTGGTTACTAGGTACCTCTTCCGTTTTTAAGAACTCACCACCTCTTGTTTCAATGTTGTATTTAAAATATTCGGGAATCTGAACCTCATATTTAGCATACATTACCGGAATGTTTTGCTGAATAATCATATCGGCAAACTGCCAGTAAAGTTCGGAAGTTATATTGTACTTGTATTCTATTACTGTTCCTGCCTTTACTGATGGTATAGAGAATTTTATCTGTTTAAGGTTGGCGTTTTGCTGTTCTTCAAAAATGTAGCTTTTCTCCATTTTTGTTTTGTTTATTTTGCCGTCTTCCAGATTGTATGCATAGGCTTCAATCCTGCTCACAGTCTCTTTAGCATCGCCCGACTTTCCGGTGTTATAAAAAGGTATGTTTACGTCGGCATATTCCTTGCCTTCTGCCTTTAATATTTTAATTTTTGTTTCGTAATAGTATTCTATTACAAATTTTCCGTAGATATATGCATACCTCGCCTCTACATTCTTATAAAGAGTTACTGCTGTGGCAGTCGTGTCTTTTGGATAAGAGGTCATACTGAGTTCGTTCTTGGTAATTTTACCATAACGGGTGCTGAATTCTTGTGCAGATGCTGTTATTGCAGATGTGATGAACAGCAGTGACATAAGTATTGTTTTTTTCATAAAGAGTGATTTATTTAAAAGTTTATATTTTTACGATTGTTTTGAATATACAATTTAATTGTAATCCTATAATTGAGAAGTCTGCTTCTCTTCTGTTTTTGTTGGTTGTGACGTTGCTTTTCTTAACACCAGCAATTCTGTGTTTTTGTTAACTACAGTTCCCCAAAGCTGACGCAGAGCAGGATATTCATCATTATTATAGAAGATTCTATTTAAAGAAAATGTATATCCCACCTGGATGGTATTACCAAGAACCTGCACATTGTAAGTACAAATACATCCATCATTATCCAGATGAATCATAACCGGCTTAGGAATTTCTTCCACCTGATAGCCTTCGGGAATATTTAGTGTGGTAATTTGTTTAAATGTGTACGGATAATCAAATTCAACAGGAAGTTTGCGTTCTTCTTTTGTAAACTGATTCTCTGTTAAATGAGGAAATATCAGCGGATTAATATATATGTGATCGTCGTTGTGTGATAATTCTTTAGTGAAAGAGAATTGTTCTTTTACATTGGAAGTGAAACTATTAACCTCAGAAAAAGATGATTTCTTTATAGATATCCCGTATTCTAGNTCCTTTTTTTCAATAAAAGAGGTGCTGTCTTTGGNTTCNTTAAATAATTTGCGGAACTTGTAAGCCTGTTCTCCNGTATAGGAAACTTTTTGTTCTCCATTGACAATTCCTTCAGGAGTAATAGTACCAGATGTGAGGGCGGTAACTGAATTCTTTCCTATATTGGTTAGATCTACCCAGCTGCCTTTTCCGTTTTGATCAAAAATCCTTGCTTTCTCAACCATCAGTACAGGAGGTAGAATGTTTATATCTCCGTTAGTTACAGATCCATCCAGATAAACGGTTGAATTCTCGTCATCGTTTATGGCAACAATAAATGTATTAAGTTTATTAATGCTAGGAAAAAGATTGGGTAGTCTTCCAAGATCTCTTTTACTCATCATTACAGGAAATGATTCTATTCCTGCATCTTTAAGCATGCTCATTAATATGAAATTAATATCTGCGTTGCTTCCAGTTCCACTTTTTAATGCTTTCTTTACATTACTTCCATAAAACCGATAAGTTCCATCCCATGATATTTTGCTCTTTAACAGTTGAAAAATAGCGCGTATTTTATCCCTCTTGTTTGGCATAGATAAAATATTTGCAGTGCGCATCTCTTCTTTGAGTGGGTTTGACATATTAAGAATTGCTCCAAAATCTTCATCTTTTTTGAGAAGTTCATCTATATCTTCCCATGTACTGGTATAGGGCTTATAGTCAGAACCGGGAAAGCGTGTTCCTTTTAATTCGAATGTTACTTTGGTGCGAAAGTCATCAGGGCACCATATGTTAGGTTCGTCTTTTATCGCGGGAAGGTTTATAACGGTAAGAAATATCCTGCGACTGTTAAACCGTACTGAATATGTCTGATGGTATTCATCTTCTCCGTTAGCGCTCTGCTCAACAACAGACTCCGATACATTTATTTTTTCCTTCCCTTTCAGCCCTACATTGAAATCGAAATATTGAGGAATTGTAACATCATAGTTGCTGTATATCACCGGAATGTCTTGCTGAAAAACACATTCTTCAATCTGGTGTGGAAATTCAGAAGTCAGTAGATACTTATATTCTATTACGGTTCCTTCTTTTACTGCTGGTATGGAAAACTTTATTTGTTTATAATAAGGGGTTACACGTTCTTCGAAAATGTAACTTTTATCCATTTTGGTTTTATTTACCTTGCCATTTTCAAGGTTGTATGCATATGCTTCAATCTTTGATACAGATTCTTTGAATATATCACTTTTCCCTTTGTCGTAAACAGGAATTTTGATGTCTGCATATTTAACGCCTCCTGGTTTTAAAACTTTTATTTTTGTTTCGTAATTATATTCTATTATAAACCGTTCTCTTTTGTAGCTGTATTTGGCGATTACATTTTTGTATATTGTAACAGCAGATGTTGTACTATCTGGCTTGTAAACCTTCATAGAAAGCTCATTGTCTGTCACTTTTCCATAATTGTAGGTGTATTCCTGTGCAAAGGTCAAAACAGATGATAATGNAAGAAGTAGGAATAAGNATACGCNTTTTTTCATAGTACTGAGATGTGTTTGACTTAAATGTAAATTGAAATTTGTGTTTATATATTGTAAAGGTACATCTTTTTTGAGATTTTCAAAATTCAAGAATGATTATTTTTTTAATAATAAGGAATATACAGAGAAATGAATTAAAGAAAATGTGGTAATGAGAATAGTTTACAATGAACAGAAGAGAGTTACAAGAAAAGGAACTGAAAAATCGGTCAGGCAGCCATGAAAAATAGAAATAACCACGAAGTCTTTTCCACATGATTGGGTAATAATGGGTAGTGTAGTATCGGCTGTCGTTGCTCCTCCTACAGATATTGGAGCCAGTTTGCCGAAATATTTCACTAGAACCGGAGCGAATAATAAGGCGATAATTTCCCTTATTATATTAGATAAAAGTGCGATGGTTCCTAATTCGGCACCACGGTATTCTGTTATTATTATACTGGATAGTGAATAGTAACCCATTCCGGAACCTACGGCGCAGCAATCGCTTACAGACCGATTGGAAAGTAATAATGAAGCAAGGATGCATCCGGTAATTGTTCCAAGTATTGTCATTAATGGGAGTAAGGCGAAGCGAACGTTTAGTTGCCGAAAACTTTTCAATGTATTTGTATCACTGCCTATGCTTACGCCTACAAAGAACATTAATCCGCAGAGGGCATAAAAACTGATGTCGCAGTGAATAATGCTTTCCGGCAAGAGATGATAGTGGCTAACGATAATGCCAAGTATAAAGAAACCTACAATAATCAGACTTCCCTTCATTTCTTTCCTTCCTTTTTGAGGTTGTTCTTTGAGATGTAGTACCAAAGTCCCCAAGATGCTAGAACACTTCCAGTAACACCTGCTATCGTTAATATAAGAGCTTCGAGTCCGAAGACGTAGATTCCCTTAATCAACTTCTCGTTACTTCCAACTTCCATTCCAAGCAAGAAGAGTAGTAGCCAGATAAATCCGGTTACAATGCGGCTTACTATGCCGGTTTCCTTATTGCGTAGTCTGTATCCTGCAAATATTCCTGCAGCAATGAACAGTATAATGGTTATAACAAACATTCTTCTTTCCTCTATAAATTAATCCTCTACCCAAAGTAGATCGCTCATAATGCCGTCTGAAATAAAAATGCCCTCTTTCGATAAGAACAGAGTATTATCCCTGATCTCCAGTTTACCTGAATCGAGATAGGTTTGTGCGTTTTCAAGACAATATTGCTTGAACTCTGTACCAAATTCTTCCTCAAGACGATTTAAGGACAATCCCCACATGGTGCGAAGCGATGTAATTACAAAATCATTGTATCGGGTAGTAACGTTCAGTTCTTCTATTTCAAAATCAGGAATTCCCTTTTCTATTCCGGCTATATATTTGTCGAGTGATGAAACATTCCATTGACGGGTACTTCCATTAAAAGAGTGTGCGGAAGGTCCGCATCCCAGATATTTTTTGCCTGTCCAGTAGCTTGAGTTGTGTTGCGAATACATATCCGGTTTACAGAAGTTGGAAATTTCGTAATGCTGAAATCCGGCTTTAGTAAGTCGGTCTATCATCAATGCAAAGAAGTCAACACTAGATTCTTCATCCACTTCTTCAACTTTATGCTTTTGTAGCATTTCATAAAGAGGCGTTCCTTCTTCGTATATTAAATGATACGCTGAAATATGTTCCACGTTAAGGTTGACAGCTTGCTCCAGATCTGCTTCCCAACTCTCCGGAGTTTCTCCCGGCAAACCGTACATCAGGTCAATACTTATATTCTGAAATCCGGCCATTCGGCATTCCTTTACAGCACTTATAGCTTGTTCGGCAGTATGTCGCCGCTTTAGCAACCGCAAAGTCTGTTCATTAAATGTTTGTATGCCAATACTTATGCGGTTAAAAGGAAGAGATGACAGCATTTTTATATATTCCGGAGTCAGATCGTCTGGGTTGGCTTCAAGCGTAATCTCTTCACAGTTCCCCAGATTGTATTCTCTCTCAATTGTTTCAAATATCTTTTCAAAATTTTCTTTAGATAATTGAGAAGGAGTGCCTCCTCCGAAATAGATTGTCTCAACCGGCTCGTTATCCAAATAAGATTTCCGAAGTTTTAATTCCCTGCAAAGTGCCGAAACATAACGATCGGCCATTTCACTCCTTGTGGTGGAATAAAAATCGCAGTATATGCAGCGTGTTTTGCAAAAAGGAATATGTAAGTAGATGCCGGCCATATTTATTAATTTTTCTGAATGCAAAAATAAGGCTTATTTGCTAAAATAACGATATTGTAAGACCTTTTAAATTTCTAAAACTAAATACTTAAAGAATTATTAACCAGGGTTAGACTATTTATAAGACTTATATTATTAAAAAGGTCTACTGCTTATGCAAATAAACACTAGAGCTTAATCTTAAAAAGAGTAGACCTTATTGANAAATNGTCTAATTGTTGTTTTTAAGCANTNGTTATAAATATATTTAACCTTAAGGTTGTGTTGCACAACATTGTTCTCTAACACGGCTAAATAATTGTTTTAGAAAATTTTAATTTATAATTTGCGCACAAGTAAAAAGGTATGCGTTAAACATATCCGAGTTAATAATTTAAATCTTATATATTATGAAAGTATATCAGAGCCTAATGAAATTAAGAAAGGCATAGGGCCTTGTTAGGTAGTTTCTGGCTCTGGGAAAACCAGCTCCTGCGTTGAAGCGGATGCTTATTCGAGAGTGGGTATTATACAAGCGTAGAGGAGAGCCATCCGCCCTGCAAAAAAGGCAGTTAGCAGATTTATTTTCCTCGTAAGAACAGGAGTATGGCTGCATTCTGTGTTTTCTTAAACCTGTTTTTCCATACCGGCATGGACACGGGAAAAAACTGAAATATGATTTGACTTGTCGCCGCGGTTCTTAGACGATTCTTGTCTGGCGGAGCCTGTTAGCACAGCTTTTGAATGTTACAGATACGCGGCAATTATTTTTTCAATCCCCAACGGTCAGTATGGCCGTTGCAAGTTGGTAGCTCAAAACGCATTTCGCGTTATATACTGAGAAATTATGAAAAAGCCTGTAATCTTCCGTTCATGTTACATCAGCTTGATTAATGATTAAGTGTGGATTAACGACAAATGTTCTGCGAAACCAAAATTAAAAGATGCGCTACGGTCGCTAAAAGTTAGTGGTCCAATTCAGTATCCTTTTATCTTGCGGTCCGGGTTTTTCAATTCTTCTGATTGCATATGTAGCTTTTTGACTGAAAAATATATTGGCGTGGCCGCCCTGAATGGTGCCAGCCTACAATAGAAGAAATTCCAGCCCCACGAGAGATGGATAAGCAATGGAAAGCCATTAAAGCAATTGGGTTGAAGCAGCTGCCGAAAATGATGAAAGCCTGATGGAGAAATTCTTCGAAAAGGAAACTTTGGAACCCGACGAAATGCGTTTAGGTATTCGTGAAGGATTAGTAACACGCGGTATTTTCCCTGTTTTCTGTGTTTGCGCCGGAAAAGATATGGGTGTTCGCCGATTGATGGAATTCCTTGGTAACGTAGTACCTTACGTTTCTGATATGCCTAAAGTAACCAATACGGAAGGAAAAGAAATTGCACCGGATGTTAACGGACCTACTTCTCTCTACTTCTTTAAAACAAGTGTGGAACCACATATTGGCGAAGTTTCTTACTTCAAAGTGATGAGTGGAAAAGTGAAAGAAGGGGATGACCTGACTAATGCCGACAGAGGTTCTAAGGAACGTATTGCTCAGATGTTTGTTGTTGCCGGTGCTAACCGTATAAAGGTTGAAGAACTTCAGGCTGGTGATATCGGTGCTACCGTGAAACTGAAAGATGTGAAGACTGGCAATACATTGAATGGTAAGGATTGCGATAATAAATTTAACTTCATAAAATACCCTAACTCAAGATATACCCGAGCTATAAAACCGTTGAATGAAGCCGATACCGAGAAAATGATGAGTATCCTAAACCGTATGCGTGAGGAAGACCCTACATGGGTTATCGAACAGTCAAAAGAGTTGAGGCAGACTCTGGTTCATGGTCAGGGGGAATTCCACCTTCGTACACTGAAATGGCGTTTGGAGAATAATGAAAAACTAATGATTAAATACGAGGAACCTCGGATCCCTTATCGTGAAACTATCACTAAAGCAGCACGTGCCGATTATCGACATAAGAAACAATCTGGTGGTGCCGGACAATTTGGTGAAGTGCATCTTATTATTGAGCCTTACAAAGAAGGAATGCCTGTGCCAGATACTTATAAGTTTAATGGACAGGAATTTAAAATCTCAGTAAAAGGAACTGAAGAAGTGGCATTGGAATGGGGTGGTAAATTAGTGTTCATTAACAGTATTGTGGGTGGATCTATCGATACTCGTTTTATGCCTGCTATCTTAAAAGGAATCATGTCCAGAATGGAACAGGGACCGCTTACCGGATCTTATGCACGCGATGTTCGTGTTATTGTTTACGACGGTAAAATGCACCCGGTAGACTCTAATGAAATTTCATTTATGCTTGCTGGTCGAAATGCTTTCAGCGAAGCGTTTAAAAATGCAGGACCAAAGATTCTTGAACCTATTTACGATGTGGAAGTATTTGTTCCGAGTGACAAGATGGGTGATGTAATGGGTGATTTGCAAGGACGCCGTGCCATGATTATGGGTATGAGCAGTGAAAAGGGATTTGAAAAGCTGGTTGCGAAAGTTCCACTGAAAGAAATGTCCTCTTATTCAACTTCGCTTAGTTCTCTTACTGGCGGCCGGGCTTCATTTATTATGAAATTTGCTAGTTATGAGCTTGTTCCAAGTGATGTTCAGGATAAGTTAATCAAAGATCATGAAGCAAAACAAGTGAAAGAAGAATAAAACAGATTCAATATTAAAAGGATTAAAGTCGTCGTTTATACATATATTCGGCGACTTTTTTTTAACAATGATTGATAAATTCATCTTTTTTATAGTAAAATACTTAATTTTATATTATTTTTGCAACTAAACAAGCACTAATATTGTTGTAATATACAAAATATTAATTAAAATGTGCTGTTCGGTTAATTATAGACAACACTCCGTTAAAACAGGTTAATCCGCTTTGAGTGTTAATTTAGGGATGTTAAATTTGTTGTATGAAAAAATCAACAATCTGGATATTAGGTATTGTGATGGGGCTTTCTTTTCTTAGCTTACTTTACCTTCAGGTAAGCTATATCGAAGAGATGGTCAAAATGCGTAACGAACAATTTGATGAATCGGTAAAAAGAAGTTTGTATCAGGTTTCTAAGAATTTGGAATACGACGAAACTCTGAGATATCTCGAAAAAGATGTGGCTGAGACAGAACGTGTTGCTCTAAGTTCTCAGGCTGTTCCACAGTCGGTTGCTGTTGAAAATGATAAAGAAGTAGAGGCACATCATTATGATATATCTTCTCCTTCTTCAGATTTTGAATTGAAAACAACGATGACAAAGCCTTCAGGGTTGCCTAAGGCAATGATCTCAAGAAAGCATGGAGAAAATAATATACTTCAAACGTCAAAGTCGCTGCAGGAAGCTATAAAAAACAGATACCTGCATCAAAGAGTTCTGCTGGATGAAGTAGTATTGAATATTCTCTATAAGTCAAGTGATAAAGCATTAAGTGAACGTGTTAATTTCAAAAACCTGGATGGGTATCTGAAATCCGAGTTTGTTAATAACGGAATTGATATTCCTTATCACTTTACGGTTACAGATAAAGATGGGCGAGAGGCATACAGATGTCCCGATTATGAAGATGTAGGAAGTGAGAATTCGTATACGCAAATTCTTTTTCCTAACGATCCACCGTCAAGAATTAGTTTTGTGAAGGTACATTTTC
>JGI20225J20221_1000566_pt3 | contig 38504 bp, 32 predicted proteins | sample BioMet4_FD_20221 | JGI IMG/M metagenome (IMG submission 20221)
TGAACGGCCATCCCAAAATCCTTTCCGATGAAATCATCGTGCTGGCCAATCCCCACATTCGAGCCCCACAACGGATGCGGCGAGTCAAAGCCCTGGTGGAAATCGACGGTCGGGAAGACGAAATGGTTTTCCTGACCAACAACCTCAAATGGAGCCCCCAAAGCGTGGCGGCTCTCTACCGGTGTCGGTGGCAAATCGAAGCCTTTTTCAAGCAAATCAAACAAAGCCTCCAACTGGCCGACTTCCTCGGGCACAACGCCAACGCCGTGCGCTGGCAGGTGTGGATGGCGTTGCTAGCCTACCTACTCCTCAAATACCTGGCCTATCTCTCCCAATGGGCACAGAGCTTCACACGACTCTTCACCATCACCCGCGCCGTGCTGTGGAACAAACTCGATTTGCTCAAACTCTTGCAAAGCTATGGGACAGCAGGCGGAGACTTTCGGAACCTAGCCCAACCGGAACAGGCGTATTTTGCGGGATTTTAACCATTCCATGGGACAGCACACTCACTCCATAAAACAAAAATAATCCCCATAGTTTAAAAAACTTGGAAAACTCCAAAACGTCATTTTGGAAAACACTCTCTATTTCCTAACAAAATCAACAGTTCTTATCATCCTATCTCTTCCTGTGGGATGTCTGTGAAAAGGAATGTCTCCTTCCGCGTTTAATCACACTCTTGGCATTTTGAGAAAAATTCTTGATTTTGGCATTCGTGCTGGGGCGCGATACAATAACCCAGCGAGTGGGATATTGCGAGAGAGCGAACGGGGGAAAAAACTCATTTTACCGGACAACGAGGCGTTTCGAGAATTTATCAAAGTGATAGAAAACGGCGGGAGTCGTCATTCGCAGCCTTGCGCTGATCTTGTTCGCTTCTTGGCATTTGGAGGATTCAGAAAAACCGAAGCAGCCTATGTTACTTGGGGGGATTGTGATTTTTCAGGCCAGGGAATGATTACCATTCGAGGACATCCCGTGACTGGGTTAAAGAACCGATCTGTTGGCGAGTTCAGGCAGGTTCCAATGATATCCCAAATGAAAGAGTTGCTTGGCAGAATCAAAAAAGAACGTCCAAACGAACCTTCGGATAAGCCAGTTATGCTTGTTCATGAATGCCAAAAGGCCATGAATAGAGCTGCCGAAATAGTCGGAATTGCTCGGATTACCCATCACGATTTGCGCCATCTTTTTGCTACGAAGTGTATCGAGTCGGGGGTGGACATCCCAACGGTGGCAAAATGGCTTGGCCATAAGGATGGCGGGGCGTTGGCGATGAAGACATACGGGCATCTGCGCAATGAGCATAGTCGGGCAATGGCAGAAAAAGTGAAGTTTTAAGCTTCAGACTACCAATAAAAAATTCTGGGGAATATTCCTGATCGGGAATATTGCACGAATGTTTTGACCTAATCCCAACTATCATTCCCGTTCGGGAATAATAGTGGGTCGCATTACGCTGAGGCTATTTTCTATCGGCAGGCTACTCCACCGGCAGCAACACGTGCCACTTTATCACGATGGGGGCTTTTAAAGCGTCGCGGTAAAGGACAATATATTCCATTATTGATACTGGGGGGGGCCCCATCACGCAGTGCGGCTTCAAGCAAGTCGGATTCGATGGCAGCGTCTATGGCATCCAAATAACGAGCGTAGATACGGGCTTGTTCTTGAGCAATCAAGAGAAGGCTAAACAGTCGTGAGATAAGGAATAGAGCGCCAACAGCCGGTGCGATTATCAACAAGGCTGCAGAAAGGAATATGAGTATAATAGTGTCTCGAACTTTATCTTCAGAACCCCAAATACTAATGCCACGACTCATGGAATGCCATGTGACGCCTTTAACTTGGCGATAATAATTTGCACCAACGGAAAATGATCCAACTATGAAGAAAAGAACCATCATTCCGACAGCTGTCCAAAAAGGGACATGAATTTGCGCTCCTTCTTGAAGAAGACTTGCTAGTGAATCAAAATGGAATTCGCGGGCAATAGAGGCCATTTTGTCTTCGGATAGGTAAGTTAGCCACGTTGCTACACCCCATAGAATTGTTCCTAACCCATGTGAAATGTGGGTAAAGTAACGTTCCCCCATATTAATTCTAAAAAACGGGTCTGATGCTGTGGCCAGCGGTTTCATGAATATAGTCGCAAGAAATCCGATGGCTTTGTAGTTGAAGTTTAATATTTGCCGGTCTAGCGATTTATATAGTTCCTCATGGTTCATAGGTTTGGATTTTGTTGGAATGTAATTTTTGTAAAGTGTCGTCTTCCGTCCGTTGAAAGCCCAAGCCAAGTGATGTAGGCATCCACCTTGTAGTCATTGACAGGGCCACCGGTTCTCAAGTTATTGAATTCCTCCGGTTGCACGGCGTATTCACGTTGCTGGGAGGTGGAGACGCTGGAGTTTCGTGGTGGATCAAAGTTCCGCAGCAGTGACTCCCACATGTCGCGTGCCGGGGGCGGCGGGGAGTAGTTGACTGAAACGCGGGGTTTTAGCTCGGTTCCAAAATGATTTGCGGCCCACTGGTTTGTGGTTGGGTCAGAATTGGCGTGGAATATTTTCGTGTTCAGGTTGCCAAAGATGCTGTTGGCGGCCTCTGTGCCTCCACTTCCGAATTCCTTGTAGAAGTTATGAAGGTTCTGGGTAAGGATGATATGGGAGACTCGGGATGATCGAGCAGTGTCTTGAAAATGGTGATCGTGATCTGAAAAGAAATACTGTCCCTCATCCTCCCAAAGGAACACTGGGCGGCGGCGTGAATCACCGGAGTTTCCCTGACGTTCAAGGGCGGTTTGAAATAGATATTTCCATGCGCTTTGGATGATAAGCCCGGTGTGACCAAATTCCTTCAACGGCAAATCCAATACCACGATCTTGCCGGACAGGATACATTCCGGCGTTACATTGGTTTCCGTGGAAATCAAATCGGGAATGTCCCTGCCTCGGAAGGCATCCAACATGGCATGAATGCCAAGGGTGATGGATGTTTTGGTTCGAGATGAAAGCGGTGAATACACTCGAACCCAATAATTGATGGCGCGGGAAAAGAGTCTTTGATCTTCGGGGGTTCTCAATTGGTTTTGGGCTTTTTCAAAAATGGCAGACCATATTGGAATTTTCAGCAGTTCTTCTTCCGTCAAGGTTTGATCGGTTGGCAGTGCTGAAATGAAGTCCACCAAATGATCGAAGGTGATGGATTCACCTGCCAACAGAAACAAATCAAAGGTGGCGCTCAAGAGCTGGTCGCCGGCTTCCTTCCAAAACTTTTCATCCAGCCCCGTTCCTTGATGGCGTGATGAAATACTCAATAGGTTCCGGCAGAATGAAACAAGGTTTTCAGAAAAGCCCCTCCCTTGTCCCGGTCTTTGGGATTCATAGGCCAGCACGTTCAACTTCCACCGCCCGCCACGTAGGACAATAATCAAATCATTTTGCCGTCCACAATAGGTGGCAAGATGCTGCCAATGTTCAGCCTCATCCCTTTTGACGGTCAGAACCAATCCGCCAAACCCCGAACGCAAAAACGCTTCAGCGATGGTTGCCCCACTGCCGGTAGTTTTTTCCGCTGCCCGTGGCTCCAAGAATCATTACGCCTTCAAACGCGTTTCGCACAGTCCAAGGGCAGGAATCCTCATTCTCGTCATCGAGATAAATCAGTGGTGTGCCATCTGGCTGTCCATCGCGTATTTGTGAAATGGAGAATAGATAGGATGGAATGGGAGGTGGTGGGGGCGATGGTGGAAATGGATTAACAAGCCTTCGCGCAGATTCCTTTGCCGGTGGCGGTTGTTGGTAATCATCAGGCTGTGATTGTTGCTGCGGGCGGTCAACCGCATTAGCAATCCGTTCCAAGGTTTGAACAAAGGAACGCGGAAAAGAAATCTCCTGTTTGATGATTCGAGGCTGTTGTTGGAAGTATGGATGCTGGAGAGCAATTTGCGGAGGAACTGGAGAAGTCACCGGCGGAGCTGAAGGAGGAGGTGTTGTCGGTTGAACGGGTTCCTTCACTTCGATCGGAATCGCCTCCCCTATTGGAATCCCCAAATCCTTGCGGATGCGGTTGGCAATCTCACGAAAAACACCCACATCCGTAATCCGTTCCTGCCCGTAAAACATCCAGTAAACTTCAACGCAATCCGTGGGAAGAGTTTCGATCTGAACGCAAATCCGACGTCCCCCCACGTCTTTGCCATGAATGTTCTTCCCTCCAAAAACTTGTTTTACCCGACTGAATGGAAGCGACTTTGGCTGCCGTTCCACAAAGAGTTCGTGGAGCTTACTTCCTTTATCGCTGATAGCATTCCCCAAGGCTTTTGCTAAATCGCCCCCGTTTGTTTCGGACAAGTAAACAGGCCCGACCGGATTTCCTTCTCCTAGGTAATCCAAAAATAAGATGGACAGAGCTTGGGGAACCTTTGTCCATGACATGGCATTTACTTTATCGCCTTGTTGCCAATAGGTTGGCTTGCTGGTTGCGTTCCATTGAAACTCGATGCGGTCCAACTGAGGGTTGTTGCCTCCAATAAAGCGAAGAATTAAATGCCGACCGTTGAGGTTGTTAGAAAGAACATGGCTTTCGTCCTGAAGCTCGACAGCATAAAGACATGGATCTTTCATAACACGATCGAAACACTACGCTTTATCATAAAGCCTTGTCATGCGAAAAGTTAAGGCACTAATTAATTATAGAGTGGATGAGATGGGTAAGTTCCTTGAAACACGGCTACTGCCCAAGTTGGGCAGATTCTTATGGCGACTGGAGTGTCTTATGGTGTCTCAAATTGAGACAAAACTTTTTTTAAAAAAAGTGAAGATTAATATTGAATTAAGGCCGTGTCAGATATATAGGTTTCATTGATCTCTTAAACAAGTTTTGACGATAAAAGTAATTAGGCGAGGCATTCTATGTTAATTGGAGTGAACCGTTTTATTTTTGGGTTCTAGAACGCGTTTGCGCTCGTAGAAGGATGGTGATTCTCAAATCGATATCAGCGTGTAGCTGAAAGGAGCTGGGGACGTCAATTTTGAGATAGTATATATGCTTAGTGTGCATTTTTGCTGCTTGAAAAAAGCATTCTCTATTGTACTGCCATTGATGGCAGCTGTTGTTGTCTTGGGGCAGTCGGATAAATCTAACAACCTTGGGAAGGATAGTCGTGGGCTTCAAATCGCTTCGGCCCCACAGGTGGTGGAGCGGGGTGGAAACTACAATGTCTGGCAATGGTTGTCCTCTTATGAGGATGTCACGGGGAATACTGTTTATTTGACGAATCAGTATGTTCAATTGGAATCGGGAAAGGGGTCAGAAAGGGGTCAGTGCGGATAGGTCAAAGGAAAAGCATTTGATTTTCATAATGATGCTTTCATAAGCACGATCATATTGGCGAATGGATGCTGAGAATTGAATGTCCGTCGCTGATAATTTGAGAGCAATCTCAAGAGATTGGACGTTCGAAAAGATAAATGAAAGGTTTAAAGATCATGCAAATTAAAACTCTGTGTGTTCTCGGTGGGCTTTTATCACTGGGAATATTTTCTCAATCAACTACTGCCCAACCAATACCTGGGGAAGGAGGCACGAACACTGGCTCAGGGACAGTGATTACAGGTAACACAAACCGCAATTTAGTAAAATATAATGGACAAGTATTCTATTATATAAACACAAACTCGCTACCCTCTGACAATCCCGAGTTATACAACGCATTATTAACAATTCCGTCAACAACAGAAACGACTCCTTCCATTAAAACAAGTCGCTATGCCGACTCCATTTTATTAAGATTGTCAGGGTTCGATTATTCCAGCGAAACGCACGACCTTGCCTTAATAATCTCCGATAATGTAGCAGGATCAACATGGAAAGATGTCAAATTATCAGGCAGTTCCGACACAAATGACGGGTGGATAATTCAAGGTATCATTCCGAGAAGTGATGTTACAGACCCAATGTATCTAATGGTCACAAATGTTCCGTATGACTGCTCCGCCTTTTTCAAGGTAGTTCCGTATTCTGGGCCGCAAATCACGGTTACAGGCGTGGCACAAGACCAAGTAGTAAGCAATTTGCTCACAGTAACACTTTCAATCCAAGATTTAAGCGGAGCTACAAATCAGCATCTGACTGTGAGTGTCGATGAAATTCCTCTTTCATTTTCTCTAGGGCAAAGCAATACGGTGACAATCGACACAAGATATGTTCCCAATGGGCCATACTATTTATCATTCAATGTCGCAACGTTGAACGGGATCATATGGAATCCCACCAATGCAGATGTCCAAGGCAACATGCCGTTAACATATGATACGACCATTGATGTGGCTCTTGACTTTGAAAACCAGACATGGGTCGAATTTGCTGGCGATTATTCGGAGCCTGCTATCGGAACAAATTATTCTATTTTCGGAATAACACCGCCAAAGTATATTTCGGCCACCATCAAAGAACCCACTACTGGGAGAGTGATACGTTCATTCTCTGGATATTGCCAAGATTCCAGTTATGTCGAAATTGACTGGAATTTTACAGACACTAATAATACAAGTGCTTATACAAATGATAGTTATGTGCTTACATTCAATGCTAGCCCTACGCAACAGAGTTCTAATGGAACAACGCTTACATTAACGAACACAATAGCCCGAGTCACAGTGCGCCCTGCCGGTTGGGTAATTAGTAGCTACGAGGAAATGCCACCAGCAGAAAATGGAGCTTGGATAAATAGTAATACTGGAACCGATCTCACTACTGACGCTTTTATGTTTGGCAACCTCTATTTTTATAACAGCATGTCTCAAAGCCTATACTTTTCATATCAAATCGGTGTTGGGCGTAATACGCCTTCTAGCCCTGCTATGCCATTAGTTCTGAGCCAAACAGGACAGGCTGCTTGGTATATAGCGATGCACAACGCGCTAACAAATGTAAACTATTCTGATTTTAATTGGATAGGGCATGGAAATGCATATACGATTGGTGGAGGGGAATATGAACTTGCTTCAAAAAACTACATCAATACCAATTTAGATGTGCTGACAGTCGGTTCATGGGCGAGGTCGCCTGGAAAAACTTGGAAGTTTCGCAAAGGTGCGCTCTGGAGTTGTTATAGTGCACGAAAGGGTCAAGCCGGAGCAACTGGGCCAATGTATCTCGCTTTGGGTTTTGCTTGTAGTCAAAATCGTCATCTGGCTGGAAAGAACTGTGAGTTGGCGTTTAATGAGGAAGTGTATTCATCTGGATATGCGGGTTCGCAGTGCATTTCAAAAGTTGCACTATATTTTGATACAATCTGGACTATGGGAGCTAATCCATATCCCGGCGGTGCAAGCCCAAACTACTCAATGTGGTTTGCTTTAGCAGCTACAAGGAGCGCCTATCCTGAGATTGATCGTTCAGACCCTGTACTGATAGGCTGTCCAAAACTTCCGTTTGCGGGAGTATACGACAGCGAACTAAGCGTTGGAGACTATCATCAGGTTGTTCACTAAGCGTCATGAATAAATGGAGCATGGCTTTCGTAGGATTGATTATTGCAACAGGTTTTTTAATCTGTTTCAATTTTACATCAAGGCAAGAAACGGTGAAACCACCGATAACAAAGCCTGTTGAAAGCTATGCTCCAAAAATCGAAGATGGCATTGTTAAAACAAGCCCGACGAATAACAAAATCCCCGTTTCCACAAATGATCGAGATGTTTTCCATTTGAAAAGGTCAGATTTGAGCCAAGAACAGTTCAACCATTTTTGTGGAGTATTTGCAGAAAGATTGAAACCTGCTGCAAATAGATGGGGCTCTGCTTTTGAAGGCCATCTTCCTTTTAAACTTGATGATTTGAATACAAATACATTATGGGGGCAGATTGGAACTGAGAAGAATACCATTTATAGTTTTATGGCAGGAGATGTTACAGTGTGTCTGGCAGATGAAAATGGGTCGGCGCGACTAATGTATGTCAATGCCCCCGAAACAAAACAGTTATTGCAATTGCCGAATGGTGATTCTCCAAAAACACAAACGTCAGTAAGCAGGGCTCAAATTGAACAAATGGTCAAAGCTGTGAGTGGTTTGAGTTTTGCACCAGCCGATGTCAGAATCACTCCAACAGGGTATGGAAGTGCATTAAATGGAGGTACAGAAGTTTCGATTGGTGGAACTCCAGAGAATTCTGCATCTTGGAAATTTAACATTGTCTTTGATAGCAATGGCAAGTTAATCTATTATGCACACTCAAAATGAAATCACCCCTGTTAGCCAAAAGGCTGGTTTCGGTCGGTATTCTATTGTTTCTTATAGGTACTATTCCTTATGCCATTGAGGCACGAAAAGGTGGCCCACCATATTGGCTACAAATGAGTCAAGAAGAAGTTACATCCTATAGATCAATGATGGCAGTTCTTACTCCTGCTTCGGCTGTATGTATTGTATTATCTATTGTTCTTTTTGCTCTTGGCATTTTGATATGGCGAAAATCTCGGAATAGCCATTAACGCGAAGCAAAAGGGAAAGGGGTCAGAAAGGGGTCAGTGCGTAACTTTNGGATATTTGCTCTTGACTTTGAGTGTGGTGGAACGTAGCAAGTGTCAGTCATCACTATTGACACTATTGCCCCCTTCGCAGAGACCGGCGGTTTGACGCGCTGGCCGGAGAAGATTTCTTTGGCGAGGGTGGCGATGTCGAGGTATGGGGAGGACGAAGGCGATGTAATTATCGTCTTTGGAGTCCAGTTAAGTGAGCGCAAAGATGATTGACTTGGTGAGGCTGTGGCTTACCTTGGAAAAACACTTGCCGGTCTTCTACAAAGCGAAGACGGGCCGTGGGCGAATGATACCGTGAGTTACACGTACACCAATCGTATGCGCCAGTCGATGACACTGGGGATCCCCAGTGGGTCAGCGTTGAGCACAACTTACGATTATGACGGCATCAACCGCCTCAAACACATCGTCTCTTGGACAGGCACGTTTACCTACAGTTACAAAAACACGCCTTCGACTGAAGTCTTGGGGATCACCCTGCCAACGGCGGCCTACATCACAAACACCTTTGACGGAGTGGCACGTGAAACAGCGACCAAACTGTACAACTCTTCTGGCAGCCCACTCAATTACCACAACTATGGGTATAACAACCTGAGCCAAAGAACCTATCAGACGAACAACTCAGGGAACTATACTGCATATACCTACGACAAGACAGGGCAACTTCTGACCGCCAGTGGGACGGAAGGAAGCACCAACCGCGCTAACGAGCAGTTGAAATACAGCTACGATGCGGCAGGAAACCTATATCAGCGCACCAACAATGCCTTGATCCAGACCTTTGGAGTCGACAACCTGAACCAACTCTCCACAGCAGCACGCACCGGAACGTTGACCGTCAGGTNGAGCCACGAGCACGAACGTATCGAGCGTGACCGTCAATGACGGAACGACAACAGTCACCGCAACCCGATATGGCGACAACAGCTTTGCAGCGACGAATTTCACACTAGTCAGTGGAAGCAAGACCTACTCAGCGATTGGCGTGGATGGTTCAGGGAACCGAGTGACCAACAGCGTGATCGTGAACCTGGCCAGCTCAGTAACCTATACCTACGACGCGGATGGGAACCTGACCAACGATGGCGTGAGAACATTCAGCTACGACGAAGAGAACCAGTTGACGAATGTGAGCGTTTCCGGATCATGGAAAGTGGAATTCCAATACGACGGAAAGATGCGCCGCCGGGTGATGAAGGAATACAACCTCAACGGCACCGTGACAAACGAAGTCCACTACGTGTATGACGGAAACGTCGTGGTGGAAGAACGGGATTGGAACAATACATTGAGAGTCGGTTACGTGAGAGGCAAGGACCTCAGTGGGCAGACGGGGTCTGCACTCAATGGCGCGGGTGGAATCGGAGGACTTCTGGCCCGAGTGGACTACACCACAGGCACAGCAGTCCCAGCCTATTACCATAGCGACGCCAACGGAAACGTCACCTGCCTGACCGACGGAAGCCAAAACGTCGTGGCCCGATACGCCTATGATCCCTACGGGAACCTCTTGGCCAAATCCGGCTCACTCGCCGACGTCAATGCCTACCGCTTCTCGAGCAAGGAATGGAACGAGAACTCCGGCCTCGTCTATTACCTCTATCGTTTCTACGACCCCAATCTTCAGAGATGGCTAAATAGGGATCCCATTGGAGAAGGTGGTTTTTGGAGTCCGTTTATTGCTGATTGGGTTGCTTTTACGCCAAATCTCATGATTTTTGTCCAAAATAATCCTATTACTTATATTGACCCTCTAGGATTAACTCACGCTGATCCGCAATGTAGCGCTGGATGTGCAAAGCAACTTGATCAATGCATGACTGATATTGCTAATTTGGCATCTAATCTTGGAATAGGAGGGGTAGGTGGGCTTGGTTGGGGGCATCAGACAGCAGGAGGAGTACAAAAGTGGTTTACACGAGCAGGAGAACTGACTTCTTATGCAAAAAATTTATTAAAAGGATCAGGTTACGGCATTGGGTTGGGTGCGCTCTGTTTAGCTGCTCAATGTGGGGGGGCATTTGCGGGATGTATGAGTGGTTGTCCAGGAGTCCCTGACATTACCCCGCCAATGTTTCCTTATGCTAACGTAAATGCACCACCTGTTATTACAATTACTCGGACTCGTTAGATTATAATAACGATATGCGCTGTTATTTTAAAACTTTTATGCGTGTGTTGTTTCAATGGGGGCTTTTTCTCGCATTAATTAAGTTTTTTTTTGACTTTTTTCTTTATAAAAAAAAGCATAATTGGAGTTTTATACAATCATTTGTCGAAGCAATTGCTTTTGGGCTCTTGTTCAGTGTTGTTTTTGCATACCTTACTTGGAAAAAGAATAATAAAGGGAATAAATAATTTTATCAGACAAGTCCCCGTGAACCAAAACTAACTGTTACCCGGCAAGAGGTGGACTCGAAAATGAGATTTAAAAGAAATTGGATTGTTTTAATAATCGGAAGCGGTGCAATACTGCTAGCTTTCTTTTTTATGTTGCATTCCTACTTATGGGAAAAAAGTCTTATTGGTCCTTTTATTGGTCAAAAATTTATTGGAAGAGTTGAGGGATTGCCGAGTTCCTCACTTCAAATTGAAAAGAACAATGTGTTGCAGGTGTTTTGGGATAAAACGACTACCGATCCGATATTGTGTTTTTATGCTAATGCATCTAGTAATGCTTGGTATCAACGTTTAGTAATTAAGGAGGTTTTACCAAATGGGCAAACGAATATAGGCAAATTTAAAACTCTGGAATTAATGGATTATCATCGAACAAGTGATGGTTATAAAGTTGAGATTCGTTGTAATTGGGATTGGGGCGGAAATGAAGCTGGATTAATCTATTTAAATAGAGATTATAGCTTTAGAAGTTTTGCTCTTAGCTGGTAATTAGAAATTAAACAGATATATACCAACCGGAACACAAGTTGTGGTAACAATGATAAATGTTGGTGCAAATGAGGATTTTCCAAGCCAGGTTGCGCTGCCCCCCCCCAAAAAAAACAGACAGGATATAAGAAGGATCTAACCATCGTGAGATGACGATGAAATAGTATCTTTTTCGTCATATATATTGGACAAAAAGAAGCGGGTTTTGGTAAATTGATACCGTGAAGCGAGCGGGGTATTTCATACTGTTTCTATTGACGTTTTCGTGCATGGCTGGGGAGCCTTATCTGTCTCCGACCGCGTTGTGTGGGAGTTCCAATATCCTTTACGTCGCATGCCGCACGGCAAACCGAGTCCTGGAGTTCGATGCCCAACGCGAGGCGGTAAGCCGGTCCTTGGATTTGCCCGGAACTCCGTCTGGTCTTACCCTTTCTTCAACACGCCTTTTCATCACCTGCGCCACTCCTGAGAGTTCAGTCTATATTGTTGACTTAAAAAAGTGGAAGATTGTGAAATCCCTCAAAGCAGGTCACACGGCAATATCGCCACGCCTGAGCCCGGACGGGAAACGACTCTACATTTGCAATCGATTCGACAATGACGTGAGCGTGTTCGATGTGGGAAAATCAAAGGAATTGAAACGAATCCCTGTCCAGCGCGAGCCTGTGGCGTTGGCAGTGACGCCGGATGGTAAACATGTTTTGGTGGCCAATCACTTGCCCGTTGGCCGGGCAGATGTCGAAAACGTGGCATCAGTCATCAGTGTGATTGACACTAAACAACTCTGCGTGGTGAAAGAACTCAAACTGCCGCAGGGGAGCGTGATTCTAAAAGACATCGAAATTTCCCCCGACGGACGCCTTGCTGTCGTGACACATCAAGTGGCCAGTTACCAGCGCGCCGCCACCCGCGTGACCTCCGGTTGGATCAACGCCAACGCCATGACCGTGATTGACGTGGCCAAGTTGGAGCCCGTGGGAACGATCCTTCTCGACGAGCCCAATCGCGGCGCGGCCAACCCTTGGGGCGCGGCGTGGATGGAAGACCGCGTTGCGATAACCCACGCCGGAACCCATGAAATCAGCGTGATCGATATCAATAGCTTATTAGCTAATTGGCCAATTAAGGTGACAACCAAAAATCCCACCACCGTCCAAACCCGCGTCGCCACCTACATCTCCCATTACGAAGGACTCGATCCCGGCCTGCCGTATCTGACCGGCGCACGCGAACGCATCGCATTACCGAAAGACGATTTTGGCCCCCGCGCCGTGACCGTTCTTGGACAAAAGATCTACACCGCCAACTACTTCTCCGACACATTGAGCGAGATTGATTTGACCGTCACAAACCCCGTTCCACGAAGCATCGCACTTGGCCCGAAAATCGAAATGACGACCGTGCGAAAAGGCGAGTTTTACTTCAACGACGCAAGGCTCTGCCAACAAGGCTGGCAAAGCTGCGTGAGCTGTCACCCGGACGACGCCCGAGCTGACGGCCTCAACTGGGACCTCGCCAACGACGGCATCGGCAACCCCAAAAACACCCGCAGCCTCCTCAACGCCCACAAGACTGGTCCTGCCATGAGCCTGGGCGTCCGCGACAACGCCGAAGCCGCCGTCCGCGCGGGCATCAAATTCATCCTCTTCACCCAGCAACCCGAGTCTATACCCGCCGCGATGGACGAATACCTCAAAAGCCTCAACCCCATTCCCAGCCCGCACCTTGAGCACGGGCGACTCTCAACCTCAGCCAAACGCGGCCAAAAAACATTCCAACGCCTCGGCTGCACAGAATGCCACCCGCCCGGACTCTACACCGACATGGCCCAACACAACGTTGGAACGAACCGGGGATTCGACCGCACCCACGACCGCTTCTACACCCTGCCACTTATCGAACTCTGGCGAACAGCGCCGTATCTCCACGACGGCTCGGCAGCGACCGTGCGCGACGTCCTCACGACCCGCGACCCCAAACACCAACACAGCGACGTGAGCACCTTGTCATCCAAAGACCTCGACGACCTCTGCGAGTTCCTGCTGTCGCTGTGAGATAAAAAAGGATATTTTTCACTAAAAAGTGGATAGGGAATACGGTAAAAATCACTTTTTCTCGGTTTTAATTGAAACGTTGTAAATCAATGAGTTCCATTAAAATTCCGACCTGTTCCAAGTTTTCCTCCAGGTAATTCCAAGTTTTTCTCCAATACCCCAAAGTGGACGGATATGCGAGAGACATGACGTCGCCAAAGACGGCGGCAAAACAAAGAAAGAAAAATGTTATGAACTCTCAAAATCATGTCCCTGTTCAACCCGAACTAGCCACCCCAATCTACGTTGTTGGGACGGCTGGAAATTCACCGGTTCCATCCAATCCGGTTCCTGAAACCGGGGCAAGGAAGTCCACTCAAGTCTCCTTGGTTTACACCATTCCCGAAGCGGCGGCGGTGTTGAATGTCAGCACCAAAACAATCCGCCGGTTGATTGACCGCCGGTTTTTAACTCCCTGCGGTGCGCTTCGCAAGAAGCTCATTCCACGTCCACAGATTGAGGCGTTTTTGAAGGCCACCTGCGACACGCCCATCACCCAATCGAGGTGATGAAATCGCCAGATTTCCTCCCTATCGCAATGCGATAGGGGGGATGTCTGATGTGTTTTTTAACACTTCTTTTCTGGTTAATCAGTCTTGGTCTTTAACTCTGAATCCAATCTTTAAATCCAACTCTTAATCCGACTTTTCAATCTCAATCTTTTAATTCAAGAAATTCATTTTATGTCTGTTCCTGAAACCAGTTTCCATTCCATTCTCTTTTTGATTTGTCTCTTCCATTCAAATGTTATTGAAAGGAGAGTTGAATGCGTTGCTGGAGAATGGGGTAGGCCCAGTGCCTCATGTTACGCATTCGAGATTCCCTTGACGCTAATCGTGCTGAAAAATACCTCACCCAAGCCGCCTCACAAGAAGGCTATTACACTCAGAGTCAGGAAATGGCTGGTTGCTGGGGTGGCAAAGGAGCCGCCCTGCTGGGGCTGAGTGGATCGGTCACACCGCAACCGTTTCGTCTGCTCTGCCACAATATCAATCCGGCCACGGGCGAGCCGTTGACGGTTCGGACGCGTGCCTATCGACGAGTCGGTTTTGACTTCAATTTCAACGCGTCAAAATCGGTATCGCTGGCGTATGAATACACGGGGGACAAGAACATCTTGAGCATGTTCCTGCGTGCGGAGCGGGAGACCATGGAGGAAATCGAACGGGATGCCCAAACGCGGGTTCGGACGCTGGGGCGGGATGAGGATCGAACGACTGGTTGCCTCGTGTATTGCGATCTCGTGCATTTCACGGCGCGTCCCAAGGACGGTTCACCCGACCCGCATTTGCACAGTCATGTGTTTTGTTTCAACGCCACGTTGGATCCGGTTGAGAACCGTTGGAAGGCGGCGCAAATCGCTCCGATTAAAGCCAACGGGACGTATTACGAGGCGGCGTTTCATGCGCGGTTTTCGCGGTATTTGCGGGAACTGGGGTATGAGATTGAGTCGCGGGGACGGTTCTTTGAACTGGCGGGGTTTCCTCTGGCGTTAAAGGACAAATTCAGTCGCCGAACGCGCACGATTCAGGAAAAGGCCGCCGAGTTGGGCATTACCGATCCCCAAAAAATGGATGCGTTGGGTGCGATGACGCGCGAAAAGAAGATCAAGGAGCTCACCAAAAGCCAGCTTCATGAGATTTGGTGGGGCAGACTCACTCCGTCCGAGAAAGCCTGGCTGGACGGCCTTGGAATGCGTCAAACGAGGGTTATAGAAGCCTCTTCGCTCAAGGAACTGTTGGGACAGTCGCCGGTGGCGTTAAATATTCAGACTGTTCAACCTAAAAACAATCGGGAAGCGGTGGCGTTTGCGGTGGAACATGTGTTTGAACGCAAAAGCGTGGTCAGCGAACGAGAGTTGATTACCGAAGCTTTGCGCTGGGGGTATGGTTTGGTCACGGTGGACGGAGTTCGCAAGTCTGTAAAAGAGTTTTCGTTACTGCGAATTGACTCAAACGGGGAAACCCTTTTGACCACGCATGAAGTGCTGGCCGAGGAACGCCGAATCCTCCTCGAATGCAAGTCGGGCAAATCCGTCTATCCTGCCATAAACCCAAATTGGCAAATTCAAGACAAGCAATTGAATGCCCAGCAACAAGCGGCGGTGATGAGCGTGTTGCGGTCGCAAGATTTTATCACTGGTATTGCAGGGAAAGCCGGCACGGGAAAAACAACGCTTTTGCATGAGGCGAAAAAAGGCATCGAGGCGGGCGGGCGAAAGTTGTTTGTGTTCGCTCCAACGTCGGAAGCCTCGCGCGTCGTATTGCGCAAGCAGGGCTTTGACAACGCCGAAACGATTGCGATGCTTCTGTCCAGCGAACGATTGCAGGAACAGGCACGCGGTGCCGTGTGGTGGGTGGATGAGGCGGGGCTGATGTCGTGCCGGTCGATGGACAAGCTGGTGGCTCTGGCCAAGAAACTGGATGCACGATTGGTGCTGGTCGGCGACACAGGACAGCATCACTCCGTCGAACGCGGTCAGGCGTTTGATCTGCTCGAAAAGAGGGGCGGGTTGGAGGTTGCCGGAGTTGATCAAATCCAACGTCAAATGGGCGAATACAAACATGCCGTGGAACAGATTGCCGCGTTGAACTTTGAAGGGGCGTTCAACACTTTGGAAAAGATGGACGCCTTCATCGAAATCGAAGACAGACAGTCACGTCATAAGTTGCTGGCTGCGGATTACGTCGCGGCGAAAGGAACGGCGTTGGTGGTCTCTCCCACGCATGCCGAATGCGAGGAGGTCACGGAGGCCATTCGCCAAATGCTCAAGGAAAAGAAAGTTTTGGGTGAAGGGAGAGAATGGAACACACTCCATAATCTTTCGTGGACGTCCGCGCAAAAGCGGGACGTCAGACAATACGTGCCCGGGATGGTGGTGCAAATGACACAATCAACACCTGCGCTCAAAAAACGGGAACGGTTTGAAGTGGTGGAACTCAAGCACGGCGTGGTGCGGGTGAAGGACAAGTCAGGCGATTTGCACAATCTGCCAACGTGCAAACCAGAGAGTTTCAATGTGTTCCAACGCCGGAAAATCGAGCTGTGCGAAAATGAGAAAATCCGCATCACGGCCAACGGTCGAAGCGCCGATGGGCATTCATTGACTAATGGCAGTTTTTACAAAGTGGATTACGTTGCACCCGATGGCAAACTGGTATTGGACAACGGCTGGCGGATTGACCCTAATTTTCCGTTTCTGGATTATGGCTACGCCACGACATCACACGCCAGTCAGGGCAAAACGGTGGACTGGGTGCTGGTGGCGCAATCGACGGAAATCTCCAACGGAGCCAGCGACGCCAGACAGTTTTACGTCTCGGTTTCGCGTGGACGTAAAGGTGTAAAAATCTACACCGACGACATTGAAATCCTGCGTGAAGACGTGGGCTTGGTGCGCAATCGTCCCATGGCCTCGGAAGTCATCCAAGAATCCAAAACATCCAAACTGCTGGGACAAAACACGGTCGTGTCTATAAAAGTGGAGGCTCTCAAAACCATGGCACCAATGACAGAAACATCCTTCAACAAAACAGCCCTCCCCTCTCAGGCCAAATCCAAAGAGATGTTGGGAGAATTGCATCACACGCCCAAACAAGCGGCTCCGTTCATGAAAAAACAAATCAAACAAAATGACCACGAGTTGGAGTTGGAAATGTAAAAAACGGCACAAATTGAATCGGCTCGACAGCTCTTCATCTTTTATTTAGATTTTCCGTAAATAAAGAATAACCGTTTTCTTTTATTTATGAAAAACAAGCAACGCATGGGATCTTACATCCGCTTTCGCACCGTCGATGAGAGCTATTCCGCCTATGTGCCCAAGCCGTTGCCACCGGTTCCCGCCTTGGCGATGGAGGGGCTTTTGACCCTGCTGGATAAGGCAAATCTGGCCTTGGGGCGGTTGGATGCGCTGGGACAGGCGCTCCCGGATGCGTCCCTTTTCCTTTACATGTATGTGCGGAAAGAGGCGGTGTTGTCCTCTCAAATCGAAGGGACACAATCCTCGCTCTCTGATTTGTTAGAATTTGAAGTGACAGAGGTTCCCGGTGTGCCGGTGGATGATGTGACTGAGGTTTCCAACTACGTTGCCGCAATGAATCATGGATTAAAGCGGTTGGCGGAAGACTTTCCCCTTTCTCTGCGCTTGCTTCGGGAAATCCACGAAGTCCTCCTTTCGCACGGACGCGGCGAAAGACAATGTCCCGGGGAGTTCCGCCGTTCCCAAAACTGGATAGGCGGCACGCGCCCGGGCAACGCCGCGTATGTGCCGCCACCGCCAGAGCAAATGCTGGAATGCCTTAGCGATCTGGAAAAGTTTATTCATGACGAGAAACTTCCGGTGCTCGTCAAGGCAGCATTGGTTCATGTGCAATTTGAGAGCATCCATCCGTTCTTGGATGGCAACGGACGGGTGGGGCGTCTATTAATTCCTCTTTACCTCGTAAGCCAAGACCTTTTAAAAAAACCACTTTTATATATCAGCCTTTTCTTTAAAGAAAAGGCTGATATATAAAAGTGGTTTTTTTAAAAATATCTTGTTGAGGATCCAAGCCAAAGCCCTCTTCTGAAAATCGCATTTGCCCATTATCAATTTGAAACAATCCATCCNTTCTTGGATGGCAACGGACGATTGGGGCGGTTACTGATCACGCTGATCTTGTGTGCTGAAGGCGTTCTGCACGCACCGTTGCTTTATTTGAGTCTATATTTTAAATCGCACCGCAAGCTGTATTACGATCACCTGACGCTGGTGCGTGAAACGGGTGATTGGGAGGAATGGATTACGTTCTTTTTAAAAGGAGTGATTCAAACCGCCAATCAGGCCGCTGACGCAGCAAAACAAATCACGGAGCTATTCAAAACCAACGAGCAAAAAATCAGGCGACTTGGGAAGGCATCCATTTCGATTCTTCAACTCCACGCTTATCTTGAAAAACAAGCCGTCTCGGACACAGGCAAGGCCGTGGAAGCCACGGGGCTGACATTGCCCACGGTGATTCGTTCCTTCAATGAATTGGAGAAGTTGGGCATCGTCCACGAAACCAGCGGACGGCAACGTAGACGGATGTATGTGTATAGCGAATATCTAAACCTGCTCAACCAAGGGACGGAAGAAAAGCTGTGAGAACAATCCTTTATTTAAAATTTTTCTAAATAAAGGATAAGCAGAATCTTTTATTTAACGAGATGGCAGGAATTGGACAAGAGTTTGACACTGCACTCAAAGCTCTTTAGCGTGGGAACATGGCGATACGGATTGCGTTTGTAAACGGCAAGGGCGGGGTTGGAAAAACCACCTGTTCACTCCTCTTTGCGGCAGCACTCATTGACGCTGGAAAATCCGTTTCGATTGACGACCTTGATCCGCAAGGCAACGCCACATCCGCCGCCATTCATTTGGGCATTTCGCAAGGCTCCACGGCTTCGGATATTGTGGTGGTTGATACGGCTCCGAACCTCGAACATCCTTCGACCATTGAAACGTTCAAGACCGCTGACCTTCTTGTCTTGGTAACGACGCCCGATGCCCCTGACCTTTCCACAACGTTGGCCACAAGCCGACTCATCAAAAATCTGCGAGAGTGTAAAACAGTGATACTGTTTAACAGAGTCGTCCCGAACACCTACGAGTTCAACGAAATGCCCCACGTAGCAAACGTGCTTCCCTTTCCCAACCTTCCGCATTACCTGACCTTCCTGCGCGCCTATCCTCGCGCCCACTTGAACGGTTGGAAAGCCCTTCAACCAAACAGTCGGGCTGCGGTCATCGAAGTCGCAAAAGATATTTTAACATCGTTAAACAGTTAAACGTTTAACTGTTTTCTGCCGCTGGCAGCCAAAATCTCAGTAACCTCACCTTCCTCCAACGGAGCCACGGGCATCCGTTCAACGGCTTGTTTCAAAACATCGCTTTGAGTCAGCCGGACGCCACGCTCCTTGTGTGTCAATAAAATGATCTGATCCACCTTTTGGATTTGGCCACGCGTGAACCGTGCGGCACAAAAAACTTTCTCGCCCACCCCGCTGGGTTTCACAAGGGCAGCCACGGTTTGCACTCGTATCACCGGTTTGCTCGGTGTAACGGGCTTTGTCGAAGTTGTTGCGGGCTTTCTTTGCGCCAAGCGCTGGTCATGGGCTTTCATGGCATCAACAAGTCCGGCGAGAGGGNTGGAAGTCTCCTTCATGATGAATCAGTTCAACTGTAAAACAGCTTAACAGTCAACACTAATTATATGTAACAAAGAAAACAGTTTTGCTGTGATACTGTTTAACAAGCAACCCTGTGAACAGATAACGAATTAAACTGTTTGGCAGTTTAACAGTTATCATGAAAGGGAATGGGTGGGGTGCCGGGGGCTGGGCGGCGTTGTGAATAAAGAAGCCCCCTTCCAAAAAGAAAGGGGCTTCGGTGTAATGGGGTATCAGCTCATCATGAAAAGCGGGACAGAACGCAGGCGGCCTTATTCACGGTCTTGTCTTTCTTCCGCAAGTTCGACGCTGTGGACATAGCAATAATGTTCGCAGGTGTTCCATTTGGCGACGTTCTCGGGTTCCAATGTGTCCGCCTTTTCGCTGGCCTCTTCAAGGGAATTGGCCTTAACGAAGACCTTTGCCCATCTGGTATCAACCAGCGTCAATGTAACCTCGTATTTCTTTTTAGTGTCGCTGTCGGCTTGGCCGTTGTGGCTGGCAGACGTTGAGCGGGTGAGTTTATTTGTGTTATTCATAGGGGAATTGTGCCCCTCTCATCCGAAAAGGTGGGAGAGGGCTTTTGAAGTTTAGTCTTCAGTCGGTAGCATGATTGTCATTGATGGACTGGCGTCGTCAATGTCCAGCGCACCGCAAACCGCGTGCAGGGTGACAAGTCGCGCTTTCTCGTTGTCGTTGCGAACGAACAACTGGAAGGGTAGGCGACTTTCCTCTGTCTTCGTTTGCTTGATGGCGTAACGAAGAACTTGGAGAATGTCCCACAATCTGCCCGCCTCGTCCTGGCATTCGACGCCTTCCGGGACTTTGACGTATTGGTTGAAGACCGTGTCCGTCAAAAAGACCGGGATTGAAAATCCCGCCTCCTTGGCAGTTTCGGTAACATCCACCTGCACGCCGTCGGCCAGCGCATCCTTTCGACTATAGGAAAAGACAACAGGCCACTCGTCCATTGTCGGAGTCGGGGGGGGTAATTTCACCTCGGAGTTGGTGTCGTTGCTCAAGAGCGGTTCGACGCTCTCGGCATTGGAACGGGTTGTATTGTTTGGAGTCGTTTTCATGGTGAAATCCTTGAAATTCCTTGAACCGCAAAGCCGCTTGGGGAGCGGGTTTCCTGTTCGTTGTGGTTATGTTTATATAATATATATTATATAAGCTTCTGTCAATAGGATTTACAAAAAAGTTGCGTTTTTTAAACTTTTTTTGAGTATCAGACAGTTAGGAATAACCCGGTAAATTCAGAACGGCGCTAATCCTTGCGCTGGGGGCTGCTTGCTGGCAGTGTTAAATCAGATGTGCAAAAAACTCCCGATTCTTCAGGCGCAAGTCCCGCTGCTGCTGAAACCCTGTATTCCCGAACTGCTGGCCGCGTCATTGGGAGCGACACCCAAACCGTCAATCGACATTCAAATCCTCTCTTTAGCCGCTTCTGTCATGAGAAAACTCAATACAAAATTTCGCGTTTGACGTTGGAAATTTGCCCACTTTAACCATCACTCGCAATCAAGTCAGTTTTCTGGAATGGTCTTGGAATTCGGTTTGCGAATAGCACTTTGCCTTATTGACTGTGAGGGCGCTTCGACGTGAGTTGAGCGCGTTCCAAGGACAGATCAATCCACTCATTGGTTAACCGACGGAACTCCTTGAAATTGGCCAGTAGCCTTTGGACTTCCGGCACGTCCTCCTTTGGGATGTGCTGAATCTTGACTTTGCCACGATGCACATAGCCGAGCTTGTAATAAGGCCCATGCTTTTGTGGGTGGGTTTTGTCTTTGCACCGACAGTTTGGCGTGCTGCACATGCTGTATTGCATGGAGATGCTGCCGGGACGCATCGGGCCGATGGCAAGCAGGGCTTCCTTGATCGCCTGGATTTGGGCTTCGACGTCCGCCACTGTTTTGCCTTGCGCCATGAGTCAACAGTATCAAACTCGCCAGTGGTGGAGTCAACCGCCAAACTAACTGTCAAACAATTAGACCAATAGTCGAGCGGCCAACTGGCCGTGCCATGAGCTGGCTAGGACTGTAAAATAAACATAAAATTCGGACTAATTTACTTAAAAAAACAATAATACAATAGGCTTGACGTTGTTCATGACAACAACATCATTACTCATTGTATGCCTCAAACCTCTCTAAAAAACATTCTCACCTCCGGGACTAAAAAAGTCCCTGCGAAGATATATCAGATCTTCGCCTCTCTTCATTCCACAAATTCTATAAACCTGGATTGTTGTGATGTGGATGGGGATTGTTCCAGCGGCGCTGGCGGTGGTGTTTGCGATTAGGAATCCAGGAATCACTTCCTTGAACAAATCCAGAGTTCTGTTGTGAACTTCATGGAAGTGAGGTCATGTGCGTAATTGTGATATTCCATGAAGTATATATTACCACTACCACAACCTGTGATGGCCATGCCACTTGGTTCCGAGCACTATAGTTTACTCAACATGGAAACACCGAATGGTGTTCTAGTGGTTAATAAAACCTTCTTCGAGGATTTCTTCCAGAATTTTCATGAGACAATAGCTCCCAAAAATGACATTCGAGAGCTCTTACGCAACTATCGATTAGACTTCTTCAAGCCAGAAATGGCGTCAACTCCTGTACCGTCGGCAGAGACGTTGAAAACTATGGGGTGTTGGATTCATGTAACCAATGTCTGTAATTTGGCGTGCGACTATTGTTACATCAGGAAGACCACTGGGCGAATGGAGGAGACAACAGCAATAAATGTAATCAATACCATTAAATCAACGATTGAGAAAAATAACCTCAATAAAATCAGTTTGTCGTTTGCGGGAGGAGAGCCTTCTTTAAACATACCAGTGATACGTTTATTTTGCCGGGAGCTTGGCAACCTATCGGGAGTTCGGGCAATATTTCACGTCACAACAAATGCCACGAATGTTACAGATGGCTTTATCACGCTTTTGCGCGACTTTGGCATACGCGTCAATGTATCGCTGGATGGTGTGGGTAAATATAACGACGCTAGAAAATTTGTGAGTGGGAGTTCGTCTTTCGATGTTGTCGAGAAAGGTTTGGAAAAACTGACCGCTTCAATCGGAACAAATAAAATAGCTGTGGGGATTGTGGTATCCCCCTTCAATGTGGACGGCTTGGATGAGATCACTCGTTTTCTATTGAGGCGAGGCATTCAATTCAAATACAGCTTTTATCGCCCTAATTTTATTTTTAGAAACGGTAGTTCGGCCAATCCCGTGAGCATGAAAGAATTTACCGTATTTTGTAAAAAATTACTGATCAAGTTGAAGCAGTGTCTGACTATCATCAGAAAAGAGGCTCCCGACACCTTTAATCCCGAACCGGTAGTCGATAAATTTTCAGTTCATGGAAATGGAACCGATGCGGTATGCACCATGGGACAGCGATATTTTGCGGTTGGGTGGAACGGTGCCATCAGCCGATGCCACATGATTCAAGACACCTCAATTGGAAATATTTCGAACGAGAGCGATTTGCTTGAAATGTTGCGTACTAATAAAAGCCCATATGCACGCACTGGAGCTTTGTGCAAAACGTGCGAGATCAAGGCGGTTTGTCGGACTGGTTGCAGGCTTTTGCTGGATGAGAAGACACAAGCATCGGTTTACCATGATGTTTATCGTGGAATATTCGACGACTACATCAATACGATTGCCGCGTTGATCGTCAAGAGAGGCAAGCCTTTAAATTTTAAAGCGGAAGAATGGCTGTCGGACTGTCAATAAATGTGGAGCGTGTTAAGGTAAGTCCTCGGAATGGATTAAAAATTAACCTTGAGATGGACTGGTAGCAACTGGTGAGACGACAAGGTTCAAAAGTCGATCCTGAACGTAGATTGCTTTGGAAATTTGTTGTCCCCCCAAGAATTGTTTGACCTTTGGATTTTCTCTTGCTGCGGCAATGGTTTCGTCTTTTCCTGTGCCAATCGGTTGAACAATCTCACCACGGGTTTTACCGTTAACCTGTATCATGACTTTTGCCATTGCTGAAAGCAATCGGCTCTTGTCATATGAAGGCCATTGCGCAATCCCAACCGAACCAGTGCCAGGGCTGAGCTTTTCCCATATTTCCTCAGACAAATGCGGAGCAAATGGTGCCAGCAACTGAACAAATACTTTTGCAAAGTTTACCGGAATGGCTTTCTCAGTCTGAAGCTTATTGAAACAGACCATGAGTTGGGAAATAGCCGTGTTGAATTTAAGGTTTTCAATATCGGAGGACACCTTCTTGATTGTTGCATGCACAACTTTTTCGGTTTCACTATCCGTCTTGGCATTTGCTTGTATTTTTGCCGAAAGCCCACCGTCCTCGCCAATGAACTCCCTGTAAACTCGTTTCAAGAACTTGGCAATGCCGTTGATGCCTTTGCTACTCCAAGGCTTCATATCCTCCAGCGGCCCCATAAACATGAGATAAAGGCGGAGTGCATCTGCCCCATACTGCTGTATAATAACGTCAGGATTAACCGTATTTCCAAGGCTTTTCGACATCTTGCGTGAGTCTTCTCCCAAAATTATGCCTTGATGAAAAAGTTTTGGAAACGGCTCTGGTTGAGGGACAACACCTATATCATATAAGAATTGGTGCCAGAAACGGGCATAAAGGAGGTGCAGAACCGCGTGGGCTGCTCCACCGATGTAAAAATCAGGCACTCCCCAGTATTTGAGCTTCTCGGGGGCTACAAGAGCCTTGGAGTTCTTCGGGTCAAGAAAACGCAGATAATACCAACATGAACCTGCCCATTGTGGCATAGTGTTGGTTTCGCGATGAGCTGGGACAAAGTTTGGGCCAGAGGATTGATTGGAAGTCTTACCGGTGTGGATGTCCACAAAGACGTTTGTCCATTCAGGCATGGCAGCCAGCGGACTTTCGCCGGTACCAGAATGCTTGTAACTCTGTACTTTTGGAAGTTTCAAGGGGAGTTCCGTTTCGGGAATACAAACAGCACAGTATTTGCGTCCGTTCTCACAATAGCTGACTTCATTTGCCGGGAAAACGAGTTTGGATTGGAGACGATTGACTTTCTTATAATCTTCCTCTGCCAGCCAGAGGATTGGGAATGGCTCGCCCCAGTAATGCTGTCGGCTGAAAAGCCAGTCTCGAAGTTTGTAGTTCACCGTCCATTGAGCAGTCCCAGTCTGGGCCAAATCTTGAACAATGGATTTTCCAGCTTCCTCGGAGGGCATTCCGTTGTATTTGCCGGAATTGATCATAGTCCCTGCTTTTACATAGGGGAGTGATTCGTTGTTCGGGCCGGCAATGACTGGGATGATCGAGATGTCATGTTTTTTGGCAAACTCGTAGTCGCGTTGATCGTGGGCCGGAACGCCAATGACTGTTCCCGTGCCGTAATTGCCAAGCACATAGTCACCCACCCACACGGGAACGCGTTGGCCGTTGACCGGATTTATGGCGTAACTGCCGGTAAAAACACCGTTCTTGTCCTTATTCAAATCGGTACGTTCCAAATCGCTCTTGCCTAACGCCGCTTTGACATAAGCTTTAAGTGATGAACGCTGGGCATCGGTGGTCAACTGTTCGATAAGAGGATGCTCTGGGGCAATGACAATGAATGTCACCCCAAAAACTGTATCAGGCCGGGTAGTATAGGCGTTTAAATGTTGTTCGGGATGTTCTTCTATTGAAAAGGAAATGTTGGCTCCTTCGCTACGTCCAATCCATGCAATTTGCTGTTTTTTAGTGCTTTCAGGCCAGTCAATGTCTTTAAGACCACTCTCCAGTCGATCTGCGTAAGCTGTAATTTTCAAGACCCACTGACGTAAATTTCGTCTCTCTACCGGGTGACCCCCAACTTCAGACTTTCCATCAATGACTTCCTCATTTGCAAGAACCGTCTCCAAAGCCGGACACCACCAAACCGGGCGTTCATCGACGTAGGCCAGTCCCTTCTCAAAGAGTTTTTGGAAAATCCACTGCGTCCAGCGGTAGTAATCAGGGGCGCTCGTGTTAACTTCACGGCTCCAGTCAACGCCAATTCCTAAAGAATCGATTTGCCTGCGATAGTTGGCAATACTTGCAGCAGTAATTTCTTCAGGATGCTTGCCGGTTTTGATCGCGTACTGCTCAGCAGGAAGTCCAAACGCATCCCAACCGGTTGGCTGCAACACATTATATCCAGCGGCTCGCTTGTAACGAACCATGATGTCTGGAGCGACGTAATTCTCAGCGTGTCCAACATGCAATCCACTGGCGGAGGGATAGGGGAAGAAAAAGAGGCTGTAATACTTGGGATGGGAGTTAAAATCAGCAGCAGAAAAAGCATGATTTTGCGCCCAGTAACGCTGCCATTTTGGTTCAATAAATTGGGGGTTATATTCCGAAGACATAATAGAAATATGTATTATGTCTATAAATACTACAGTTTGCAAGATTGAATGTTATTGACACATGATTGAACCTTCGCATCCTGAATACTGACACAAGAGACTGCTGGGGTACCGTCCGGTTTTATTCCGAAGGAGGTGGGCTTGATTGACATCAAGAATGAAATCCACCGCCTGTTGTGCTTGGCTAAAGGAAGAGACGATGAGGGGAATACCTTACAGGACACCCCCGATAATCAGGCGGTGTGTTTATCGGAATTTATCCACGGCCCTGATGATTTCCAGATGCCAGAAAAGTCCTGGCGGTTTTCAATTGCGCTCAAAACTGGTTGCAGGAAATCTCTTAAACATGAAATGATCTCCGCGAAATCCACTGGGGCATTGGTCAATTGTGAACTACGGATAAAAGCCTTCCATTGTGATTCCTTGGCTTTATCCGGCGGCAACGAAAAGCACGCTGGAGCAGACGTGATGGTTGTTTTTCTGCGCTCAAAGGTTTTCCGAATCGCATCGGCAAGGTTTTTTCCTTCAAAGTCGCGTGTGCGAGCTAGAATCCAAATATCGAAAAAGTCCTTCATTCGGCTGTTCAATTGGCCGATTGAGATCATGGCCTCCAACTTTTCTGCAATTGAAGTTTCAGGATTGTAAGCAAGCAGGCTGGCGGTGGGATTAGTTAATAGCCCTGGATAAACGATTTGTACAGGAGCGGGAGTGATGACATCGTCAAAGCCCATGTCAATCTGCATTGGAATTCGGGCGTTCCCAAGAAAACCAGTAAAAAGTGTTCTAACGCCGTGATAATCGGCGTCTTCAACAATTCGTTGGGTTGTTATGGTCGATTCATCAAAAACGATTCCGTCATCCTCAACTTTTTGAGTGCAAATTTGGGCAATGATTTCACGAACCAAATCAAGGTCATTATGGATTTTTCCCAACAAATCAATGTCACGCGTTGGGCGTGTCAATAATGTGTTCCACACCAGCAATGCCAATCCACCTTTTAGAACAAACCGGTTTCTATGTTGGGACTGGGAAAGTCTGTAAAGAAAACGTTCTATCCCATAGAGCTGCAAAAGTTCATTGAATGGGCGTTGTCGTTCCTTTGCCAGATTCAACAGCTTTTGATGAACAGATGCGGCCTTGTTATGGATGTTTTTTTGCGTCACAAAATGGTCTCCAGGTGTGGCTTGATGAGACGTTCCACTCGACAAATTCGCGCATATTCCAACACCTTGTCAAAGTTGGGTTTGTTGCGATGGCGGTATGTCCGCAGTGCTTCGAGAAATACCGGCATACCGATCTTGTTACGGAATTTGAAGCAGTCGGCCAGAGTTTTCTCGGGACTGTAAACTCGTACGTCGATGCCATCAATGGCGTGTGTTTCGACACCCGACTTGAGCGAAGCTTTGTCAAAACGATGGATTTTCAAGGGGGGATAATCCAAATGCGGAAACCAAGCCGAGCGAGGAATGGCGATGCTGATCTCGTGGGGTATTTGAGTCGTCAACCCATGAAAAGACAGCGCCGACACAAGACAAACAACCCCCTGCGGAATGCGCTTGGCGACCGTGGCAAGATCTGGATTTTGGAGTGGAGGCAGATTGGCTAGACGGTAAAAACCACGCGAGATGCAGACAATCAAACCCGCTTGTCTCATTGCATAAAACGTGCGGCGGTGAATTCCTGCCTTCAGTGCCTCCTTGGTGCGCAAAATGCCCTTATTGGCTTTAAAAACCCGGCAAGCTAGTTCAATGGAGTGGTTCATAAGCAGGACAAAACAATACGCATTTGCAAACAAGTGAATAGGATTTTGTCCATCTTTCTTAAAGTGGCAAGACATAAATAATGGAGAATTATTACTGTTATTTTATTTCAGAGATTTGATTTAAACGCGGACTGTGGGAGTTTTCGGGATTACATCCAAAATCCAATCCACCGCTTGCTGGGCTTGGGCGGCGGCGGACACGATCAGCGTTTTATCGTTCTTGAGTTTTCCTAGCCAAGACTGGAGGTAGGCGGAGGAATTATTGACAGTGTGTTCGGCAATGCCTGCATGACTACAAAGGAACGCCGCTCCCATTTCCGCAATGAGTTCTTCTTTGCAATAGGGATCAGAACCAAATCCTTCGCTCGCTGTCAGCGTGGAACGGTTCAATCGGTGCTTGGCGCCGGTCGAATGCGTGAGCTCATGCCAGAGTGTATTCCAGTAACTTGATTCATCTGTGAAATTGGTNAGGCTTGGCATTCCGATGACATCTTCGGCTGGGGAATAAAACGCACTTCNCATCCCGTGTTTGATNATGGGNCGGTNNGGCATGTTNTCGTAAACCTTNGCNGGTTCNGTGGTGGNTCCAAGTTGCTCGGANAGGGGAGGGNAGTTTTTNAANCCNTCNNNNTGNGANANGTTNAAGACGTTGTAGAGACGAGCAATGATTTGTGGGCGCTTTTGGGGAAGCGTGTTGGGTTGGACTGGTTCAGAATCGTTGGGAACATTTTCGTCTGGCTCCTTGGATTGTTTATCCGGTTTCACCGTTTTCCAAAACACAATCGGTGTTGATTTTTCTCCCTTGCGAATATAGCCGCCCAATTCATGTGCTTGATGCCAAGTCAGCCAATATGGACTCTCAAAATCCATCGCCCAAAGCAAAACGATATTGATTCCGCGATAAGGTCGTTTTGTGACTAAATTACACGGCATTCCAGTTTTGATTTTCCACGGCTTTTGCCAAGGAACAGTTCCCTTTTCCAAAAGTGCAATGATTCGTTGGGTGACCTGTTCGTAAACGCTGGTGTGCGGCGAAGCTTCTCCAAAGTGTTTGGTGGTGGATTTGGATGTTGTGAATGTGGAAGACATGGGATGGTCTTCCGGCAACGCAATAGGAATTCAATGACGGCAAGGGATTGATTGCAAACTCCAAATTGTTTCAGGCTAGGGGAGTCTCCCCCGCTCCGATTTCAATCGCATTCCCAATGGTTAATCTTTAGATGGGAATCATTATTAGGGAAGGAATTTGAGAGAGCATGTTGTATTTGACAATCAACGATTTAACGAAAGTCCGTTTTCTTAGTTGTCCACGGTTTTTCGTGAAACTTTCTTAGTTGTCCATGAAAACACCGTTCTTTTTCTTAAACGTCCAAAGTCTCATTCTTTCTTAGCTGTCCAAAGAATCACCCGCACAGTTATATATTCTTTATTTATGTGTTTCTTAGTTGTCCAAAGATGGACGTTTTACGGTTGCCTCCGTGCCGCAAAGCATTTTGTATATATACCATGGAGAACCTTCAGGGGAGTGAAACGGATTATTCAACAGCGCCGAGATCACGACAACTCGTGGCCGCGCCGCAAGATTACTTTCTCGGCCCCGTGTTCGCGGCGACCAAACAGACCGGGCCGCGTCAGGTGACGGTCAAGGTCAATGTGAACGGCCAAGTCATCGAGCGTCAATATTCCATGGGCGGCTTTCATCCGTTGCGCCCGAACCATCCGCCTCCCGCGCTGGACGTTCGACATGCCCGCGCCATTTTTGCGTTGCTGAGTTTTCGTGATCCCTACGATGACACCCGGCTGGTTCGCTTCTCCTTCAATGATTTCTGNCGTCGCTACGCTCACACGAACGGGGGACGTTACTCGCGGGCCATTCGTGAAATTCTCGCTGATCTCACCGATTCCTACATTCGCGTTCTCGACCTCAATACGAACGAAGCCCACACTTACCGACTGATCGAACGCTTGGACATTGTGGACCGTCCCATTCGACGGAAGGACGCGGTGCTGGCGTTGTCAAATCAACAGGAAATGTGGTTCAACGGCTGCACGTTATCCCAAGAATTCTTCGCCCTGCTCAATCGCATTGCGGAGCTTCAATACCTGAAACTCGACGTCTTCACGTCCATCCGTTCGCCGCTCGCGCAAGCCATTTACCTTTACATTCCCAGCCGCGCCTATCACCACACCGAGGTAAAGCCATTTGAAATCGCCATCTCAAAATTGTTAGAGCAAGTCTCGTTTCCGATTCCCCAATTCAAATCATTCCGCAAAAAGCTTTTTACTCAAAATCGGAATTCCATTTTGAAGCAACTTGATGGAGTCGAAACCTTGACAGGATGTTTTCGCGTGAAACTAGCCGAAACTGCCGATGGCACCGACTGGAAATTGCTCGCCTGGGTTGAACCTGAAAAGAAACCAAAACCGCAAACCACCGAACACTCAAAGCTTCTTGGTGCCTACTTGAAAAGCGGACGTCCACGAGAACTATTTGACCGCGCGTTGGACGCCATTGAACCGCTGTCCGATTACGACATGGAATTACTCGAAACGGCTGGCGTGGAAATATCCCGCAACCGTCGATTTTTTGAAATGGTCAAAGCCCTGCTGAAAGCCCCGCGATTTTCCACACTTCTATCCGAAGCCAAAGCCGACGCCCTTGAAGGCCGCAAAGCCACCAAGAACCCTACCGCCCGCCTCATCCACCGGTTAATGGAGGCAATCGCCACGCCAGTTTTTATCAAAAATAATCCTTGAAAAATGAGTATGGATGCTTGCAAAATAGTTGCTTCCACTCAGTGTAAGCATTTATAATGTTGCTGGCTACGGCCAACGAATTCGCCTTTCTTCCGCCATTGGAAAGGCAGTGCTTGTCTTGTTCAAAGACAGATGTTTTTTCTCACGTTCACTCGTTGAATGTGAAGAAACACATCAGCACTGAGGCGGGGAAGTTGCTCTTAATGTAGTAATATATTTAACCACTCGGATATTACATGGAATCTGTAAAAAACAGAAAATGGTTGGGATGCATAGTTTATGCTTGTATTTCATTTAGGATGTGTTTCTTTACGTTTATATGAAATGTAAACATACATTAAAATAACTTCCGATTAATATGAAAACTTTGGTTGATTCCGAACAATTTACATCAAGCTTGGCACTATGTTGCGAAAACACGCCTGATTTTTATGACCTACCAATTGTTTTTCAAATGGAAGATGCATTTATTCGCTACCTTTCGGCAATATCTTGTAACAATGGAAAATGTCCATTTGTTATACAGATTACACCGGTTGTTTCAGTTTTACACTTTGGAACTAAATTAAAAGGACTAAACTATGAGGCATTTATAACATTCTCGGAAAACGAGACTGAAATTCATCGTTTGAGTTTTGTTCTTGTTGCACTTTTTGTTGCAAAGGCCGCGTAAACGAAAATTACCCTTTATTCTTACACTTAGCGTATATACCATATAGAAAAACCTGATAAGCTTGAATGAAAATAAGAAAAAGTAGTTCATTTACTTGTGGGGGATGTTTTTCGCTGCTGGTTAACTGTGTAATTGGCTTGGGAAAACTATGTAGTAGTTTTTAGTAATTACGCTCCTTACTAAAACTGAAAATCAAAGAATATGAACCGCATTTATCAAGGCCGTGTTAGCAACGTAGAAATTCCAGGCAATAAGGAAACACCTTGGCTGCCATACGACTCCGATCCTAAAATCGCACGTGAGAAATGGCAGAAATCTCTTGCTGAGCATCATCAGCTATTTCAAGATGCGGTGAATTATCATATTTGTGCTCTTGCTTCTCTTGGCTCGTCTCCTGGTGGAAAATTGACTCGTCTGCGCGAATTATTGAAATCCGTTTGGGAAGGATTTGATAAAAAAGGTCAACACCGTGATGGAATGCGCGATTCACTTCAACGAGCATTACTGTTTGATAAGCCTCCGACTCTTGAAAAAGTGATGAACTGGTTCATTAAACCACTTAAGAGTGATTCCATTCCTGAAGCAACGTATGAAAAGGCGGGAGAATTTCTTCTTTTCAAACTGGGTGGGGATACGGCCATTCAGCAGGGTGGACGTGACTTTCTTCCCATGTTTTGTGATGTCGATTCGAAGGCAACATTCAAGCTTTCATCCGAACGTCGGGGAAGGGCTGAAGATGAACTTCGGCTTCAACAAGAGTTGCATAAGAATCTCTCTCAAAAAGAAATTACAAGACTTTCCAACTCGATCACATTGGGTTCAGTGGTCAACTTACAGCCTGATTCTAAACCAGATACAGGCTTGGTTATCCACGAAAGACTGAAAGTTGCTGCAAAAACTTTTGAAAAGGAGATTTCAAAGGAACTCTTTGAGAAATGGCTGTCTAAGCTTGATTCCAAATTTTCATTACCTAAAAGCAGAGGTGGAAATATTAACGCCAAAAGAGTTGATGCTTGCATGTTGTTTCTCGCGTTTCCGAATGAAATTACAAAGTCAATATTTCAGGGAACTTTTTCAGCACCAAAAGAAAAGAAATCAATTCATGCTGATGAGGACAAAGGAAAGGCAAAGGATGATGAGACACGTTTTATAGTGGATGGGGACGATCCAATAAAACTCTCCCGTGGCAGGAGAGGATTTGTCTATAAAGGATTCACCGCGTTACCGATTTGGAATGGTGATGGAGAGAGAATGGCATGGAAGGAATTCGATATCGCCGCGTTTAAGGAAGCCCTGAAAGTCTACAACCAATTTCAGCAGAATCTTGAGAAGAGAGAAGATAAACTTACGGATTTCGCATCGAAACTACTGATCATGGATGGAGAACGGGCAAAGGAAACATATTCAAGCAAAGATGATGCTCCTTTGCGTCTTCTTCTTGAGAAAGTCTGGCATGATACAAATGGCAAACCAAAAGCCTCCACTGAAGAAAGTGGAGAAGAAGTAGCTTTGCCTCATTTTACAGGAGATCCACGTATCGAGCGTTTAAGAAAAATTGTTAATTCTGATTTGGCTGAAGAGTATCGTTTAACAGATGGTCGCCGAACCCCCTACGGTTTGCGCCGTCGTACAATGAAGGGATGGAATGAAGTAAAACGAAAGTGGCAGGGTATTGTAAAGTGGGGAGAACCTTTTACCACAGAGAAACAGAAAAAACTGAAGGACGTTTTGGATGATCTAAGAGGAGGGGAAAAAAGGGAACAAATTGGTTCACACAAATTATTTGAAGCCCTGATTTCAGATGAAGAAGCTTGGAATATCTGGCGTGAACCTGATTCAAAATTTCAGAAACAGATTAATGAAAGCGGTTGGGCAACGGATCCGCTGGATGCCTTTCGAGAATATTGTGAGATACGCGAAGCCATGGAGGAGGTGTTTACTCGGCCTTTGAATTTTACTCCTGCTGATGCCCGTTATTCTCGGAGACTATTCATGTTTACCGACGTATGCAGTTTTGGGAAAGACACGGGAGACTACCGTCATGATTTAAAAAATCTTGCTGTCATTGTTCCGGTGGCCATGAAAAACAACAATGGCAAATATTTTCTTCAACGTTGCCGTCTGTCTTATTCTGCACCGCGACTGTTACGAGACCACATCCGGGATGAAAATGGCAATTATGTGCAGGACTGGACGCAACCAATGATGGCAGCATTATTTGGGACTACAGAAGAAGTCGTCAATCCACAACAACTCAAAGACGCTGCCGTTCAATTGATGCCAGATTTTAATACAAAAGGCGAACGTCGTTTCTTATTGAATTTTCCGTTAAGCTTGGATGATACACTAATAAAAAAGCGCATTGGCAAATCCAACTTGTGGGAAAAACAATTTGTGTCATGGAAAAAGGGGGCACAACTTCCTTTTCTGCGCTGGGAAAATGACTTCGACGGGAAAGAACCATTTCGATGGTGGAAAAAAGTTACCAGTTTTCAAGTATTGGCTGCTGATCTTGGCACAAGACACGCGGCAAGTGTGGCTGTGATTGAGTGTAGCAAGAAACGCAAAGAAAATTCTCGATTCATTGGCAGCCCAGACAAGGAGGATTGGTTTGGTTTATATCGTTATGGGACAATTCTCCGCTTGCCGGGAGAAAATGTGGAGGTATTGCGTCTCAAGACGGAAAAAGATAATGGTGGGGCAGCAAAGGATTTTCGCGAAGAACTATATGGAGAAAAAGGTCGTCTAGCCGAAAGGGAAGAATGCGAAGAAACGTTTGAAATCCTAGCAGCTTTAAATCAATCAGATCTTCTAAAATATGCTTCTAGTGTTGAGAAATTACGTCAGGATTTAAGCTTTCCCGAGCAAAACGATAAACTACTTGTTGCGGTTCGCCGCGCACAGAATTGGATTGCCACCTGTCGATCCTGGTGTTGGAAACTCACCCAACCGGAAGATGAAAAACAGGTTGAGGCCACCTTGACTCAAATTCAGGAACAAAAACAGATGCCCCAATGGCAGAAACTTGCAAATGGAAACAAACAAGACATCAAGAAACTGACAAAGGCTTTATACGAGGCAATTGAGACTCAGCGAGAGGGTGTTCAGACGCAATTACTGCGTCTTACAAATCGTATTCTTCCTTTGCGGAATCGTCGTTGGGAGTGGATCGAACACCCAGACAAACCAGACTGCCACCTATTGCAACAAACACAGGAAGGAACCGGTCCGAAACATGTAAAATTACGAGGTCAACGTGGATTGGGGATGATTCGTATCGAACAAATCTCAGAGTTACGTCGCCGCTGGCAATCTCTTAATCAATCGTTACGGACAAAACCAGATCAAAGACCACTCACTGCTGCTGAAATGCGCAATGAAATAATTCCTGATCCATGCCCGGATATTCTCGCCAAGTTGGAGAATATTCGCGAGCAACGCGTCAATCAGACTGCACACTTGATTTTGGCTCAGGCATTGGGAGTCAGATTACGTCGGCCTAAATTGTCCTCCGATTATCGTGAGGTTACTGATACACATGGTGAATATGAAGTATTCCGTCCTCCGGTAGACATGATTGTTTTAGAAGACCTCAGCCGATATCTCTCAGATCAAGGCCGTGCAAAAAGCGAAAACACCCGTTTAATGAAATGGTGCCATCGCCAAGTCCTTCAAAAGGTCAAGATGCTTGCTCAACCGTTTGGTATTTCTGTGCTTGAAACTCCAGCAGCATATTCATCTCGTTTTTGTTCCTTAACAGGGGCTGCGGGCTTTCGTGCCGCCGAAATTGGGTGGAATTGTCGCGATGATTTCCCTTGGCGTGATCAGCTTGAGGTCAAATTAAAAGACCTTGAAGTGGAGATTAAGGAATCAGCCGGAAACACGTCAAAACAGGAAACATTACGGCGCAAATACACAATAGTGAAAACAGTAAAGGTGCTGTTTGACCAGCTTAAAAAAATTAACAAGACCGATCACCCATATCATACTCTCTTGGCACCCCAAGCTGGTGGCCCAATGTTTGTTACGGCCAAGGAAATCCTTCATCCTTCCCCTTCCAAAGAACGAAAGGAAAAAGGGAACATTAACGTTCTCCCAATGCAGGCAGATTTAAATGCCGCGATCAATTTGGCATTTCGAGCTGTTGCTCATCCTGCATGTGCAGACATTCATCACCGATTACGCACGGAACATAAGAAAAACCAGCCAGACACATTTTTAACACGGGAAAAACGCCGCTTTGGAAAAGAAACAGTTGAGATAAGAGTAAAAGAAGGAAACTGGCCTCCAAAAGAATCAAAGACGAATTTCTTCTACGATAAATACGGGATAGCTTCGTTCGGACGTGCTCGACTTGAAAACGAAAAAACAACAGACTTCCCGTATGCTTCCGGCCCCGGTCTTTGGAAAACAGTGAATGATCGTCTGAAACAGTGGGACCGTTGCATGGAAATCAACAAAGAACGTTTGAAGGCATGGGGAATTTCTGTGAAGGATTTGACAGAGAAATCTAACCAGGACGACGACCTCCCCATGTAAACCATGAACGATGCGCCGATTCAAACGAATGGCGAGTTGGAAGCTCAACCGCTTCTGCCGGTCAGGCGGTTGCACAACTTCATTTACTGTCCGAGACTGTTCTACTTCCAGTGGGTGGAGAACATCTTTCAGGAAAATGCAGACACTGCCGCGGGGAGCTTTGTTCATCGGAACGTAGATGAACCGTCCCGGCTTGAAAAGCCCACGGACATCGGATTGCCTGAGGGCGCGAAGATTCGCAGTCTCCGCCTCGAAAGTGCCACGCTCGGTTTGATCGGCGTCATGGATGTGATCGAAGGCGGTCCCGATGGTATTGAGGTCGTGGATTACAAGAAAGGCTCCGCGCGGCGCAACGCCGAGGGCGAACGTGAGGCGAAAGAGCCCGATGCCATGCAAGTCGCCGCCCACGCGCTGCTTTTGCGTGAACACGGCACAAACGCCGTTCGCGGTGCCATCTATTATGCGGCCGATAAGCGTCGCGTCCCTGTGGAATTCACCGAGGAACTCTTTGCCAAAGTCCGCAAAGCCATCCAAGACGCCCGCGCGCTGGCACAGTCCAACCACTGTCCACCGCCACTCAAGAACGACCCCCGCTGTCTCTATTGCTCTGCTTACCCGGTGTGTTTGCCCAACGAATCCCTCTGGTGGGCCAAAGCCGCCAACACCGCCGGACGCCAGCCCCAGATGCAGTTCGGATTCGCCGAATCCACCGAAGACAAAATGCGCGATCGCATTTTCGACGCGATGGAATTCGCCGCCGAATCAGGCAGAAAAGCTCCGACACTCGAACCTCCGCGCCCAGACAACGACGATGGCGAAGTCCTCGTCGTCCAAACCCCCGGCGCACAAATCGGTCAACAAGGCGAACTCCTGACCGTCAGCGTTAAAGGCGAAGAAGTCCGAAAAATGCCCGGGCACCAAATCCGTTCCATCTATTGCTACGGTGCCGTTCAACTTACCGCACAAGCCGTCTCCACCTGCCTCGACCTTGGCATTGACGTCTCCTACTTTTCACCCGCCGGACGCTTCATTGGCGTCCTGCGCGGACTCCCCGCCAGCGGCATCGATGCCCGACGCGGCCAATACCGACTCTTTGAACTCCCCGCCGTGCGACTCCAACTCGCCCGCGAAATCATCCGCGCCAAAATCCACAACCAACGCGTTATGCTCATGCGCAACGGCGAAGTCCCAGAGCGCGTTAACATACTCATGGCCGGATTCCGCGACGCCACCGCATCCGCACGCGACCTGACTGAACTCCTTGGCATCGAAGGCACCGCCGCCGCCCTCTACTTCGAACAATTCGAATCCATGCTCAAAGCCCGCAACGACTGGAAATTCGATTGGCGCGGTCGCAACCGCCGTCCCCCACGCGACCCCATCAACGCACTCCTCTCCCTCGGCTACTCCATGCTCGCCAAAGAACTCACCGGCGTCTGCTACACCGTTGGACTCGATCCATTCCTCGGCTTCATGCACCAACCCCGCTACGGACGGCCTGCCCTGGGCCTGGACCTGATGGAAGAATTCCGCCCACTCCTGGCTGACAGCGTTGCCATCAGCCTCATCAACCGCAACGAACTCAACAAGGAAGACTTCATCCAAAGCGCCAACGGCACCTTCCTCAACGACCACGGACGCAAAGCCTTCTGGGAATCCTGGTTCCGCCGACTCGACACCGAAGTCAGCCACCCCGAATTCACCTACAAAATGGCCTACCGCAGAATGCTCGAAGTCCAAGCCCGACAACTCTGGCGCTACGTCCGTGGAGAAGCCCTCCAATACCACGGATTCACCACCCGATGAGCACCGGACGCACACGCTACCTCGTCAGCTACGACATCGCAGACCCAAAACGCCTGCGACACGTTGCCCGAATCCTCGAAGGCTTCGGCGTCCGCCTCCAATACTCCGTGTTCGAATGCCCCCTGGACGACCTCCGACTCGCCCAAGCCAAAGCCGCCCTCCACCCCGAACTCAATGAAGACGAAGACCAAGTCCTCTTTGTCTCCCTCGGCCCCGCCGCCGGAGACGCCACCCTCATCATCGAAGCCATGGGCCTGCCCTACCAAGTCAGAACACGCGTCACCATAATCTGAAAAAAAGAGAAAAAACTCCTTGCAAAACACGCTCGCGGGTATTCAATACATACGGCTACGGCCACCGAACATCTTTTCTCCGCCATTGAAAAGACATGTTTTTTGAAATCGCGAACGACTGTTAGTTTTAAACGCTGCGGACGCGAGCGCGGAAATGCCGCCACTCGCTCGCCGGGACGCTCGCAATAGAAATTGCGCTCTGTCGAAGAGAAAGAAAATTGCGAGCTTAGAATGATCCACCTCCAAAAACACGCCACACTCGAAAAACTCCCGTATGGCCGTTGAAAGAGAAGAAGTTACGAAACGGCAGGAACAGTCCCCGCGATTTCAGGAATCATGAGGCGGTGATTGCTTGTGATAAGATTCTTCATTTCTACTCATCGGAACAGTCCCCGCGATTTCAGGAATCATGAGGCGGATGTCGCCAATCAAGCTGGCATAACGTTCAGCCGTCGGAACAGTCCCCGCGATTTCAGGAATCATGAGGCGGGTTATTAGTTTGAGTGTGTCTCACCGTGAGAAAATGGAACAGTCCCCGCGATTTCAGGAATCATGAGGCGGATTGAATTAACCGATGTTG
>JGI20225J20221_1000914_pt1 | contig 38474 bp, 34 predicted proteins | sample BioMet4_FD_20221 | JGI IMG/M metagenome (IMG submission 20221)
CGAAGTACCTTAAAAGAATTGTATTACTCATTCGCTTGTGGGTGATACAGCGACTAATGGATGAATTACTATAAGGGAAATGAATTATGGAATCAGAACATAAACGAACCTACCAAGAATAGAATATGAATATCGCACATTTTTCTTATGGGCTTTTAGTAATCTATTAGATGTTCTTTACTTTGTTACTTTATTATGTTTTCAATATAGAAAAATTTAAATTTATTGGGACCCAAAACGATATGGCCGAAATAGCTAATTCATACACCAAAACTAATGAAGGGGACTGTTGATACTTTAAAAGTCGAAATCTAATTATATTTGCTTAAGTGAAGAACAAATCACGCAATTTCAGGGATATTGTAACTTTTTTATGAATGCTTCTAGTAATTATTCGCAAAGCGAAATGGAAAGTGGACCTCTCTTCACGGTATTGATGGATTTAATATTATTTATGGAAAGCAATGCTAGTCCAAAGCGATTATTTAGTAATTAAAGCTAACATTATGATGAAATTTTTCCCGTGGTTTCAGATTCTTTGACTTATAATGGCCCCTTTCATATTTTGTTATTAATGATGGGGTAATTAGTAAAAATAGCTGCTGGGCCGAAATAACCTAGTAAAGAAATATGATAGAAAATGTCTATAAATATTATAATTGATTACTATGCTTTAGGACAATTTGTAAGCAAGTTTGGCGAGAAGCCTTTCAAACTATCAAAAGTAACTTCTCTAATTGTCTCTTTTTTAATTTGAGATTCCAATTGCTTTATAAGTTCGATTATAATCTATTTTTTATATAATTCCTTTATGCCTATCAAGAGGTAAAAAAACTATCCGGAAATTAGTGTTTCATATTGCCACTTTGGAACTCAAAATTTTAAGCCCCCAAAATTTTGGCAATTTACCTTGAATTTTGTAATTTTCTTTTTGTTAGAATGTTGCCTTTCAGTTGTCTTTTCGGGATTTCTTTATCCCATTTATATCTCGCTTGTTTTTCAATAGGCTGCTTTTGGAAAAAAGAGCAACAACTTCATAACTAAATACCTTACGAATTTTTAGATCTTGTAGACTGCAGTACCTTAAAAATATATAAAGCAAGATGAGATTGCCCTAAAAGGCATGATTTAATTGTGCGATACTCCGACTTTGATTTTACCCTTAATAAACTGAGTTAATTCATTCCTCTTGAAAATGCCTTATATCTATAGATATAATATATCTATGAAAAACTTTACAAAGTGGTTTTCTTTTGTGGTACTAATAATCGGTGCCCTTTCTTTAAGTTCTTGTGCTAATTTTGAAACAGTTAATAGTACTGTAGTAGATTCTCAAACCAGTCAACAAAAGAACAATGACAACATTAAAAACTATGGTGAAGAAACTAGTAATCTTGTTTTTACAATTTCAACTATTAGTAAGACATCGACATCATTATCAGTTTCCGTTTCGGTTAAAGCTTCCGATAATATTGTCGGTGGCTACAATAATTTTTATGTAGGTTATTATGAAGAGGCAAATTATCAATATCCTGCCAAATTAATTTATGACCTAACTTATTCAAATGGTGAAAAGGTTACTCAAAGTACTAATATCATCAAGAAAAACACTAATGGAAATTATGATGGAATTGGTGATTATCTTGGAACAACCTCTTTAAGTACTTTTTGTGATATTTCTTGTCCTAGTGGTACAACAATTGATACAAGCACAATTAAACTAGTTAATGTTTTTGCTGCTGATATTCAAAAAGATACTAATGGTACAATAATTTCTCGTTTACCAATTTATGATCATCCTTACTATGTTTCAGCTACCTTATCATCTACTTTTAAGAATTATGATTTTGATGATTTTATGAGTTTAAGATATGCTGGTAAAACATCCTTTTCTGGTTTTACTTCATTAAAATTCAACACTACTTGTGATGGTGTTGAGATGTATAAACAATTAAAGCCATCAGCTTATTCTAAATATCAAACGCAAATAGAAAGCGGTGCATATTATGTTCGTACGAGATTATCATTCTCTGGCGATTCAAAATATCTTTTCACAACAAACGAAGATACAATACTTACCCAAAGTACTATTTCTTCAAATATTGATTTAAGTGCTCAAAACGATGCATGCTATTTCTTAATCAAAGATATTGATTTTAAGAACGTTAAGAATTTTGAATTTTATAACGTATATTTGAATTTAGGAATTTATAATCGTTCTGCATATAAAGAAGTCTCTGGTAGCAATATTGCTTTGGCTATTAGATTCAACACACTAGATCTTGGTTTTGTTGATGTTTTTGATGGATCTGGAAATATTGCTGTTGCTAAATCAACTGGTATGTATGATGTTGATGCCAACCTCATTTTGATTTTTACTGCTTTAATTTTTGCACTTGTTTTTATTGGCATTGATCTTGGAATGTATTTTTATTTAAAGAATAAATATAAAAATGATGAATTCAAGCATATGAAAACCGGTCAATATTTTAAAACATCTTTAATTGCGTTTATTTGTATCGGTTCATTTATCTTTGCAACTTTAACGATTATTTTTAGAGGAAATTTCTTAAATAATGCTTTTGCTGTATATAATCCTCTTGATGTATATGTAATTATTTTCTCTGTCGTGGCTGCTATATTATTTGGTTATTTTGTTCGTTATTTTTGGATTAACTTTAAAGCTAGCCAAGAAAAACGAAATAATGAAAAATTAAAACTTAATCAAAGCGTAATTGATGATGGAACGTTGCTAACTGAAAAGGAATAGAGGAAAAATCTATGGAAATTAAACTTAAAAATCTGACGAAAGTCTTCCCAGGAAATCCAAAGAAGCACATAAGGGATACTGTTGCTGTTAATAATTTAAATATTGACATCCCTGATGGTAAATTAGTAGGTTTACTTGGACCATCTGGTTGTGGAAAATCAACTACTCTTTATATGTTGAGTGGCTTACAACTTCCTACGAGTGGTGAAGTTTGGTTTGGTGATGAAGAAGTTACTAATTTATCGCCTGAAAAAAGAGGAATTGGTCTAGTTTTCCAAAACTATGCTCTTTATCCTCACATGACTATTTATAAAAATGTTGAATTTCCTCTCACCAATTTAAAGGTTGAAGTTCCTCTTGTTACTTTTTATGACTACGATATTAAATATTCTTATACAATGAAAGATGATGATAATGTAGAAGGTATCAGACGATCAATTTTGACTTTACTATCAAAGATTGGTTTCGATAAGAAAAGTTATAAGGTTGAAACGGAATTAGTTGATAAAACATTAAATATTCAAATTAATCTCTTATCTTCAAACGAAAAGAATTGTGCTCTTTTTGAAAAGAATTTTTCAAGAATCATCGTTCCAACTACAAAAGATATTAAAAAGACTCAAGCAAGCGATGCTTTATTTGATATTACTTTTAATGGCATTTTTAAAAAATCTATTCTTAACGATCAAATTAAAGAAACTGAGAAAAATTTTAAGAGTGTTTTAGCTCAATTCAAAAAGAACATAACTGAAATAAAAGTTTTTAATGAACTTGATAGCGTTACACACTTCTTAATTATTTGTGCTAAAGTTAGCGATAAACAAATTGAAACAATTAAAGTTTTATTAACAAAGAGTTTATCTTTAGAAATTAAAAAAGAAGAAAAGACTGTTGCTCTTTCTTTTAGAAAACTAAATAAAGTAGAAAGAAGTGATATTGTTCACGATACTGCTAGACTTGTTCAAATTGAAGAATATCTAGAACGTAAACCTTCACAATTATCTGGTGGTCAACAACAACGTGTGGCTATTGCTCGTGCACTTGTTAAAAAACCAAAAGTTCTTTTACTTGATGAACCACTTAGTAACCTTGATGCTCGTTTAAGACTTCAAACTCGTGAAGAAATTCGTCGTATTCAAAGAAATACTGGAATTACTACGGTATTTGTTACTCACGATCAAGAAGAAGCTATGTCAATTTGTGATAGCATTGTTGTCATGAAAAATGGTATCCAACAACAAATGGATGCTCCTCAAAAAGTCTATAATGATCCAAAAAATTTATTTGTTGCTCAATTCTTAGGAAATCCACCAATCAATGTTTTTAAAGGTCATATTAAAGATAAAGGTGTCTATATTGGCAAAGAGTGCATTTATAAGACTACCAGTGCTGTTAAGGATCAAGAAGTTTTCGTAACTATTAGACCTGAAGGTTTTATTTTAAATCATGATGAAAAAGCTAAATTTTCATTAAGTGGAGAAACCGAATCTATTCAAATTCTTGGTAGAGATCTTTCCATAATTGTTAATAATAGTGAATGTTTAAAGCCAAATTTTAAAGTTATTATTAATAATGAAAATGATGCTATTAAAGGTAAGGTTAGTTTATTAGTTAAACCAAACAAGATGTTTGTGTTTGATAAAGAAACTGAAGAAAGAATTTACCTTAAGTAGGAGTACATAATGTTTAATAAAAACAAAACTGATAATATTAATACAAAAAAAGACGCTAGTGAACTATCTTTCTTTAGCGAGCGTTATGGAGACCTCAAATTAGGTCATAATTCGAAAAGCAATGTTGATGTTGAGGTTGTTTCTCGAAAAAAGATTGATACCGCAATTATAAGGTTGGTGGTGTTTTATAGAGGGGCAAGAACAACGTAATTAATTGGAGAAGCTTGGTTACTATTTAGCCCGCAGTCTTACTTTAAGGCAGTATTTTGTAACTTTATGCCTTTGATTGATACATCTTGAATTTCGTTTTTATGAAGAATTATAATTATATCAAAGGTACTTTTTGATGGTTTTTACTTTCGATAATTGGTGCCTGTTTTGGCTTAACGACTATTCAATGGGGCGACGGAAACTGCGTGTTTTATAAGCAATACGCCTTCCCAAATAGGTTTATTTTGGTTTTTATTACGCCGTTCCCATCAATTTTTATTGCTCTTTGATTAGTGTTTTTATTAAATTTCAATAAAATGGGTTGCAAAAGATTTTTTCAAGTCCATATTTTTCTTAAACCATATGTTAAGCCTAATAGCAATAGGCTAATATGCGGTATGGTTTTTGCCTCAGTTATCCTTTGAATTTCAAAATGGTTTTAAATTAAGCTTTATTTTTGGTGCTTGGAGACCTTTAAGTGGATTTATGGTGGCTGATTCGTTGGATGCAATGATTGCAGCTTTGTAATTTATACTCATTTGGAGTGGCTTTACCATTTAAGATTTTATTCTTTTAGTGGTTTACAAAGGTTATGTGATAAGCAATATTATGGATGCTGCTAAAATTGATTTCGACCTCCAAAATGGAAAAGTTTTAACAAAATTACAAATTAACTGCCCTTATCTCCTCCAATTCTCAATTAGAGAGAGAACGTCATTAATGGAGCATTCAATGGAGTATTGGCCTGCAATTGGTAGGTTTAATTTGGTCCAAGCTGGTAACTAGCTCAAAGGTAGTTATGAATTATATACAATTCGTTTTTATTATATGTATGATGAATTTTAAATTCAAGATACTCAAGTTTTGCCCGCCGCGGCTGCAGTTATTCTTTTCGCTATTAACTTAGTCTTTAACATTTATACCATACTTAAACTCTCTAAGAGGCAGAGTTTTATTAATTAGAAAAGGGAGGAATAAGCAATGAAAAGATACTTATTGCTAGCTATAAAATCAATTACCTCGACTTTGGTGGATAGAAAATACTTTAGAAAATAAGCATTATTGCTTCCTCCCCAATTAATAGGAAGGCCAATAAATCAGTGGATGTTATCCGTAAATCAGATAAAATTCGCAAGATTGTTTCGATGGTTATTGTCTATATTTTATTAACTTTTATGGCTTTACTTGTGGTTTTTCCATTTTACTGGATGTTAATAACGGCCTTAAAAAATAATAACGAAATTCTATCATCGACACAAACTTTCTTCCCATCAATTGTTATGTGGAGTAATTTTGTTTATGTTTTCCAAGTCTTTGATTTCTTAACTTATATGACAAACACCATTGTTGTCGCAGTTTTTTCAACTATTGGTACACTTATTACAACAATTTTTGCTTCTTTTGCTTTTGCTCGTTTAAATTTTAAAGGCCGTGAAGCTTTATTTGCAGTCTTTTTAATGACAATGATGATCCCTGGAGAAATGATGGTCATTAGTAATTATATTACGGTTGCCTCATTTGGTTGGGTTGGTGAAAATGCTACTCGTTTAGATGCTTACCTTGCAATGATTATTCCTTTCTGGGTGAGTGTTTTCTATATTTATTTATTAAGACAAAATTTCAAACAAATTCCAAACGAATTATATCTAGCTAGTAAAGTAGATGGTAAAAGCGATTGGAATTTCTTGTGGAAGGTTATGGTCCCTCTAGCTGCTCCTACTTTAATTTCAATTACGATTTTAAAGTTTATGGGCACTTGGAATTCATATGTGTGGCCAAACCTTGTTACTACCAAAAACGAGTTTAGATTAATTTCTAACGGTTTAAGAGGTAGTAGTTTCGTGGATGCCGAGTCTGGTCGTATTGAATACGGATATCAAATGGCGGCAACAGTTATAGTTACCGTTCCATTGTTCTTATTATTTATTTTCTTTAGAAAGTATATTATGAGAGGCGTTGGCCGCGCTGGTATTAAAGGCTAATTTTAGGAGGAAAAATTTCCATGAAGAAGAAAACGATGTGTTTACTTGCACTTGCTGGATTGAGTTTAACTCTCGCCTCTTGCGGAGAGAAAACATCAGGAACTAGTAATGATACTACTGGTATTATGAAAAATGCCACAACCATTACTCTTTGGTCTACTACTGGTCAAAACAATAGACCACAACTTGAAAGTTATATTGAAGCTTTTAAGAAAGTCGAACCAAATATTACTGTCAATAACGTTTACCAATCAGGATCGTATAACGATCTTGAAAGTATGATTTCTAAAGGATTCTTAAGCGATAATTATCCTGATATCGTTCAAGGTTATCCAGATAACGTGGCTAACTATATCGATTATGGTAAGGCTGTTAAATTAGATAGTTATATTAATAATGCTGAATATGGTTGGAATGATTTTGATAAGAGCGATATTATTGAAGCTTTCCAAGATGAAGGTAGAGAATATACCGTTGAAGGCACTTATAGTGTTCCATATTCAAAATCAACCGAAGAAATGTTCTATAATGCTGATGTTTTAATTGGTCTTGATTTATCCAAATATGATTCAACAATTAATAATGGTGCACCATTAAATGCTGCATATTTTGATAAACTTACCTGGGCAGAATTATTTGATAAATTATGCCCAGCAATCACAAAATATAATGATGCGCTTCCAACCGATCAAAAGATTTTAAAGACCGATCAAGCCTATCATGGTATTTTTGCTTATGATAGTGATGATAACTTATTTATTACTTTAGCTAAACAATATGGCTATGGTTATACTTCAGTTAAAAATGGTTTTGGTAGTGTTGATTTCAATAATGATGGCATGAAGTCAGTTTTAAAGACTTTTAAGAAAGCTTATGATAATGGTTATTTCTTAACTAAAGGAAGTGCTGGTGGTAATTACACTAATACATACTTCACTTTACAAAATACTTTATTCTCAGTTGGTTCTACTGGTGGTGTTAAGTATCAATTTGATGCTGCACATCCAATGAATGTTGGTGTTGCTCGTATTCCACAAGCAGACATTAATAATCCATGGACTATTAACCAAGGACCATCATTAACCGTTTTAGATCACAATAGTGAAGATCGTAAATTAGCAAGCTGGTTATTCTACAAATATATGACCAATACTACAAATTCACTTGATTGGGCTATTAACTCTGGTTACATGGGTATTAGAAATAGTAACTATGAAAGTGATGAATATAAGGAAGCTACAAGTGTTGAAGATAAGCAAGAGAAGACTCTTGATATTTTAATGGCCAAATCAGCTAGTTATTTATCAAAGATTACTCCAAATATGTTTGTCTCTCCAGCTTTCAAAGGCAGTTCACAATGCCGTACACAAGTTGGCGGTCTTATGACTAGCGTTTTAACAAGTAATGGAACAGATGCAACTATTGATGATTTATTTGCAAAAGCTGAATCCACTGCAAAATTATACTTATAATTAAAAAAAGAAGTACTGTATGAAAAAGAGATTTAAGAGAACTTCAAATTTGATTATTGGGTTAACTGCTATTTTTTCTGCAGCACTTATTTCGAGTTGTGGAACTTCCTCTAGTAGTGATGAAATTACAATTCATTTTTGGCACACTTTTGGTCAAGACATACAACAATCAGTAACATCAAAAATCAATGCTTTTGAAGATTTGATTTATAAAAATGAAGGTGTGAAAGTTAGTATATCTCTTGACTACCAAGGTGGCTATGATGATATCAAAACTAAAGTTTTAAGAGGATTTTCAAGTGGTGATACTCCAACAATTGCAGTTGCTTATCCTGACCACGTTGCTGAATATTTAAGTAACGAAAGTTATGATGAAGAATACGTTGTTAATTTAGATAATTTAATTAATGATAGTGAAGTTGGCTTTTCGAGCGAATCATATTTGAATCCAGATGGTTATGGGATTGATGATTTTGTACCTTCTTTTTTAGAAGAAGGACAGAGTTATTTAAAAAGTGGAACATACTCTTTACCATTGATGAAATCAACGGAAGTAATGTTCTATGATGAAGATAACGTGAATAAATTAATAGGTGCTTATGATTCAACAATTTATAACAAAGCAGAGTTTATGCAAACTTTGACTTGGGATAAGTTTATGGATTTATTAAAATTTGCTAAAACAAACCTTACTAATTACGGTTCTAATCTTCAAGTTCCTTTAATTTATGATAGTGACTCGAACTTATTTATCACTGATTCTTATCAAAATAATTATGATTATTTATCAGTAAAAAACGATAAGAGTAGTTGTGATTTTAATAACAACAATTCCAAAGCAATGGTTCAAAAACTTAAAGAGTATTACGATCAAGGCTTATTTATTACCAAAGGAACAAATAATAACGAATACGGTTCAAATAAATTTGTTGCCAGTGAATGTTTGTTCTCAATTGGATCAAGTGGTGGTGCCGGTTACAATGACCCAGGTTCTGCTTCTTTCAATGTAGGAATTTGTAAGGTTCCTTCATTCAATAAAGATAATTCTTACTATGTTTCTCAAGGTCCAACTTTAACTCTTCTTAATAGTCATGGTGTAAATACCGAGACTAATGCTTTAAGAGTAAAATATGCTTGGAAATTTCTGAAATATCTTACAAACACTGATAGTAGTGCTTCAATTTGTCTCGATAGTAATGGCTATATCCCTGTTCGAGAATCTTCATTTAAAACTGAAGAATATCAAGCCTACTTAAAAGAAGATGATTTTTTACCTCGTTGCGCAAATGTTGTTTATAATGACATTAATGGTAAATATCTAAATTATCCAGTTTTTAAAGGCAGCGCAACAGTTCGTGATGAAGTTGGGGGAATTATTACTCAAGTTTTCCTTGGTAAAAAGACCCTTGAGAAAGCGTTCACGGATGCTTATAACAATAGTCTTATTGCAATGAATTAGAGGAAATTATGAATAAATTTTTAAAACTGATTATCAAAGTTTCTCTTCTATCATCATTTATTGCTATTTTGGTTGGTTGTGGTTCTAATACCGAAAAAGCAATAGATTATGTTAATGATGGAGATGTTAAACTTTCGCTTGATTATGAAAATCATGATTTCTTTAAAGATGGAATTGGACAAGTAAATCTTAAAACTTGTATCGATGGTGATACAGCTCATTTTACTGCGGTTTCATCTTCAAGTAGCGAATATATAAAGTCAAGATTTTATGGTATTGATACGCCTGAATCAACGGGCAAAGTCGAACCATATGGTAAAGCTGCAAGTAATTTTACGAAAGAGAAATTAGAAAATGCTGCTACAAACGGCACAATTGTTGTTTCTTCTCCTAGTGATGTTTATGAAGCCCCACAACTTGACTCAACCGGTAGTCGTTATCTTTCACTTATTTGGGTGAACGAAACAACTAAGAATGCCTCATATGACTCACTTGTGCTTTTAAATCTTTGGATTGTACAAGAAGGTTTTAGTTATGTAAAGAATGTGGAAAGCATTCCTAAATATGCTGATACTTTTTATAATGCAGAGGCCCAAGCAAAATCGTTAAAACTTAATTTATTTAGTGGCGCTGATGATCCGCTTTATAACTATGGTGAATATAACGATGTGAGTTTATTAGATTTAAAAAAAGAAGTAGTCGCTTCTTTAAGTGACTCAACGCACGAAAATTCTTACAATAACGCTAAAGTTAGAGTAAGAGGGACTGTTGCGGGATTTACTAATCGTATTCTTTATTTACAAGCTTCATTTTTAGATGAAGATACTGGTAATACAGAATATGCTGGAATTAATGTTTTTGTCGGAATGGGATCAATACTTTCAAAATTTACTACTGTTAATACTTATATCCAATTATGTGGAACTTGCGAAGATAGCGAGAACTTTGGATTTCAAATTACTGGCGTATATTCTTGGAGATACACCCCAAAAGATGAAAACGATACTGTAGTTCTTTATTCTGCAAGTGAAATTCCTGAAGAATATAAAGTTCATGATTTTGATTTAGATAGTAAAGATATTATTGCTTCGAATTACGATTATTTATTCTCACCAATTAATGTAAAAGATGATATTACAGTGACTGGCGGATATGCTAGTGATGGAGATGTTTGTTTGTATGTTAAAAATGCAAGCAAGAATCTTCCTTTCTCAGTATATTTAAGTTTCACCTACAAACCAGATTCAACAAAACCAAACTTAATCTGGAGTGATAGTGAACTCTTTATCGGTCATAAATTTACCTTAAAAGGCATTTATTCTTTCCACAAAAATTCAAGTGGGACGATTTCGTATCAAATTAATCCTCGAAGTGGTGAAGATTTTATTTGTCTAGATTTATAGAAAGGAGCATCTATGTTTTGTACACATTGTGCTAAGGAAATTAATCCTAAAGATCTTAATGAACAAAGTGCTGATAAGTGTGGATCTAAAAAGGTCTATGTTTGTCCACGCTGTGGTCATTTAATTGAGGATCATCTTTCTATTAATGAATTAAAAGATTTATCAGCTGCTGCTCACTCAGAAGTTCATAAAGCAAGTAATGATTTAAATAGAGGGAAAAGTGCTTCTGTTATTGGCCTCATTCTTATTATTATTTCATTTTTATTCTTGTTAATGTCTTTTAAAGCGACAGCCGGAGGTGCTTTAGTTCCAAATTGTCTTGAGTTTTATGTCTTCATTTTCTTACTCATTGTAGGAGTTGGTATAGAGACTTATGGTATTGTCTATGTTGTTCTTGGCACAAAACGAAAAAAAACTTATCTTACTCTTCTAAAAGATATTCAAAACAATTCGTTTGTGCAATAAAGGTTTTAACACATTTAGTGTAAAATATAATGAAACTATAAATATAACGGAGGAATCATTATTATGAAAAAAAGATTAGTCGTAACGATGTTGTGTGCATTAACATTAGGCTCAATTAGTGCTTCATTAGTTTCTTGTGGCGAACAAGCAGAAACACCAGTCGTTTTAACCGGCGTTGCAATTTCAAACAAAGAAGCGCTTCAAGAAAAATGGAAAGTCGGAGAAGACAATAGAAAAATTTCTTTTGCTGCTACTCCAGACGGAGCCAATGTTGTCGATGCAATTAATGCTGGAACAGTTACTATTGTTTCAAGCGATACTGCTGTTCTTGAAGTTCTTAGTCAATATCTTCTTCCTGTAGCTGCTGGTACTGCTACAGTTACTGTTTCTTTAAAGACAACTGCCGCTGATGGATCAGTTGAAACTAAAGTTTGTGATACAGTTGAAATCACAATTCTTCCTGCTGAAGCAATTGATTTAAATGTTTTAAGTGTTAGTGCAGTTATGGAAAAGACTAACACCAAAAAGTATAGTTACATTGTCAAAGGAAAAGTTTCTAAATGGAAAGATAAAAATACTGATGGCACAAAGTATGGTAATTTCTACTTACAAGACCTTAAGGATACAAGTAAAGAAATTTTAGTTTATGGTGCTACTGCTTCATCTTCAGCTTATGGCTATGATGAAGAAAATGAAATTTATACTTTTAATAATCCTAAAGACTATTTAACTAATCCAGTTACTAGTTCAATTGCAATTGGCGATACAATTTATATGCAAGTTTTCCGTTGCGATTATAATGGAACTCTTGAACTTAATGGTGTCGTTTGCGATAGTATCGCAAATATACTTTCTTACGAAAATACTAAAGCTAATGTTTATAATATTGTGGGAAAATTGAATAAATGGAAGGACACAGCTACTGATGGTGGTTCTTACGGTAATTTCTATTTACAAGATCTTGAAGATCCAAGTAAAGAAATTTTAGTTTATGGTGCTACCGCTACAGCTAGTGCTTTAACTTATGTAGATGGTGCCTATAAATTTACAAATCCTAAGGATTGGTTAACTAATAGTTGGACAAGTGCTGTTAAAGTTGGTGATATTGTTGCTCTTAAAGCCTTTAGATGTGATTATAAGGGTACCGTTGAAATTAATGGTCTCTATTTAGGAAGTGGCGAATAGTTTTTAAAAACAAGGGAACCCTTTTTGGGTTCCCTATTTTTTTGACAAATTTTTATAATAATTGTGTTTGTATATTAGAGTTATTTAATTTATAATATTTAACGCTGGTCCTCTAGCTCAGTTGGTAGAGCAACTGACTCTTAATCAGTGGGTCCGGAGTTCGAGTCTCCGGAGGATCACCATATAAGAAAAGTCAGGATGATACAATAGTTGTCATCCTTTTTCTTTGGCATAAAGGAAATTTCTTCCTATTTGCCAATGCCAATAGTCTAGATTAGTGATTAAATCAGCTGCTATTCTAGGCTTTTTTATTTTCTTTAAAACTACGATTTACCGAAAGGTCTACAATTTACCGAAAGCCCCTACAATTTACCGAAAGGTCTACAATTTACCGAAAGCCTTATTTTTATAAAAAAAGTATACTTTATATTTGTTAAATGAATAGACAATGCGAGTAAAAAGTGATATAATTACGCTATATACAAATAGGAGGTTTTTGATGAAATATTCAGATGCTATTAAGAAATTAAGAACCTATTTACATTTAACTCAGACTGAATTCGGAGAAACTTTAGGAGTAACCTTTGGAACTGTTAATCGTTGGGAATCTGGTATATATGAACCAACAATGAAAATTAAAAGAAAATTAGCACCTATGTTTAAAGAATATAAGATTGAAGTTGATGAATAGAAAGGAATTTATTATGAAAGAATACTCAATTAATGAAATTGCAGAACTTACTGGTAAAACTGTTAAGTTTGTTAGAAGAGAAGTAGCAAGTGGCTCTTTAAAAAGTTATAAAAAAGGGAATAAAACACTTATTACTGAAGAAGATTATAACGAATGGAAAACAACGATGGATGAAAAATACAATTCATTCTTGGAATCAGCTGATTTTTCTAAATCATCAAAAATTAATAAAGAAAAAAAGAAAAATGATATTATCAATTGGATAGATATATCTGATGAGATGAAAAACATAGATGGTTGGGCTAATAATAAACAAATTAGAGATTTTAATTTTATTGATTTGTTTACTGGAGCAGGTGGATTGTCTTGTGGATTAACTATGGCTGGTATGATGCCTGTTGGATCAGTAGAAATAATGCCACAAGCTGTTGATACTTATAAATCAAACTTTTCTAAGATAAAAGGATTTAAAGAAAATGTTTCAGATAGAGATATAAGAGAGGAAAAAATTAAGCAAGACCTAGTTGATTCGGTAAAAGATAAACACGTTCACTTAATTGCTGGTGGTTTCCCTTAGGGACTACAAAGAAAAAAAGAGTAGCTGCTTATGCGAGAGTATCTACTGATTCAGAGGAACAAAATACAAGTTATGAGGCTCAAGTAAAATACTATACGGAATACATAACTAATAATCCTGATTGGGAATTTGTAAAAGTTTATGCTGATGAAGGCATTTCTGGTACAAGTACTAAAAAGCGTGTTGAATTCAATAAACTTATTAAAGATGCACTCGATGGGCAAATAGATATGATTATTACTAAATCAGTATCGAGGTTTGCTAGAAATACAGTTGATACAATTAGCAATATTAGAAAACTAAATGAAAAAGGAGTAGCAGTTATTTTTGAAAAAGAACACGTTAATACTTTAGATGGTTCAGGGGAATTGATGCTTACAATCCTTGCATCATTAGCTCAAGAAGAATCAAGATCCATTTCTCAAAACGTCACAATGGGGAAAAGATGGAGTTTCAAAGATGGTCATGTTTCATTTGCTTATTCAAGTTTTCTGGGATTTAAGAAGACTGAAAATGGAATTGAAATTGATGAGGAACAAGCTAAAACCGTCAGACTTATTTATAGGCTCTTCCTTTTAGAAGGAATGACAACTACAGGAATAGCACATTATTTAAATGATTTGAAAATTCCTACACCAAGAAACGGAAGTAAATGGTTAGGCAATAACATTATGTCTATCTTAAAAAATGAAAAATATAAAGGAGACGCCTTACTTCAAAAGAAATTTACTACCGATTTTCTTTCTCATAAGATGAAAGAAAACGAAGGTGAAATTCCTCAATATTATGTTCATGATTGTTTACCATCAATTGTTTCTAAAGAAGAATGGGATATGGTTCAAACTGAACTAGAACGCAGACTTAGATTTAAAGGTTCTTATTCTGGAAACAACCCATTTTCTACAAAACTAATATGTGGTGATTGTGGTGGTTTTTATGGAAAAAAGATATGGCATTCTACCGATATCTATAAAAAGGAAATATATAGATGCAATGACAAGTTTAATAAGGAACATCAAAAGTGCCAAACTCCAATACTTACTGAAGATAAAGTTAAAGCCTTATTTATAAAAGCATACAATGAATTACTTTCAAATAAATCCAATGTAATTGAAGATGCTATTCTTGTAAGAGACTTATTATCAAATACCGATGCATTGGATAGAACTATTGAAGAACAATCACTTGAATTAGAAATAGTAGGTGGTTTGGTTGATAAGTTGATAAAGGAAAATTGCAATCAAGCACAAAACCAAGAAGAATATTTATTCAAATATGACGAACTTTCTAAGAGATTTGAAAAAGCAAAGGGAGACCTTACAGCTGCTCAAAAAGAAAAGTCTTATAAACAAGGACAATCAATACGAATTGATGCTTTTATAGAGAGACTCAACAAAACCAACGAATTCTTGATTGAATGGGATCAAGAAATTTGGAATTTCATGCTTGAGACTGCGACAGTAAATAGAGATGATTCAATAACATTTAAGTTCAAAAACGGAACTGAAATTACTGAAAAATAAATAGACACCTCCAAGACTCATCCAAATTGGGTGAGTTTTTTTCTTTATTGTAAAGACTTTATTAACGATATGTAGTATAATAATAGTGAATAGAGGTGATTGTTTTGAATAGAAAATTAAAAATTTATGAACAATCCATGGGCGGAGGAAACTATACGCCTGTGCCTACTATTTTATTAAAGGGAAAGTGGCTAGAACAATCTGGTTTTAAACCTGGTGAGTATGTTGAAGTTGAAGTTAATGGTGATGAGATTATTTTAAGAAAAACCACTCCACCAGAAATTAAAGAAAAGGTTTCACTAGAAGAAAAAGTAAGAATGCTTGATAAAAAGCAAAGAGCCAAATTAGCTAACTTAATAGACAAGTTATAATATTAAATAATAGTAGTGATTTGATATAGAAAGTTTCTAACAAGGGGGTATTCAAAACACAAGAAGGGTATTCACTTTTTTGATGGGGCATTCATTTTGTATTAAAATGACTATTCTTTGTTTATCCAAGCCCGATGCTTGGCATATCATCCGCCGTCAGGCGGTATATCTACAAAAACGGCAAAGTCGTTTTTGTATCTCACCACGCCATATGCGTGTATAAAATCTTTCTGCGGCTTTATGATATATAGCACTTGCAGGCTGATGATATCCACGACTATGTCGTGATGAGATACAAGGCTTTGCCTAGATGTGTTTGCCGAAATATGGTAAAATAAAATAGAAGAATTTTCTCGAACACGGCGCGATCACGCAGGCGCAGCACGACAAGAGCCTGCACGACCTGACCGTGAAAATGGGATACAGAGAGTTAAAGCCGAATTCGTCAGGGAGATGAAAGAGATGACATATACATTTGAAGGCATGAAAAAAGCAGAGGGCAACAGATTTTTCGTTGAAATTCCCTTTAATGTGTGGGAGGTAACAGGTCTCAAAGGAAATATTCCCGTAAAAGTTGCGGTAGATGTTTTTGTGTTTGAGTGTAAACTGACGCCTAAAGGGAATGGCATTTATTATATCCCAGTAAAAAAAGCCATAGCCGAAAAGCTGAATGAGACATTTGAGGTTTCCTTTGAAGTAATTGAGTCTCTTTCTAGAATAAACCGCGACAGCCCGTACAGCAAAGAACACCCGGTCCGGGAGATTGATTCGATCAATGAAATGAAAACCGTTCCCGGATATTGCGGACAGTGCTGTGTCGCCATGCTTGCAGGCATTCCTTTAGAGGATGTTTTGCGGTTAATGGGAAAAACGGAATGCTCGTGGTCGAAGATCATGGAAGCTTTAGATTATTACGGTATCCGATACGCCGAAAAAATGGTTTACCCGAAGGGGAGAACAATTTGCATGCCAGCTTGCTGTATTGCTTATATTGATGGTGAATTCAAGCTCTGGTATGAAGGAAGATATTATGGCTCGGCATCTATAGAGGCTTCCAGAATTGTCAGTTATCTGGAGATATCTGTACTCGGAAAAGAAAAATGAACCTGTTGATAGCGGTTGGTATAGAAAAGTTAAGTACATCACATTTGAAGGTCAGGAATACATTTTGAAAATATCAAATGGAAAAGTACTCTGGAATGATTTTTCTTCATACGAATATTTCTGTTTTGATAGAACACCATGCAATATTCCAGATATTATTACTGAAAGCAAATAATTCTAATATTAAATAATAGTAGTGATTTGATATTGAAATGAAGGGTGTGCAAAATAAGTCAAAGGGTGTGCAAAATAAGTCAAAGGGTGTGCAACTTTTAATAGGGGTGTGCATTTTGTATCATTATGACTTGTTTTAGCCAAAAAGCAACTAAAAAAGATTTTTTATCTCTTTTTTTATTACAAATAATTGTGGGAAAATAATTTCGAATATTGATATAATAATTTAAAGGTAATTTATGGGAAAAGTTATTAAATTTATTGCTAAAATCTCTTTTATTGTTTCTTCCTTTTTTATGGTAGGATGCGCTAATGACTCATCAAATAATAATGAGACTATTGATACTAAAAAAGAAATAAACATCTATGCTCTTAATGATTTTCATGGAGCTTTTTTAAGTTCCTCTTCTTACACTGGTTTAAGCAAAATTGGCGAATATTTAATTAATGAAAAAACAAACAATCCAGATGGAACTATTATTTTAAGTAGTGGCGACATGTTTCAAGGAACCGTTGAAAGTAATTTAAATAAAGGTGCATTGATGACTGATGCAATGAATCTAATTGGTTTTGATTCAATGACTGTNGGNAATCACGAGTTTGATTGGGGAGAAGAGATTTTAAAAGCTAATGCTCAAAACATGAATTTTCCTCTTTTNGCTTGCAANATCTTTTATAAAGGAACGAAGAATCGACCAGATTATTTAAAGCCATATGCTATAGTTTCTAAAGGTGAATATAAAGTTGGAATTATTGGTGCAGTACAAGAAAATATCGGTACTTCGATTTTAAGAAGTATCAGTAATAATTTTGATTATTTATATCCAGTTGATTACGTAAAAGAATATAGCGATATTTTGTTTAATGATGAAAAATGTGATGCCGTGATACTTTCAACTCATGATGGTGGTGAAGTAACTTATTCCGGGCTTTCAAGCATTTCTTCAAAAAGCAAAAAAGAATATGTTAATGGAATCTTTCTAGGTCATGATCACAATGTTAAAAATGGTGATTATGATGGTGTTCCTTATGTGGAAGGCGGATCAAGTGGGTCATATATTTCTAAGATTACTTTAAAAATGTCAAATAAGAATAACGTGAAGACATGTTATGAAGCAAGTGGCTTCTTAATAAAGACAAGTACTCAATGTCAGACAGAATCTACCGCAATTAATGCTTTATATGATTCGAAGTATAAAGAATCGATTGAGAGCATAAAAAATGAAGTAATAGGATATGCTCCTAAAGCCTTAAGTAAGAACGAAATTGGTTCTTTAGTAAGTGAAGCAATGGTTAAATATGTTAATCTCTATCAAGACGAATTTAATCATAGTGTTAATTTTGGATGTGTTAATGGTAGTGGCGGAATTAGAAAAACATTACCAAAAGGAAATATTACTTATGGTGATTTAGTTAACTCAATTCCTTTTGATAACTTTATAACGGTTGCTAAATTAAACGAAGATCAATTCTTTACATATAGAACATACTATAAGGACACATCTTATTGTACTACTGGTACGATTGATGAAGTAAAACCTTATAGTGATGGTTTTTATTATGTTGCTACAATTAATTATGTTAGCGAGCAAAGAGATAATACTTCAGTTTTTGCCTCAAATGTTATATATCGCGATGCAACTGTTTCGATGATCAAGGAAGGATTAATTGAAGCTATTAATAAAATTTAAAAATACTTCTAAAAGTTTTAAAATATATTCTATAATAAACCTATGATAACAATTTATACCTCACCTAGTTGTGCATCTTGCAAAAAAGTCAAACAATGGTTTGATGAAAACAAAATTCCTTACAAAGAGAAAAATATTTTTACCTCGGTTTTAAATCCTGATGAACTTAAAGATATTATTAAAAAAACAGAAAACGGAACCGATGATATTATTTCTACTCGTAGCAACATTATTAAAGATGGTAATGTTGATATTGAAGACATGAAGATTAGTGAATTAATTCAATTTATTATTAAGAATCCATCTGTTTTAAAACGACCAATTATGGTTGACGAAAATCGCATTCAGGTTGGTTACAACAAATACGAGATTTCAAGTTTTGTACCTGCTGCCCGTCGAGTAGCATACAACGCTTGTCCACGACACCAGGAATGTTGTGATGATTGCACAGATAATAAAAATTTTATTGAACAAATTAAAAAGTAGAGACCTTGTCTCTACTTTTTAATTGTTTCAAGAGCTCTTGATTGTTTGCTCTTTAAATTATCTTCATATGGAACTTTAGCTTCTTCACAAATAGCCTTCAAATTAAGTTTAGCTTGTTCAAGACTGTTTCCTTCAAGTTCTAACTCATAATCAACAATTCCATTATAACTATTACGGTCAATAGAGAATAATCCTCTATTTTCAAATTCAGGAATCTCAATTCGTTCGGTAGTTAATCTAGTTTGAATCTTTAAATCGCGTGGATCAATTCCAAGCATTTTAATGAAATCTTCAATGGAAGATGGTGGAAAGACTCCATTATCTCTAAAATCTTCATAATCTTTCCAAGATATTTGTTCATTCTTTTCGAGTAATCCTTCAGCCATTGGAGCCTTTAAAGTAATTACGAAGTCTTCTTTTTCACGAATTCGTAAACCAATCCCTAATTTCTTTAAGGTTAAATTATTGGTATCAATATAATAATTTGTTTGTTTTCCTTTATTATATTTATCCGCTTTAAAAGTCTTAATGACTTTTTCATAATTCTCTTTGCTTAATAAACATTTTGCTTCGATTTCAATATTAGTAGCCATAGTTATTTCCCTCTTTAATATGATACAATAACTATAGTATTTTTAAAAGAAAAGGAATACGAAAAAAGTTTATGAAGACATTAATTTTAACTAATTTTATTGAGACATATTGGTGGATATTTCTGATAGTAGGAGTATCTATTTTAGCGATAGTTTTTCTCTTTAGTTATTTTGCACGAAAGAAAAAATCTTCACCAGCAAAAACGACTATTAGTTTTGATAATGAAGAAGTATATTTAGCATTTGGTGGAAAAGATAATATTAAGAGTCATTCTCTGAATGGCAGCCGCTTGAGTATTGTTCTAAAGGATTTTTCAAAGCTTAATCGTGAAAAAATTAAAGATTTTGGTGTTGAAAGAGTTCTTTCAATGGATGATAAATATATTTTAGTTGGTAAAGATCTTCAAAAACTAAATAGTAAACTAGATTAATTTGAGTTTTTTTAATTCTTTTTCTATTTCATCAAGAGGGAACCCCATGACATTGGTAGTGCTACCCTCTACTTTTTTGATTAAATGAAAATTATCGTCATCTTGAAAACTATAAGAACCAGCCTTATCAAAAACATTAATTGAGTCTATATAGTGTTGAATTTCTTTGTCAGTAAAACTATTAAAAGTTACTTTAGTAAAAACTTCGTTAGTGATAATGCTATTTTTATAGATAATAGTATATCCGCTAATAACCTCATGGGTGTGATTGGCTAGTTCTTTTAACATTTTAAAGGCATCATTTTTATCACTTGGTTTACCATAAATTTTATTATTAAAATAAACAATAGTATCAACCGTAATTAAACAATCATCTTTATCTATTTTATCTATAATTGATAAAGCTTTATGTTTAGCTTCTTCTAAAGCATAGTGGTTATTATCACAAACTAGTGTTCTTTCATCAAACAAAGGAGCGACTATTTTAAAGTCGCTCACAATTCTTTTTAATAATTCATTTCTACGTGGAGAAGTTGAACCTAATACAATCATAATTAATAATTTCTATTCATAATCAAAGGAATAATCATTGGATTACGTTGTGTTTTTCTAAAATAATATTTAGAAACTACACTACGAATAGTGTTTTTAATATCACCAAATGTAACGCGATTAGTTGAAAGTAATTCATTAAGAGCATCTCTAACTTGCATTTGGGCATGTCGAACAAGATGGTCTTCGTTCTTTCCATAACTAACAAAACCAACTGTTTGAACTTTTGGATCGCATAATAAACTATTACTTTTACTATCTAGGCAAATCATTACACTCACCATTCCATCATCTTGTAAAATCTTACGATCACGAATAACGGCAGTGGAAACCCCATTAATATCGTTTCCATCAATATAGACATCTTCAGCCGAGAATCTTTCACCATCTCGACAAACATGATTTTCTAAGACAACCGTATCCCCATTAGCACAAACAAAAATATTATCTTTTGGAATACCAAGTGATAAAGCAATATCACCATTAAGTTTTAACATGTGGTATTCACCATGAATTGGCATATAGTATTTTGGATTAAATAATTTGATATTTAAGCGCATTTCTTGACGAGAAGCATGTCCTGAAGAGTGAATATCACTGAAAATTGAATTCGTAATGACATCAGCTCCATAACGAGTAAGATTATTAACTACTTTTTGAATAGAAACACCATTTCCAGGAATTGGTGAGGATGAAAAGACTACGGTATCACCAGGTTGAATATGTAAATCTTTTAATTGACCATTGGTGATTCGCGATAAGGCAGCCATTGGTTCACCTTGCGAACCAGTACAAAGAATTACTAACTCATTATCTTTAACGGAATGTGTTTGTGATACTTCAAGAATCATTTCATTTGGAATTTTAATGTAACCAAATTTTCTAGCACAATCAACAGTATTTTGCATTGAACGACCAAGAATTACCAATTTACGTTTATGTTTGATCGTGGCATCTACAATTTGTTGAATACGTGAAATATTGCTGGAGAATGTTGATATAAATAATCTTCCAGGAGCTTCATCAAAAATTTCATTAATTGATTGAATGACATTTCTTTCGCTAGGTGTCCAACCTTCTTTTTCAGCATTAGTTGATTCACCAAGTAATAAATCTACTCCTTCAACACCCATTCTCGACATTTTTGCGAGTTCAATATCTGGTCCGACTGGAGTCAAATCAATTTTGTAATCGCCAGTTGTGACAATTCGACCTTCACTTGTATCAATACAAATACCAAAAGAATCTGGTATTGAGTGAGTCACTCTAAAGAAGGAAAGCTTAAATTCACCGGCTTTAATAATAGAATTTTGATCATATTCGACAATTTTAATATTAGTTTTAATTTTCTTATCTTCAAGTTTTTGACGAATAAGAGCGGCTGCCAGTTTAGGAGCATAGATAACTGGAATATTAATAGTTTTTATAATGAAAGGAATAGCTCCGATATGATCTTCGTGACCGTGAGTTATAAATAGACCTCTAATCTTGTTATTATTATCTTTTAAATGTGAATAATCAGGAATAACATAATCTACCCCAACCAAATCATCTTCTGGAAATTTAACACCTGCATCAATAATGATTAAATCATTTTGACTTTCCACACAATAAGTATTCTTGCCAACTTCTCCTAAGCCACCAAGAGCATAAATTTTAATAGGATTTTTAATTATACTCATAAAATAAAATTTTCCTTCTTTATTCGCCTTTTATGAACGACTTTTATTAGTATCATTATAGTAAATTTAAATGTAAATGCAAATATTAATATATGAATACGCTTACATCTTAATGAAATGATTTTTCTTAAATGAAATTTGTATGTTTAGATTGAGCAAGATTTTTATTTTTAAACAAAGTAGTATGTTCATAAAAAGAAGGCTTTATATATAGTGGCAATTGATAGATTCCGTAATTCATTTCATTAAGTTAACATTAAAAATTCAGATAAATTGCTATAAATTGCGTATTTCTCTCCAAAAAAGCATTTTATTTATTAAAAAATTCAAAATTTTCTTTAAACCTAAGTTCATTTTTGGTAAACTATTAATGTAATTAAAATTACTAGGTATAATTTGTATAAAAATGGTTACAAACTTTCTAGCCTTAAGCCAAAAATTAAGGACTATCTAGTTGTCATGTAAAATTTGTTTATAATTTACAAAAAAACAACTAGAGACATACCTACTTTTTCTTTATAGGAGGAAATTAAAGTTTATGAAGAAAAGAAATTTATTATTGAGTTTAGGTGCGACTGTCTTAGCGACTGCAAGTTTGGTTGGTTGTGGTGGAAAAAAAGCCAATACCGATATGAAGGTCGCAATGATTACCGATTATGGTGACATTACTGATGAGTCTTTTAACCAAGCTACTTATGAAGGTGCAAAATCATGGTGTGAAGATAATGGCATTACTTTTACCTATTATAAACCAGCCGATAACACTGATAGCGAACGTGTAAAATCAATCGAATTAGCCGTTGATAAAGGTTATAACGTAATTGTTATGCCAGGTTATGCATTTGCTCCAGCAATTGAACAAACTGCAACTCTCTATAGTGACGTTAAATTTATTGCCCTTGATGTTGCTAAAGGCGATTTACTTGCTGCTCACTTCCCAAATTATGATTATAATGAAAACAATACTGCATGGGCAAGTTATGTCTTACCATCCAACCTCTATTGTGCCGTTTATCAAGAAGAGATTGCTGGTTATATGGCAGGTTATGCTGCTGTTAAAGAAGGTTATACAAAACTTGGTTTCTTAGGTGGTATGGCTGTTCCAGCTGTTGTTCGTTATGGCTATGGCTATGTTCAAGGTTGTAATGATGCCGCTGCTGGTAGTAATGTTGAAATAAAATATGTTTATGGTGGTCAATTCTTTGGTGATAACGATATTACTCAATATGTCAATGAATGGTATCGTACTGGAACTGAAGTAATCTTTGCTTGTGGTGGTGGTATTTATACTTCTGCTGGTCAAGCTGCTAAAGATAATGGTGGAAAGAAAGTAATTGGTGTTGATGTTGATCAATCTGTCACTATTAATACTGCTTATGGTGCTGGTATGTGTATTACTTCTGCTATGAAGGGTTTAGCCGCAACTGTTAAAACTAAATTAAATGATTTAATTGTTGATGGAGTTTGGACTTCTGAAATTCAAAATTTAGGTTTAGTTTCTGCTACTGATATGGACTTAAATTATGTTCAATTACCAACAAGCACTTGGACTATGACTAAATTTACTGTTGATGATTATAAAGCATTAGTTGGAAAAATTTTCAATAAGACAATTAAAGTTTCTAATTCAATTGCTGATAAACCAACCGTTGCTTCAACAACTAAAGTTACTTATTACGATAATATTAAATAATTAAAATCCTTAGGAAGGCAGTTTCTTAAACTGCCTTCTTTTTAGAATAAAAAGGAATTTTCCTTTGGAGATGTCTATGGAAAAAAACGATAAAAAATTAGCAAAAAAAGAAGAATATGCCGTTGAGATGTTGCATATTACAAAGGAGTTTCCTGGAATTATTGCTAATGATGACATTACCCTTCAAGTTAAACATGGCGAAATTCATGCTCTATTAGGAGAAAATGGTGCTGGAAAATCTACTCTTATGAGTGTGCTTTTTGGTCTCTATAAAGCTGAAAAGGGTGAAATTAAAATTAATGGCCAAGTAGTTACAATAAATGATCCAAATGACGCGACTAGATTACATATAGGAATGGTCCATCAACATTTTAAGTTGGTTGATAAATTTACTGTTTTAGATAATATAATTTTAGGTGTTGAACCACTTTTACAAAACGAGTGGGGACAAAATAAAACTGAAAACAACCTTTCGAAATTTAAACTTGTTTTTAAAAAAATTAAATTATTTTTTGGAAAAATTTTAAATTTTGAAAATAAAAAAATAAATAAGATTTTAGATCGAAAAGTTGCTGCAAAAAAGGTTTTGGATTTATCGAATAAGTACGGTCTAAATATTGATATTAATGCGAAAAGCGAGAACATAACTGTTGGAATGCAACAAAGAGTTGAAATTTTGAAAATGTTATATCGTGAGAACGATATTTTAATTTTTGATGAACCAACTGCTGTGTTAACTCCTCAAGAAATTAAAGAATTGATGCAAATTATGCGTAATTTAGTAAAAGAAGGAAAATCCATCCTTTTTATTACGCACAAATTAAATGAAATCAAAGAAGTAGCCGATCGTTGTACAGTTTTAAGAAAAGGAAAATATGTTGGAACTGTAAACGTAAAGAATACAACAAAAGAAGAGCTTTCAGAAATGATGGTAGGACGAAAGGTCCAACTTCAAGTTGATAAAACTAAAGCTAAACCAACAAAAGAAGTCTTACGAGTTGAAAACTTAGTGATTATTAATAAAGAACACCATAAAAAGGTTGTAAATAATGTTTCCTTCAATGTTAGAGAAGGTGAAATTGTTTGTATTGCAGGTATTGATGGCAATGGTCAAACTGAACTTATTCATGGTTTGACTGGTCTTGAACACCTTAATGATGGGAAAATTTATTTATTTAATCAAGATATTACAAATAAATCAATAAGACAAAAGAATAAATTAGGTTTTTCACATATTCCTGAAGATCGTCACAAACATGGATTAATTCTTGATTTTAGTCTTGAACAAAATCTTGTTTTAGAGCGATATTATGAACCAGATTTTGAAAAAGGTGGTTTCGTTCGTTTTAAAGAAGTTCGCAAATTTGCTAATCAATTAATTGAAAAATATGATATCCGTAGTAGTCAAGGCCCAAAAACAATAGTCAGAAGTATGTCGGGAGGCAATCAACAAAAAGCGATTGTTGCTCGTGAACTAAATCGAGATTCTTGTTTATTAATAGCGGTTCAACCAACTAGAGGATTAGATGTTGGCGCAATAGAATATATTCATTCGCAAATTGTAAAACAAAGAGATGAGAATAAAGGTATTTTACTTGTCTCATTAGAACTTGATGAGGTTATGTCACTAGCCGATCGTATTCTCGTGATGTATGAAGGCGAAATAGTTGGTCAATTTAATTGTGGTGAAGTCTCTATGAATGATCTTGGGTTATATATGTCAGGTGCTAAACGTGACAATGTTAATGCTATTAAGAAGGCAGGAGAATAATTATTATGAATGATAAATCTTTATCCTTTGGAAGCCGTTGCAAAGAAGTATTAAAGAAAGATTGGGTTCAAACAATCATTACATCTCTTCTTTGTGCAATTGTTGGTATTTTTGTTGGCTTCATGCTCTTACTCATTATTAATCCTGCAAATGCTTTTGAAGGTATTTTAAATACTATCGGCAATTTCTTTACTTTCTCTTTACCAAAACTACAATTAAAGTATTTTGGTCAAACACTTGCTAAAACAGCACCATTAATTTTAACTGGTCTTTCAATCTTGTTTGCTTACAAGACTGGATTATTTAATATTGGTGCTTCTGGACAATATACTATTGGTGTTTTAGTTACATCTTATTGTGCGCTTCAATGGAATTTACCATGGTGGTTATGCTTAATTATTGTGGCTTTTGCTGGTGCTTTTTGGGGTGGTTTAGCCGGTTTACTCAAAGCTTTCTTTAATGTTAATGAAGTAATTTCGGGTATCATGCTTAACTGGATCGCTCTTTATTTGACTAATGGAGTCTTGCAACTTAGTAGTAAAGTATGGGATTCGGTTTTATCAAAAACATATATTGTTAAATCTAGTAGTGCTTCATTTTTACCAACTTTAGGTTTAGAAAATCTTTTTGGTGGTAACACTGTTGTTGGAGTTGGTATGATTTTGGTTTTAATCATTGCTGCTATAATTTATATTCTTTTAAATAAAACAGTTTTTGGTTATGAAATTAGAGCAACTGGATTAAATAAAAATGCTGCAGAATACGCAGGTATGAAAGTAAAGAAAAATATAATAATAACTATGATGATTTCAGGTGCTTTAGCTGGTTTGGCTGCACCTTTAATGTTACTTAATGGATATACACAATGGGAATTATCGGCCGCGGTTCCAACTATGGGATTTGATGGTATTTCAGCTGCTTTCCTTGGTGGATTAAGTCCAATTGGAGTGATTTTTTCTGCTTACTTCATTATGCATATTACTGATGGAGGTTCGACTTTAACTGATCTTGGTTATTCTCCACAAACTGCTCAAGTAATTACCTCATTTATTATTTACTTATGTGCATTTGTTGCTTTTGCTAAAGGTTATATATCTCACAAACTTAATTATCGAGAGATTGTAAATGGTGAAGTCGTTGGTAAACGTGAAACAACAAAAGAAAAGAAGAAGGGTAATAACTCTTCGAAGGAGGACAAATAATATGTTAGCTATTCAAATGTTGGCGGTCATATTAGTTTATGCCTCAATCCTTACACTTGTTGGCTTTGGTGGAATGTTTTCTGAAAGAAGCGGTGTTATCAACCTTGGTCTTGAAGGTTGTATGACAATTGGCGCTTTTGCTGCTGCTTTAGTTATTATGTTTTTACCAAGCGATATTAATGCATTTTTGGCTTGTCTTATTGTTATAGTTGTTGCCATAGCAGCAGGATTCCTTTATTCGATGATGCTCGCTTTTGCAGCAATCAATTTTGGTGCTGATCAAACAATTACTGGTACCGCTTTAAATATTTTTGCTCCAGCGATTGCAGTCGTTATTATTAAGGCTTTGACAGTTTCAGATTCGAGTCCTGCTGGTACCTCTCGATTAAAATATTCAGATTTTTATGATCGTTTTACGTTCTCTTTTCCAGGAGCAGAGAGTATTAAATTCAATTGGTTTATTATTATAGTTTTAATTTTAGTTCCACTTGTTTGGTTCTTACTATATCGAACCAGATTTGGGTTACGATTAATGGCATGTGGTGAACATCCTCAAGCAGCTGCTTCTGCTGGTATTAATGTTATTCGTACAAGATATGCAGGTGTTGCAATTTCCGGAGCCTTAGCAGGACTTGGTGGCTTAGCCTTAATTATGACAGGTAGTGAATGGGAGTTTGCTGCTGGGGCGAACGGATTTGGTTTCTTAGCTCTTGCAGTTATGATTTTTGGTCAATGGAAACCAATTACAATATTCCTTGGTTCATTATTATTTGGTCTCTTTAAAACTATTAGTATCCTTTATGCGAGTATTCCATTATTATCAGGACTCAATTTACCTTCATATTTCTACTTAGCCTTACCTTATGTTGTTTGTCTTATTGTTCTTATATTTACAAGTAAGAAATCTAGTGCTCCAAAAGCGGAAGGAATTCCTTACGACAAGAGTACAAGATAGCTTTTAATTTTTATTCTTAAGAGTGCTTCAAAGCACTCTTTTTCATTTTTTAAATCTCGACCGTAAAATCAAAAAATTCTTGTTTTAACAATTACTATTTACTTAAAATTAACTAGTAATTTTATTAATAATATGGTAATTTTTGTCGACTGAAACAGCGATTTAGGTATATAATTCTTTTGTAAAGAAACTTTTCGAGAAATTAGTTTTACTGAAAATTTTTTCTTTTTTTGGGGAAGATACATGCGAGGTGTACATTTATGTATTGTCCAAAGTGTGGTAAAGAGATTCCTGAAAGCGCTAGATATTGTCCAAATTGCGGATTTGATGTTAGACTTCTAAATAAGAAAGATAATGAGAAAACTAAAAGCTATAATATTTTTTCAGTTATTGGTTTTGTTTTTTCTTTTTTCCCTATTTTTAATCTATTTGGAATTATTTTGTTATTTGTTGGGCTACATCAAATAAGTAAAGATAAAATTGAAAAAGGAAAAGCCTTAACAATTATTGGAATCATTATTTCTTTTCTTAATATTGCTGTTGCAGGTCTTCTTTGTTATTATTTTTTGAATGAGGCTTAAATATAATGAAAGTTGAAATGGCAAAAAACGAAGACTTAAATACAGTACTCTCTATTTTTGCATCTGCTAAAAAATATATGTCGGGAGAAAATAATTTTCAATGGGGTGACAATTATCCAAATCTAGCTATTTTAAATGATGATCTTAAAAATAATAATTTATATATAATTAAAGATTCCCATGAAATTGTTGCGGTTTTTGCTTTTATTTTAGGTCCTGAACACACATATAAAAAAATAGATGGAGAATGGTTGAATTCAAAACCATATGGCACAATTCATCGCCTAGCAAAAATTTCTTCTGCAAAAGGTATTTTTAAACTCGTAATAAATTTTTGCTTTACTAAAATAGATAACATTCGTATTGATACAAAATCAACTAATTTATCAATGCTTAATAAATTAGAACAATTTAATTTTCATAGATGTGGTATTATTTTGCTAGATAACAAAGAAGAGCGCGTGGCTTTTCAAAAAGAGAGGGATGAGAATGTTTTGTCCTAATTGTGGTAAAGAAATTAAAGATGATGCAAAGTTTTGCCCTTTTTGTGGTTGCGAAATTAAAAAAAGTGATCACGAAACTATTAATGGAGTAGTAGTTGATGATAATGTTCATCCATATGTAAATGATGGATCAAGCAATGCAAAAGAAAATACTACAACTTCTTCTGACAAATATAATACATCAGCTATTATTGGCTTTATACTTTCTTTTATTTTCCCGATTGGTGGAATAATCTTATGTGTTTTGGCTTTAGTCCAAATATATAACACAAATCAAAAAGGACGTGGATTAGCTACTGCTGATTAATTATTGGGATGATAACTTCTTTTATTTTCTTTTGTTTATGAAACATTTGGTAAACTACTTTTATAAAAAAAGGTAATTTGAATTACCTTTTTTTATAATTTAATATCCTTATTTTCAATTTGGGTTTCGTAAGTTTTAATTTGTGAATCAACATCTAATTCTTTAAATTGATTCATATATAATTCATGATAATAACCTTTTTTATTCATTAAACTTACATGGTTACCATCTTCAATAACTTTACCATCTTTCATTACAAGAATTCTTGAACAATCAACAATCGTTGAAAGTCGGTGAGCAATAATAATTGAAGTTCTTCCAACAAGCATTTTATTTACGGATTTTTGAATTACAGCTTCTGTTTCGGTATCGATAGAAGAAGTAGCCTCATCAAGAATGAGAATACGTGGGTTGCGGATAAGAGCTCTTGCAAAAGAGATTAATTGTTTTTGACCTTGAGATAATTCATCGCCTGCATCTTCTAAAACTGTTTCATAGCCATTTTTGAGAGTCATAATAAAGTCATGAACATCTAATTTTTTGCAAACATCAATTATTTCCGCATCGGTGGCATTGTGTTTACCATATTTAATATTATCTTTAACACTACCTTTAAAAATAAATGGACTTTGTTGAACATAACCAATATTACTTCTAATCCAACCAACTGAACGATCTTTATAATCCACGTTATCGATGAAGATTTGACCTTTAGTTGGTTCATAGAAACGACATAAAAGGTTAACAGTAGTGGATTTGCCACTTCCAGTTTCACCAACAATCGCACAGGAGGTTCCTTCGACAATATGTAAATCTAAATCATGAAGAACTTCGGTATCAGGTTTATATGAAAAAGACACATGTTTAAAATAAATATCACCTTTTAGAGGTTCGAAATTTTCTGTTTTATTGTTAAAAATATCACCATATTTTTCAATAACTTCTTTTGAATCAACAAGACTTGGTTTGGTATTAATCAAACTAAAGAGTTTTTCGACTGAAGCTTGAGTTGCCATTAAATCACTAATAATATCACTTAATTCTTGGATTGGATTATAGATACTACCAACGAAACCAAGAAAGAGAATTAAAGTCGCAATCGTATAAGTATCTTTATCTTGAACGCCAAGAATTGGGAAAAAGATGATGATTGCACAAGTAGTTAAAGTACTAACTAAAGTAATTAAAGGATAATATGGAGCACTAACACATCCTGCTTTAAAACGTTTAGAACGGACATTTTCAGTTGTATCAGTGCACTCTTTATAGATTGTCTCTTCGATGGCCATGGTTTTGATGGTTTTGTTTCCATTAATACATTCGGCGAGCCATCTTACAAAATCACTATAAGCATTACGTGCTAAACGGTGATATTTCAAAATGGTTTTTTCAAAGAAAAGAGTTAATAATCCAACAAAAGGAGTGGTGGCTAAAATTATTAAAGATAGTCTCCAATCGGTTGAAAACATTGTAATTAAAGTGAACAAAGTATCCATGAAAATCCAAAAGATTCTTAAAACATCCCATGTCATAACATCGCCAATACTAGCTGCATCATTTTGTAAACGAGCAATTAACCAGCCAGAAGGAGTTTTATCATAATATGAAAAAGATAATTCTTGGATTCGTTTAAATCCATCACGTCTTAAACCAGTCATAATAACCATATTAAAATAATTCATCGTGTAAAAAGTAACAAAAACACTTCCACTACGAATAAGGATCATGACAATATAGGTAATTATGTATTGTTCAAAAGTTAATGTGATAACATTGCCTAAGATTTTAACATTAATAATAACATCAAAAACATTTTTATATCCTTCTAATTGACCAGCGCCAATTAAACCAGCATTCATTGAAGGAGTAAATGAAGAATCATAAAAAGAAGTAATGGCCATGGAAAAGAAGATTAGAAGGATTAACTTCCAGTGTGGTAATAAGTATCGGAATGCATTCTTCCAAACTCCGAGATTTAATTTCTCTATTGTTTCTTCTTCTTTATATAATTCTGCCATAATTTCTATACCATTTTAGTTTGAATATTACAAATACGCTTATATAAACCCTCTTGGTTTATCAAATCATTATGTTTTCCAATCTGCGAAATCTTCCCATCTTCTAAGACAATAATTAAATCGGCATCTTTCGCCGTAGCCACACGGTGAGTAATAATTAAAGTGGTTGCTCGATCAGTATTTTCTTGTAATGATTTACGAATTTCATAATCGGTTTCGGTATCGACAGCACTTAAACTATCATCAAAAATAATAACAGGTGCTTGAGTAATAAGTGTTCTAGCTATTGCTACACGTTGTTTTTGACCACCAGACAAAGTAGTGCCTCTTTCACCAACGGGAGTTTGATAACCAGATTTGAAAGAAACGATATTATCGTGTATATGGCTAATTCTACTAGCTTTTTGAACATCATCAGCTGTGGCATCTGGTTTAGCAATCTTGATATTTTCTTCAATCGTTTTACTAAATAAAAATGGATCTTGTAAAACAGTAGAAATCTTTGTTCTTAAATAATGCTTTTGAATATTACAAATATTAATTCCATCAAGTAATATTTCACCGCTTGAACAATCATAAAGACGAGTTAAAAGATATGCTAAGGTTGTTTTTCCACAACCAGTTTTACCCATGATAGCAACGGTTTGACCAGCTTTTATTTTAAAAGAAATATTTTTGAGCATTGGTTCTTTTGAGTCACAAAACATGAAAGAAACATTTTTAAATTCTATATCCCCTTTGATTGTTGGGGTTTCCCCACTATAGATATCTTCTAAAGGTTCATTTAAAATCATATTAATACGATCAAGAGAAGCGCTAGCTCTAGCTAGATTAGATAAGATAGTTGCTAAATCTCTGATAGGCCAAACCATCATGTTAACAAAAGTAAAAGAAACATAAAAAGTTCCAAGACTAATTCCATTTGGATCTCCATTGACTCCTAGATAGTATAAATAGAAACCAAAAGCAGTCGTTAAAGCAATTTGACTAAAAACGAAAATATCGCTGCTTGAAAAGAAGAAAGCACTTAATTTACGCCAGTATATATACTTCTTTTCATAATCTTTAATGTTTTTTTCAAATTCATTAATTTCAAATTTTTCATTATTAAAGGCTTTTACTAGACGAATTGAAGAAAGATTTTCTTCAATTTTTCCAGACATCTCTGATTCACTATCATCAGTTAATTTATATCTTCTTCTAACTTCTTTTATTAAGAAAAAACTATAAATAAACATCACTGGCATTACGGCTAAAGAGATTAAAGCAATAGTTGTATTTGTAATCATTAAAAGGACGAAAGCAAAAGTAACAATATAAACAGTGTACATAATGCTATGCATATCACGTGAGATAAATTGTCTAAATACTTCTTCATCACGAGTGGATGCTTGCAAGATATCACCCGGTTTCATCTGTTTTAATTTAGCGTAAGGGAAACGCTCAATATGGAAAAAGAGTTCGGATTGCATGTTACTACCCATTTTGCTAGAGAAAAAGCTACGCATTACAAGACGAGTGATTAAAAGAACCATATTTATAAGAGTCAAAGAAATTAAAATAACGGCAAACATATATAAATTAGTCGATAAAAAAGTAATTCCACCAAATGAATTAACAAATAATATTTCAAGAATATTATTATCAATATCTTGCATAGTTATAGCCGAGTTATAAGATAGTCCAAGACTATTTTGGGCATTCAAAATATCAATAAGAACTTTTGAAGCATAAGTGGATATTAAAGAGATGAAAATTGTGAAAAGGAGGATGACAAAATAAACAAAGTAGCATGCTTTGCATCCCTTAAGATAGATTTTCATCGCTTTATGAAAATTACTCATAAGTAATATTTTAACAAAGTTAAATTAAAAGTAAATATCAATAAAAATTAAATTATGATATTATAAGCATATGTCAAACGAAGACGAAAAAAACAAGCTCGAAACACCAAGTTCTATAGATTTAAAGAACCAAAATGTCAGTCCATCACCTTCAAATGAAAAAAGCCCAAAGGATAAGAAAAAAAGTTTAATTAAATATATTTTATATTTACTTATTATCCTTGTTACAACAATACTCGTTTTATGGTTTTCTTTATACGAAAATTTCGATGAAACAATTGGGTTATTTACCCAAATGAATTGGACTTATTTTGCGGTTTTTGTTGGAATGATTCTTTTATATTATCTAGTTAGTTCGATTATTCTTTTCGCTTTCGTAAAATTATATTATAAGCATTATAAGTTTCATCAAGCTGTAGCAAATTCCATGATTGGAAACTTTTATAATGGCGCAACACCTGGAGCTAGTGGCGGACAAGTGGCTCAAATTTATACTTTTAGTAAACAAGGTGTCAGTATTAGTAGTGCCGCAAGTGTAATGGTAATGTCCTATATTGTTTATCAAATTTGTTTAATTATCATGGGAATTATCTCGGTTTGCACTCATATTCAAGACGTTTTATCAATTCAGACTATTGATCTTACCATTAATGGAGTTAATGTACCAATTCCAATTGTCATTTTTGTAGTTTTTGGTTTTTTGCTAAATTTACTTGTAATTGTCATTTTATTTTTTATGTCTTATTCAACTAAATTCCATACTTTTATTTGCGTAAGTTTAATAAATTTTCTCGCTAAGATTCATTTATGTAAACATCCTGATGAGACAAGAGAAAAAGTTCGTGTTCAAGTTGAAAATTTCCGTGTTGAGTTTAGGCGTCTTCAATCTAATATTCCCTTTTTTATTCTTGTTTTCTTTTTGACTTTTCTTACTTTAATTATTAGCGAAACATATCCATTTTTATGCGGATTAGCTCTAAATGGTTTTGATAAATTTACTAGTTTTAATGATGTTTTTAATAAAATTGTTCTTTCAATTGTTTATACAAACTTCCATCAAATGATTACTGGTTTAATTCCAATTCCTGGTTCTTCTGGTGTTAGTGAATTTGTTTATATTCGACTATTTAGTATTTATTATGATACACCTGGTTTTTCAGCTAAAGGTGGTATCAATGCAGCTATGCTTTTATGGCGTTTTATGTCATTCCATATTCCATTTCTTATTAGTGGAATTGTTGCTGGTACCTATAAATCTCGTGGAATTCCTCGTGGAGATCGATTTATTGAATCTGATAAAAAGACTTTTTACACTATTCAATTGCAAACCTACGAAGAGCGTCGTGCAACTAGTGATTTAGCTTATGAAACACACACTTTTGAACGAAAAGATCTTCTCGATAAAACAGAAAAAAAAGAAAATTCTTTAAAAAATAAAAAAGATGATAACGATACTAATATTGAAGGTAAAAAATAAAAATGAATATTGGTTTATTTAGTGATACATTTGTACCTGAAGTAAATGGTGTTGCTACTTCAGTTTATTCTCTTTTTACTTTGCTTAAAAAGTATGGTCACAATTGTTATGTGATAACTACTGGAGATGAAAAAGAAGTTACCTATAAAGATAATGTTATTAGAATACCTGGACTTGAATTAAAGGGGCTTTATGGCTATCGAGCTTCCTTTGTTTTTAATGCTGATGCTTTTAAAATTATTGAAGGTTTAAAACTAGATGTTATACATATTAATACGGAATTTGGTATTGGCCAATTTGGTTTTTTAGTTGCTTCAAGACTTGAGATTCCTCGCGTTTATACATATCACACAATGTATGAAGACTATACTTACTATGCAACAAAAGGTTATTTTGATCGTTTTTCCAAATGGGCTATTCGAGAATACGCAAGAATGGATATTGATCGAGCTACTGAATTGATTGCTCCTTCTCAAAAAACATTAAATTATCTTCGAAGCATTGGAGTTAAAAAATATATTAATATAGTTCCAACTGGATTTGATTTTTCACGTTTTACTAATTTGAAAGATGATGATTCAAAGATTCTTGATATTAAAAAACGTTACCAATTAGATGGTAAAAAAGTTCTTCTTTGTTTAGGGCGTATTGCAAAAGAAAAGAGTTTTGATGTTATCCTTAAGAATTATTCTTTGTATCTTAAAAAATATAAAGATGATAATTCAATGATTCTCTTTGTTGGCGGTGGTCCACAATTAGAAGAATTAAAAGAATTGGCAAAAACTTTGAAAATCGATGATAAGGTTGCATTTACTGATAAAGTTCCTGTTGATCAAACTCAATATTATTATCGATGTAGCGATTTATTTTTGAGTGCTTCTGTTAGTGAAACTCAAGGATTAACTTTCATGGAAGCAATGGCTTCCTATGTTCCTATTCTCTGTCGATTTGATAATAACTTAATGGGAATTATCGAAAATAATAAGTCAGGATTTTTCTTTATGGAAAATGATGAATTTATCGAAAAACTTCATTTAATTTTATCTTTATCCAAAGAAAAAATGGATAATATTAAAATCGAAGCCTATAAATCAATTGATAAATTTAGTGAAAAGAATTTCTACGATAATATAATGATAGTATATGAAAGAGCAATTAGAAGAAATTGGTAGTGAAAACACCCTTATTGATTTTAAAATGAAGGACAATTTTGTTGTTCTTTATTTCAATACTTTTAAGTTGAAAATTTTGCTTGATACATATGAAGAATTTAAGTTTAAGATTGGTGAAACATATAAAAAAGAGTTTATTGAACAACTAATTTTTATTAATAATAAATTTATTATAGAAAATTATCTTATCAGCAAAACATCTAAGCATATTTATAGCGAATATGATATTAGAATTTTATCTTTAAAAAAGTTCCCTAATATTAGTAGTGATGATATCGATGCAGCAATTGCTGATCTTAAAAAAAGTGATTTGATTAATGATAGTAAATACGTAGAACAATATGTTGAATATTTTAATAATAGTTATTATGGAAAATATTATATGACTAATTTTTTCCACGCTAAAAGAATCGATAACAAAATTATCAGTAAAATTGTTTTTAACGATGAAAAAGAAGCTCTTAAAGCGAAGAATTATATGGATTTGATTAAAAACAAATATGTTTCCAATAACATTGCTAAACAAAAGAAGAAGCTTTATGATGCTCTTTTAAAAAGAGGTTTTAATAATGATATTGTAATTGAATTATTAGATTCTCTAGAAGTCGATCCACAAAAAGAACATGATAAACTACTTAAAGCTTATAGCAAAGCGAAGAAGAAGTATGTTGATAACGATGGAAAATTGATGGAAAATAAACTGATTAGTTATCTAGTTTATAAAGGATATAATTATCAAGATGTTGAAGAAGTTATTAATGAAGATACGAATGGAGAAATAAAAGATGATTAATGATTTAAAAGATGGCGATGTAATGAATGGATTTTATTTAGTGAAATCTGTTTCTAAATCTTTATCGAATACTGGTATCAGTTATTTAAACATTGTTTTGCAAGACAAAACTGGTACAATCGATTCAAAAAAGTGGGATAGTGATGAAGAAGATCTTGTTACTTTTACTGCTGGTAATATCGTGAAAATTGAAGGAAGTGTTTTAGACTATAAAGGACATCTTCAAGGAAAGATTTTTAGTGCAGTTCGAGTCGATCAAAGTAAAGCTAATTTAGAAAGTTTGTTAATTGAATCTCCAATCCCAGTTGCAGATTTGATTAAAGAATATAAATTCTATTTAGACAGTGTAGGGAATGCTGATTGTAAGAAAATTTTAAATGCAGTTTTTGCTAAATATTATCAAAAATTTATCGATTATCCAGCTGCTGTAAGTAACCATCATGACTTTTATCATGGTCTATTATTCCATACCGTTTCAATGTGTGCTTTAGCTGCACAAATTTCTAAACTTTATTTAGATATTGATTACGATATTCTTATTACTGGTTGTTTATTACATGATATAGGAAAAGTAGTTGAGTTTAATGGGCCAGTTGCCACTCGTTACACGGATGAAGGTAATTTACTTGGTCATATTTCAATTGGTATGTCGATTGTAAAAGAAATTTGTTCGGAACAAAATATTACTGGTGAGGTTCCTTTACTTATTGAGCACATGATTCTTTCACATCATGGTAAACAAGAATTTGGTTCCCCTGTACTTCCAGAAACTCGTGAAGCATTATTATTATCAATGATTGACGAAATGGATAGTAAGATGGCCACCCTTGATAAAGCTTATAAAAATGTTGGGGAAGGCGAATATACTGACCGTATCTTTGCTTTTGATAATCGAGCATTCTTTAAACCTCATAAACATAGTTAAAAAATTCTGCCTAAGCAGAATTTTTTTATAGATAAAAATAACGAAAGAATTATTTTAAAGCTTCACAAATTTTTTCTCTTAAGGTTGGAAGATTAACATCTCCATATTTATTCATTTCGAGTTTTAAACCATCTGGAGCATCATAACGAGGAATAACATGGACATGAAAATGTTTGACGCTTTGTCCAGCTGCTTCATAGCAATTAGTAATGATATTAATTCCTTTAGCCCCAAGTGATCTCATTTCTACTTGACCAATTCTTTGGGCAACATCCATTACTTTATTCATGATATATTTTGGTGTTGATAAAAAAGAGTCATAATGTTCTTTTGAAATTACTAAACAATGCCCATAACTAACTGGATTAGTATCAAGAAAAACTAATACATCATTATCTTCATATAGAATACTTGCGGGAATTTGTTTATCGGCAATTCGACAAAAAATACATTTGGAATCAAATTTCATAATATATAACCTCTTATTTATATTTTAGTCCAATTTAAAAGCCACACAAGGTGGCTTTTATAATTTGGTTTAGTTCTTGAACAAATCTGGATAAGTAGTTTTGAAGTAATCATAGACTGATTGATCATTATAATTAATTTCACAATCTTCTAAGTAGTGAGTAAAGGCGGTGGTTTTATAAGTTGTACCACTAGCAATATCATATCCAAGTGTACGAGAAATCTCTTCTTGTTTTAATCCGCTCGTAGCAGTGTTGTCATAGGCATTTTC
>JGI20225J20221_1000915_pt1 | contig 38433 bp, 29 predicted proteins | sample BioMet4_FD_20221 | JGI IMG/M metagenome (IMG submission 20221)
CACTTGGGTAGCAGACTGTTTCAATAAATCGGCAACCAGATTAGACAATAAGCTTTCCGGAAGTCCTCTGTCCATTGTCATTTCGGCTGTACCGACCACACGATACATCACGCTATCTATTTTCGCTTTATAAGGAGTGATCATCGCAATAGCTTCCCCTACAGGTTTCGCATCCCAAGTCGAGTCTATTGAAACCATCTTGCCTTCAGTCTTTGTCACATTGTAAGCCGAATGGCACGAAGTGAGCAAAAAGAAAGCCAGCAAAAGCGTTCCAAATAGATTTCTCTGTAAATTCTTCTTCATTTTTTTATCAATTATACCTTAAATTGCGACAAATATAGCAAATAGAACACTTTCTCACGCCTTCTCTACCTAGAGTTTTTTTGCGTATTTTAATTGCACTGCTTGCACCAACCTATATAAAGCATTGATATAAAGGATGATACATGGGTGCAATTAAGCGAAACAGCAGGGTGCAATTAAAGTTAATTGCACCCTGCCAACGATTCATATAACACACTGACAAGCAAACACATAAACCAACAATGCATGGATTTAGAAAGAAAAATGGATGCCTAAATTATGGTTGAAAACGATGTGTTTTTACACATTTTGTTCCCCAAACTCTACGAAAAGAGAGAAGATAGGGTTCCATTATGCCTCATTCTACAAAACTGCCTTATCCTTACCGCCATCCTAGCCTTCCTCTTTACAAAGGGAAGCAATGATTGTTTCCAAGGTCAAGAAACGACAGTTCCTAACCTAGGAAATCATAGTTCCTCTATATAGATACTGTTGTAACTAATAATGGGAACTAGCATACCTCCTTATGGGAATGGGATTACTTGACTATGCACGTTTCTTATGTGACTATGCCCGGAAATGCTTCACACTTTATGATTTATTCTTCCTGCTTCATTTTACAGAAACCCAAAAGCCTTCCTGGTTTGCTATACATCCCATGTATGTTGCTCCTACTTTGCTTTACATTGACATTAAACAAAATTATGATCAAATAATGAGCCCTTCATGACATAAATATTTTAAGTATATCATTAATTATTTATCAAAATAACACATGTAATAATATTTATCATTATTTTTACAAATATTTTATATAAAAACAGATAATCAAAGAATCCTATAAAGCTAAGGCCAACATATTATATCGAATTCTTTTACTTCATTATTATGTACACAAAGCTCAAATTAACGACCCAGTATACTATATGGGCATTCGTTCTTATTGCCATCGTGGCAGCTCCAATCTCCGGCATACTATGGATAGGGAAACAATTTGTTTCACTTCCAATTAACAATCAGTCTGATTTAACACAAAAGCATGGCATATTTCTTACCTTTCTCATGATCTGCTTGATCGGCCCGTGCATCGAAGAAGTTTTATTCAGATATCCCATCACGCTGGAACGCAAAGTCCTTTTAAGAAGCTTTGCACTAGGAATGCTATTCAAGCTGACCTTAGTATTATTTGGCAAAACGGAGTCGTTTGTTGCGAACATTATTCTATCAAATCTATGTTGGATCAGCATCATTCTCTATTATGCCCGAAAAGAATACGGATTAAAAGCAAANTCCGCAGCTGGTTACATCAGCATGGTGTTTTTTGCGCTGTTGCATCTAACAAACTTCACCAATCTCCATTGGAACAATTTTATCTTTGCCTTCATACAAGTTATACCACTCGGCATACTCGCTTTCTTTTTGAACAAAGCCCGTATTCAATGCGGCATTCTTTATTGTATCGGCATACACATTTTGTATAATCTCATTACATTCACATTCATGTTACCAACGATGAAATGGCAATAGAGTAGAGTGTTCGAAAAGAATAATTAATTAGACAATATAGAAAAACAGGAAAGTAATCATATAAATAATTATCATCAAGTAAAAAACATTTTTGATTGTATCATTTTATATACATAACTTTGAAAAGCTTAAGCCCCGGAAATAAAACCTTAACGCAAAATACAGATAATATCATTACCTATGGAAAAAAAAATATATATAATCATTTTTATAGCAATGCTATCTTTCAATAGCTTATTTGCACAGAAAGATTCAATACAGACCACAAAAGAGAAAGAGTATACTTTTATCATAGAAGATTCTCCTGCCAAACTATTTACCATGCGACAATTCAATGAGAGTTCGCTGAGTTTATATCGAATGGCAGTAAATGAAATAAACAAAAAAGTTTCCACAAAATGGAGGCTATACGTCAACACTCTCGTATCGAGTCTCTTATATATCCCTTTAACGCATGAAGAGGGGCACCGCTCCATCCTTACTTATAAAGGAATAGGAAGTATCTCACAACCTTTTTTTAATAAAGACCTTGCTGCATACGTCACAGGAGTGAGAGACGCTGATCTGAAACTATTACGGGATACGGATTTGCCGACTTATATCCGTTTGCATACCGCCGGACTTGAATCTGATTATGCCATGCTACTGCGCGAAGCCTCATTAATGAATTTAAAGAAAGAGAATGTGAGTACACTGTGGTACGATTATTCAATCCGCAAATTGAGCCTCATCGGCTATTATTGTTACGGATTATTCAAAGTGGATGCAGGCATAAAAGAAGAGAATGACGAACTTAAACGAGACATCGTAGGACATGATGTTTACGGAGCTATCCGGCATCTCCACCGTCCCAATATGGAATTCAAACGATACACAGACTATGACGATTTAACACCGGAAGAGAAGAAGTTTACAAAAAGAGTAGGTTGGCGTTCTCTTTTCAATTTGGTTGATCCGCTACTCATGGGAAAAACCGGCTTAAGACTGAATAGTAAATGCATGGGAAATTTTGCTTTAGGTTATGGCATGGTTCCTTTTGGTGACTATATAGACGAGCATTTCTGGCTGTTGACAAAATCAGTCAACGCACATTTCTATTTACGGCAGTATGAGAACAAGAGCACATGGTTTCCGGCATTCGGCATGGATTTCTATGATATTTCAATCACTAAGAACATTACCGTTGATACGTCATTACACGGATGGGTACAACCCCAAGAATTAGCCTTCAGAGAAAATTCGGGAAAAGCAGGTGGCGCTTTCGATATCACAGGTAAATATCGCTTCTTTTCGAGTACTAAAGGCCTTAAAGGATTATCTGTCAATTTAGGAATGACCGCAAAGACAGAAGGCTTCCTACTCGAAGAAATGAATCTGAAACGTCATATCGGTTTCCGACTCGGAACAAGCATTTGGTTATAATATAGTTAATATAGGTCTATATTCTAATTCTCAACCGGCTCATCAGAGCTTGTTGCTATAGAATCGGTCACAAAGAACTTTTTCGCAGGACCATTCAGCTCAACAACAGGAAGTATAGCCTCTCCTTCCTCTTCTGTGAGTAAGCCTTTTTTCACGAGCCGCCTCGTAATCAGACGATAATAACCCGCCTGATTCTCTTTCAACTGTCCTGTAGCAGTGAAAGAACTTCTAAAATGCTTAGGCTTCGGCACAATAGAGGCCAAAAAGATTGATTCTTCAGCCGTCAGTTGTGAAGGGCGCTTATTAAAATAAAACTCTGCAGCTTCACGTGCACCATAAATAAGTGGCCCCCACTCGGCTATATTCAGATATACTTCATACATTCGTTCTTTAGAAGTCAGTCGACCATTTTCTATGAGCCACACGATGAGAGCTTCTTCAAGCTTACGGGCAATGTTCTTATTTCGATTCAAAAATACATTCTTGACAAGTTGCATAGAGATTGTACTACCCCCACGGGCAAATCGACGGACTTTAAGGTCATAAATGAGAGCTTCGCGCAAAGCGTCAGGCAAAAATCCGTGATGGTAGAAGAAGGCTCCGTCTTCACTCTGCATTACAGACATGCGAAGCAAAGGAGAAATACTATCCAATGGCGTATAATGATCCCATGAAGGTCCTATCGGAAATGTGCGTACCGGTCGCCCGTCTTCATAAGCCGTGTACAGAAACTCACCGGACATTTTAGTCAGGCTTGTCTTGCCATAACTTACTATTCTGAAGTTCTTCGACTTAAGTTCCGACTCTAGTCTCAGCTTATCCAGTTGTGAAAAATCAACATCAAAAAGAAAATTATAAGCCAATTGTCCCGTTGTTCGCATACCTTGAAGGTTTTCAAAAAGTCCCGCAGGTAAAGAACCGAATAACTCCTGTGCCGGGAACCAAGGCTTACGAACAGAGACAATAAAATGCCAATAACGTTCGTGAATACTCTTTTCAAATCGCTCGGCATGGATGTATGGATGAAAGGCCAGCGTATTGAAACGTGCCACACTCCCACTATCTAACTCTAATGCATGGGGGAAAATATTCACCCGATAATCTAATTGTCCGCGGTTAAGATTAATCACTTCAGGAGATAGCCGCTTATGGTATATACTTAGCCCGTTGATCTCGGCAGCACCGCTGATGCACACAGCACCATGACGATCATTCTCTTGCATCAGACTGAAATTAAGGCTGCTAAACTTTACATCTGCTCCAAAACGGCGGGTAACGTAGGGCAGAGTAATTTCCCCGTGATGGAGAGTATACAATTTTGCATTCAAGCGGCGTTCCGGTGGATTTAGCTCACCTTCTGTCCGCCAAGTCTGACTCACGGAATCCTCTTTTATGGACACCGTCGCCTCAAAATGATTACCGGATATACGGAACTGAGGGATGGAAAGTGCGACAAACTTATCATCTTTTTGTTCGAGGATATGCAATCCGGTCAATTCCCCATTACGTGGGAGCAAGCCGAATAATAAGTCGAGTAAAGCTTGTGATCGCTTCTTATAATCCAATTTATCCTCATCCTGATTTTCTTTCTTTTGAGGAGAACGAAACAGAAAATCGTAATTGGCTATTGAGTCTTTTTTTATAAACCGGACATCCAGACCATCCAAATGTACATCCCTCACATCAGGCTTTCCCTGAAGCAAATTCCATAATCCAAGCCGAACGTTCAATGATTCCAGGGTAAGTAAAGTATCCCTTTGTAGCGGAACAACTGTAAAGTCATTCAAAGAGATCGTATTCAATCCACTAAGATTAAGACTGGAATAATGAATATTCAGTCCATAATCTTTTTCCAAACTGGATATACGGCGATCAGCGAAATAATGCAAGATCGCATTTCGACTAATAAAAAGAGTTGTCAGTATTATGAAGAGACAAACAGTTCCATAAAGAGTTCCCAACAGAATTTTATGCTTAACCGTTTTCATACTAATTTATTTTCCCATACTCGGTTATTCGCGGCAAAGGTAAAGAATAATAACGGGTTAAAAAAATCCCCTTCCAGCAATATGCCAAAAGAGGATTTATAAATAGAAAACCACTCAATATTATTCCAAAGGGATCCCTTTGTAAAAGTCTAGAAGTTTAGTGCGGAACAAATATTCATATTTAGCTTGTAACTCGCCTGACTGAGCCTTGAATAAGTTTTGTTTAGCCTCGTTATATTCCACTGCAGTTGCTTTTCCGTTTTCATATTTCTCACTCATTAGTCTGAAAGACTCTTCACTGGAATTAGTTGCAACAACGCTACTATTGTATTTACTGTCGGCAGCTATAGCATTATACCATGCTTGTTGTATTTCTTTATATAACCCTTTCTTTACATTATCCAGTTGCAACGAATAGTTTTCTTGTTGCAATTTGGCGGTACGAATGCGATTGCGGGTAGCCCAACGATTGAAGATAGGTACATTCAGGCTCAAGCCAACATACTTATTAAAGTTATTCTTCATCTGTGAGTTGAAATTGTCACTCAAAGTTGATTGATAACTTGTGCCAAGACTTCCGTTAAGAGTCAGTTGAGGATAGAGAGCACTCTCGGCAATGCGTATGTTATGCTTACTTCCTTCCAACCGATACTGTGCAGCCTGAACAACCGCTTTATTACCTACCGCATATTGATAAATTTCATCCGGAGGACTAAGTGGATTGAGCTTGATATCCGTGTCAGGTGTGGGTAAAGTAAAACCTTCAGGTGTAGGTAACTCAATGAGCTGACTCAAATCGAGTAAAGCCAACCGATAATTATTTTCGGCCTGTACCGCACTCATCTCATCCTGCGCCACACGCGATTTAGCCTCAGCAACTTCAGCCAGTGAAGCTTTACCCAATTCTTCCATACGGACGATACGGGCGCATTGCTCTTTACTTAGCTTAACCTGACCAAGTGCCACCTCATGCAGTTCTTTATTGTACAGAACCTGCAAATAAGATGATGCAATGTTTACAGAAACATCTTCTTTAGCTTTTTCAAGATCGGATAATGCCGCTTGCAGATTGAGTTTGGATAAAGCGTATTGATGAGGAATTTCAAAACCGGTAAACAAAGGAACACTGGCATTCAATTGCAAACTTGTAGAATTGCTGTTCGTGTTTACATAACCGGTATATTCCCTTCCGTCGGCATCCTTCATCGGCACCTGAGCACGTCCCCAGTACCAATTTTGTCCGGCACCCCCATTTAAATTCGGCAGGCGAGCCCATTTTGCCGTATTTACATTTACAGCATCTTGCTCAGCTACATTCGCGCTTTTCCTTATATCAATATTGTGTTCAATGGCATAATCTATGCAACGACGCAATGTCCACACTTCCTGCGCCTGTCCCGAAAGACAGCAGACAGCCAAGCCAAAGAGTAGTATATTTTTTTTCATATCATTCCCTTTCATAAAGCAACTATCATTGTTTATCTTTCTTTTCTGCTCCGCGCACTTTATCTTTCGCGGTCAAGCCACTCTTGACAGCAATCTTAATGCCATCACTCATACCTACTATAACTCGTTTACGTTCGAATGTCTGCACAGGGTCACTTTTCTTAAGGATATAGACAAAAGTGCTATCCCCTTTAAATTCAACAGTACTTTCGGGTATGGTAAGTGCCTTCTTGGCATTATCCAATACAATTTCGGCATTAGCAGAATAACCGGAACGGATCTTCACGTTATTAGGGATCTTTATCGCAGCTTTAATTTCAAACTGATTTGCTCCGTTTTCTTCAACGCCTTTAGGAGAGATATATTCCAAATTAGCTTCGAATGATAGATTCTGCAATGCTCCGATAGTAAGTTTCACCGGCATACCTTCGCGAATGCGTCCTACTTCGGTTTCATCAATCTTACCCCTAAAGATAAGGTCATTCATATTAGCAACAGTTGCTATCGTGGTGCCATCATTAAACGTATTACTCATAATCACAGAGTTTCCTGCTTTAACAGGGACATCAAGAATAAGTCCGTCGATAGTGGAACGGATGAGCGTGCTTGAAAAAGATGCACTGTTCTTTGTGATTCCTTCTTTTACGATTTCGAGATTATCTTTAGCTGTGCTAAGTTCTTCCCGAGCCTGTTTAGCAGAGACATCACTTTTCTCATATTCTTCCTTGCTGATCAGTTTATCATCAAACATCTTCTTCACGCGTGAAAAGTTCACTTCAGCTTGTTTTGCATTAATTTGCGCCAAACGAACACGACTCTCAGCTGAGTTTAAGCTTCCCAGCTCAGGTATAACTTTAACTTTAGCTATCACTTCACCTTTATGAATACTCTGTCCCGCTTCTTTATAGACTTCATCAATAATACCCGAAATCTGTGGCTTGATGAGGATTTCATCTCTAGGTTCAACCTTCCCTGTCACAACTGTTGTTTTTGCCAAATCTGTAGTTTCAGGCGATACAACCTCATAAACAGTAACTTTTGGTTGCGATTTTTTATACAAAAACACGAAGGTTCCGATAAAAACGGCGGCAACAACCACCAATAATGCAATCTTAAAATACTTTTTCATAGGAATAATATATTATTTTCTAAATTTCTTTATAAATGTCTCTATCAAAAAAACCAATAATCTCTATCATAAGCATCATTCGTCGCGTATCGCATCAATCGGCTTAATGGCCATTGCACGATAGGCGGGAGCCAGTCCGGCCAATATTCCCAAGAAGACAAGCAAAAAGCAAGTACCCATTGCAAGACCAAATGAAACTTGATAATGTATCGTTGTCTGGCCCGGATCGTTGACTGCCGCCTCCAAGACTTGAAGTATAAGTACGGCAAATGAAATCCCCGCCATTCCGGCAATCGAAGTCAGCACGAGACTCTCCGATAAGATTTGTTGTAGAATATCACGCGGACGGGCTCCAATGGCACGGCGGATACCTATTTCAGTAGTACGTTCACGCACCGTCACCATCATAATATTGGAAACACCAATAGCACCGGCAAATAATGTACCCAGCCCCACCATCCAAATTAGGATTCGTGTACCTGCCATTAAATTATCAACCATGGAGAACATTGCTTCGGCGTTGAGGAACATGACCGCCTGCTTATCATTCGGGGCAATATAATGGGCTTTTTTAATCACCCCTTCTATTTTATCTTGTAGATCGGTCACTTTTACCCCCGGCTTCACTGTGAAACACGCCACATGAATTTTATTCCCGATATTATAAGCTTGTTGCATAGTGGTGAAAGGTATTGTCACCGCCTCAGAAGCCCTTCCTTGTATGTTTATGTTCCCTTCGGAGATACACAACCCGACAATTTGAAAATAAACGCCATTGACTTTTACAAATTTCCCACAAGGGTCTTCCCCCGGTTTGAAAAGGCTTTCATAAACACGCTTACCTATTACGCAGACTTTTCGTGCCTCACTAATATCGACATCATTAAGAAACCGTCCCAACGAAATCTTTTGATGTTCTATAAACTCATAATCAGGGAAAAGTCCTTTAACCGTACAACTATATTTTTTGTCTTCATAGACTGCCGTTGAGCCCCAGTTTGCAATGGAAGGAGTGACATGTTCCAATTCACGGACTCCACGCCGTAAACGTTCAATGTCTTCAAGTTCCAAATCCCAAGCACGTCCCTTACGGAAACCTTTATAAGCCTCACCCGTCTTCTCTGCTGCGACAAAACCCGAATTAGTAGCAAATCCCTCGAATTGCTTCTTCATTTGCTCCTGCATTCCATGTCCACCTCCAATAAGAGCCACTAACATGAATATTCCCCAGAATACTCCGAAAGCAGTCAATAAGCTCCTAGTCTTATTTCTTGTTATCGTAATGAGGATTTCCTCGCAAGAATCAATATCTATTCTCATACTCTTTTCATTGAATAATTCATCATTTAACTACTCTGCCCGTAAAGCCTCAATAGGACGTATACTCACTGCTTTTTTAGCGGGGAAGAAACCGGCAAGCGTACCGGCAATAATCAAGGTCAATGTTGCTTGAATAGCAACTCCCATATCGACGGTAGGATCGGAGAACATGGTCTGCTGGAACACACCGGCATCCATCGTCTGATTACCAAACGCCACATTCATCCATTCCGTGGCGGCAATGCCTATCACCATACCAATATAGCCAAACAGCGTAGTGATCACCACACTTTCTATAATAACCAATCGTAATATTGAAATAGGTTTGGCTCCAAGAGCTTTCCGTATACCGAATTCACGCGTTCTTTCCTTAACGGTTATCAGCATAATATTGGATACACCTACAATACCACTGAGTAGTGTAAAAATACCGATTACCCATATTGCCGTACGAAGTATGCCCATTGCTTTTTGTGTCTGCATATAGTTGGATAAGCGATTCCAAATCCATATCGCACTGTCGTCTTTCGGGTCGAAGCGATGATTAGCTCCGATCACTTTACGATAATTTACTTCAAAAGTGTCATTTTGAGCTATAGAGTTCAATCCCTTGGTAGTGAATATGATGTTATTCAGCTGTATCCCTTTATCGTAAATTGTCTGCAGAGTGGAAAACGGTATATAAGCTTCATTTGCTCCACGGTCTCCCTGATCGTTATAGGTGCCGATAACCTGATAAGCAACTCCTCCCGCATTTACAAACTGCCCGATAGGTTCGGTATGTGTCTTACCAAAAAGGATTTCTGCAGTCTTTTTATGAAGAACAATAACTTTTCTGCGCTCTTGCAAGTCTATGTGATTAATAAAACGACCTGTTGCGGTTTTCACAGTTTCAACCTCCGTATAGTTCGGAAAAACTCCAAGTAAAGACATACTGACATATTCCTGTCCGAAACTGATATTTACATCACTTTGCTCAACAGTTGCCCCTGCGCTGACTACATTCTCCGAAAAAGTTTCCTCGGTTGATACAAGGTCTTTATTTTCCAACTGAATACGACGTCCTTCTTTTAATCCGTCATAAGACTTTTTGGTCCAACCGGGAAAGATGCGAATAGAATTCAAAGCTCGTTCGGAAGACGACTTTTCAAAAGCATGAATAAGTCCGTTTCCGGCTCCAAGAAGTACAATTAACATGAAAATACCCCAAGCCACAGCAAATCCTGTAAGAAAAGTCCTGAGTTTATTTCTCTTGATTGTACCATATATTTCTTGCCAAAGATCAAGCATACGTTATAATTATTAAGTAAGAAAAATTAGCGTATCCGCTCGTATTATTTCATAAAACCGTTTTGCCCGAAAGGAGAAGCATCATGATCTCTATTTTCTTCCACACTTCCTATTATTCCGTCTTTTATATGGATGATCTTATCCGTCTGATTGGCAACACCACTTTCATGAGTAACCACAACGATTGTCATGCCCGTACTGTGCAAATCTTTTAATATTTGCATAACTTCAACAGAAGTCTTACTATCCAAAGCGCCTGTCGGCTCATCCGCTAAAATTATCTGGGGTTGGGTAATTAATGCACGTGCTATTGCAACGCGCTGTTTCTGCCCACCGGACATTTCGTTGGGTAAATGGTTTGCCCAATCTTTAAGTCCCAAACGATCAAGATACTCTAATGCAAGCGCATTACGTTTGCGTCGACTTATACCTTGATAGAAAAGAGGCAATGCCACATTTTCCACTGCATTCTTAAAAGAGATGAGATTGAAAGATTGAAAGATAAATCCAATCATGCGATTCCGATACTCTGCCGCTTTGGTTTCACTCAAATTCTTTATAAGCGTACCATTCAAGTAATATTCACCTGTATCATAGTTATCCAGGATACCCAAAATATTGAGCAAAGTTGATTTGCCAGACCCCGAAGCGCCCATTATGGAAACAAATTCACCCTTATTTATATCGAGATCAATGCCTTTGAGCACATGCATTGGTGCTCCGTTGTTATAGGTCTTATTAATGTCCTTCAAATGTATCACGTTTCTAGCCTTTTTTAATAAATAACGATCTATTTTCATTATTAGACGCACAGGGGTAACGAAAAGTTGCAAAAGAGATGAATTTTTTTAAAAAAGATTTTGCGGTATCATTTTTCTTTGTGTAATTTGTATCCATAAATAAATGAACTAACCCTTTAAAAACAACTGTAGTATCATGAATTCAAGTATGGAGAGGCCCTATGTAGTGGGCATTGATATAGGCGGAACAAACACCGTCTTCGGTATTGTAGACGCAAGAGGAACAATCATCGCAAGTAGCTCGATCAAAACCGGGTCTTTTGAGAAAGTGGATGATTATGTGGACGAAGTTTGCAGAAACCTGCTTCCCCTTATCATCGCTAATGGAGGAGTTGATAAAATAAAAGGTATCGGTATAGGCGCTCCAAACGGAAACTACTATAGCGGAACAATAGAATTTGCTCCAAACTTGCCATGGAAAGGTATTATCCCTTTGGCTGCAATGTTTGAAGAACGTTTAAGCATTCCTACTGCATTGACAAATGATGCTAATGCTGCCGCTATTGGTGAAATGACTTATGGTGCTGCCCGTGGAATGAAGGATTTTATCATGATTACATTAGGAACCGGAGTTGGTAGCGGAATCGTGATCAACGGACAAATGGTGTACGGACATGATGGTTTTGCCGGAGAACTGGGTCATACTATCATACGCCGCGACAATGGTCGTCTATGTGGTTGTGGTCGTCATGGCTGCCTGGAGACTTACTGTTCTGCAACAGGAGTAGCCCGTACTGCAAGAGAGTTTCTTACTGCAAGAACCGACGCCAGCCTTTTACGTGCCACACCGGCTGAAAGCATCACAAGTAAAGATGTATATGATGCCGCTGTGAAAGGAGATCAACTTGCAAAAGATATCTTTGAATATACAGGTACCATCTTAGGTGAAGCAATCGCCGACTTTGTTGCCTTCTCAAGTCCTGAAGCGATTATTTTATTCGGAGGTCTGGCAAAATCAGGTGACTATATATTCAATCCTATCCAAAAGGCTATCGATAAGAATATCCTCACTATATTCAAAGGCAAAGCAAAACTATTGATGTCTGAATTGAAAGACTCTGATGCAGCCGTATTAGGTGCAAGTGCATTGGGTTGGGAATTGAAAGACTTGAAATAAGAAGCAAAATAGCTGCATAATAAGAAGGTGTGTCAAAAGCCAAAAAAATAGCAGAACGCCCTTGCTACAACATGCTGTAACAAGGGCGTTTTTATGAAATAGGGGCTTTTGACACACCCCTTTTCTTTATATCGTTCTCTAAAATTATCAGAACAGTTTAGCTGGATATTCGCCTGCATCTACAAGAGCTTGAATCTTATCCACTACTCCCTGACGGTCAGCTGCATAAGTTACTCCGAACCATTTACTAACCGTATCAAGAACTTTAACACGGGCAGTGCCTTCATTTATGAGTTTATTCACCATCAAAGGAATAAAATACTCAGCTTTCAAGTTATCCTTATTTTCGTTCAGGAATTCCTTGAAGTACTCCTCGGAATAAGCAAAGTAATCAGGAGTAAAGCCCCACATGTTCATTGACACAGGAGTATTGTCACCAATAGTTTGCATTACACCGTTCTCATCTTTAAAAGACACTTTGCCATCAATGCGTTCAATAGCTGTACGTTCGACAACAGTTGTCAAGTAGCCTTCAGGATTTGTTTCGCAAACGCCGCGTGCTACCGATCCACTTTCGGATAATGTATTACCTACACGATATCCTACCATGCAGTAGTCATTCTTCTTTCCAGTCATTTCGGAAAGAGCTTCTCCCAAAACAGCAAAGCTGTCACGTCCGTAAAAATCATCAGCATTGATCACCGCAAAAGGTTCATTAATCACATCTTTACCCATAAGTACAGCGTGATTTGTTCCCCACGGTTTAACGCGCTCTTCAGGACAAGTGAATCCAGCCGGAAGGTTATCCAATGCTTGGAACACCAATTCCACCGGAATATGATTCTCATATTTGCTCAGAATTTTGTCGCGAAAATCTTTCTCAAAATCTTTACGTATTACAAAAACAACCTTACCAAATCCTCCACGGATAGCATCAAAAATAGAATAATCCATTATTGTTTCGCCATTCGGGCCCAGACCATCGAGTTGTTTTAATCCCCCATAACGACTACCCATTCCGGCAGCCAATACAAATAAAGTAGGTTTCATGATTATGTAGTTAATAATAAAGGTTAGTGTTACCGTTTAGTGGGTGCAAAGATACACCATAATTTCTGAAAGCGTTATAAGGAGGAATAAAAAAGCAAAAACATTTTCTCTGTAGATATTGTAATATTGGGGTCAGAAAGGATAGCCTATTGCAAAATGAAAAGCCATTCCGTCTTTAAAGCTCGGAATATTGTAATAGCCTGTTTTTCCGGTATCATAAGGTGCATGTAGACCAATACCGCAGTCTACCCTGAAAACAAGAAAATCCATATCGTAACGCAATCCGGCTCCCGTTCCTAATGCAATCTGATCAGGAAAATCTTTTAACCGGAATCGTCCTTCTTTGCGTTCATTCCCCTCGGTAAGATCATCTCTCATCAACCACACATTACCGGCATCAAGAAATATAGCTCCGTGCAAATCTCCGATAAGGCGAAAGCGGTATTCAAGATTAGCTTCGAGACGAATATCCCCGACTTGGTTAATAAAAGCGTATTTATCGTTCTTGTCAGGATGATAACCNCCAGGACCTATTGTACGGGACATGAATGCACGCACACTATTGGCTCCACCGGCATAGAACTGCTCCGTGTAAGGAGCAATAGTGGCATTACCATACGACCAAATCGCACCTGCGGCAATGCGTGAAGCAATCATTTGGTTCTTGTCTATTCTAAAGTGATAGCGTAGTTCGGAATTGACTTTCAAAAATTGTGCAAACGGTACGCCCAAAAGCTCTTTTCCTTTTTTATCAAAAGGCTCTCCAAAGATACGATAGATGCAGGATGTCACATTACCCGCTGAAGTCAGGGTGGTTTGCCACCATAAAGGATGCCGAACAGTCCTCAGGTTACCATTATCATAAGTATAAGTGTACTCAAATGCCGGAATAAATTGATTCCGCAGACTGATATAAAGTGCAGGATTAGCACTCTGCAATGAGTCAAAAGCTGCAGTCCGATTGCTCAACGTATTAAATGTCAACCGGAAGGGGGTAATGCTATGCTTGATCGTTGGACGAGGTTGAAAGTCATAAGTCACATTGCCTCCAAAAGCAAGCAGCTTATAATATTTCGATCTGTTCAACTGATCAGTATAGAGTCGAAAAGTCGTAGTAGCCGGAAAGTCATATTCAAGAGTTCCTAACCTGGGAAAAACAACTCTGGGAAAAGTAAGGGATGTCGACAAACCCATCTCATAACTATTCATCATGGAGCTTCTGTTTTTCCCGGTCTGCCATTCGTATGATCCGGTCAACCTTACATTCCATGTCTCACCCCCACCGAATACATTATTTTTAGTAACGGTAAATGCTGCTCCCGGTCCAGTTTGGTTATTACTCTTCATGGTCACATTAAAGTCCAATTCCGCATCATAGGGTTTATTCAATGACGCTAGAATATTTACATCCAAAGTATCTGATATCAATGCTGTATCTCTCGGTATATATTGCATTTCCATATAACCGAAAATACCCAAATTAGCTAAACGTTCCTGTATTCTACTCTGTCTGTACTGACTGAATAATCCCTCCGGACGTTTTCGCATCATCGTGTTTCCCTGCGTCTGGCGTTTTCTACGATATCCCTGATAATGTAGCCACCTGTAAAGCATATTCGGTCGGATTTTTAATCTATCGTAATAGTGTATCCATAGATTTTTATAAAGCAAACTATCCGTTGGCATTTGTCCTTGAGGCCCTCTAAGATAGAAAGATGTATTGCCTAAATAATAAGGGCGCTGCGTCCCCGCCGGTATATCAGCCACAGGTGTCATGCGCAAACTGACATGCCCGCCGGGCACTAGAGTCGTATCCGCCTGATAAGTCAGATAATCGGAACGAAAATAGTAGTAACCCATATTTCGCAATAATGTATTGACTCTAGTACGTTCCGCATCAAGGTCAACAACATTAAACTGCTTGCCAGATTTTAGTGTAGAGTTACGGTTACCTGATTTAATTATATCCAGCGTTTTATTAGGAAAGCCATAGTAATATAATGTATCTATAAAATAAGGGGTTCGCATATTTACGGTATACTGGATTTTAGCTTTCAAACTATCTCCCTGATTGACAAACTTTTTGTAACCAACTGTCCCATTAAAGTAACCGTATTCATGCAAAATATTCGTAGCAACTTTGGCACGAATTCCCGGGTTCACAGTAGAGATAAATACCGGCTCAGCCGCAAAATGTTTAAACATAAATTTTCCAAATTTACCATTGCTCTTTACGAAACTGTTATAGAACCATAATCCAACAGGAAAAGGAGTACGGTAAACAGAACTACCAAGAAAAGAATTGTTAGGCGCCTTGGCTAAGGCAGCTTCAATCTCTTCCATCGCATTAAGACCAACCGGCGTTGAAGATCGATTTTCCACAACCATTTTCTTCTGCCCGGTATAGAGTACTTCTCCTTCCGGTAGATTCTTTGTTGTAGAACAAGCACCAAACAAGAATATAGATCCGATTAAAATAGCTGTTACATATCTCATTTCTTATCCTCGACTTCTTTATTTCTTCTTTTAAAAATAAACAATTCACCCAGATTATCCATCCGTTTACGGAAAACCACTCCGACTCCGGTTTCTGTGATCTCCCCATCCAAGACACTTTCATAATTTTTATTATGAAAGACCCGAATGTAGCGCGTTCCGGATGTATCCAAACGATATTCCAACGAAATATTATCAATAAAGGATTCCGTATCATTCGTTGCATTGGACCCTGTCGAAACTTTTCCACCTATAACAACCTGTACACGGTCATTAAAGAAACGTTGAGAGTAGCGGAAGCTATAATCGGTACCTCTATTGTCTCCCGGTTGCGAGCCGTTATGATTTTCAATACCTACCGAAAAATTGCCGAAAGCAGCACCAGCTAAAGCGCTTATCTGACTTTGAAGAACACTGTTGAGAGCATTCCCCATATTCATGTTGCTCTTACCCGTATTATTGAGATAAACACCGGTTACCAGCATTGCAATAGCTTGTCTACTGCGTTCTTCTGCACCCATAGCTGCCAATTGATTTTCAACCGTAGGATCATCCGGAGCGCTAATATCAAATAATAAATCGGGCTTTTCCAAGCGATTTCGGATACTCACGGATATGTCAAAATTAACCATCCGGGAAGCACCATTATCTCCATCAGCTACCGATGCCCGTACTCTCTCAGTTGCCGTAAGGTTCAAAGACGGGTTCATCATACTCCCCGACCAATCGACATAACTGCCATTTTCCAAATTGAACTCTTTTAGCGGAATTACCGGAAGAGAGTACTTCATTGTACCTCCCGAAAGTATATACCTTCCCGTCAGATTCACATCACCCTGTGGTGTATAGTGCAAGGACAGGTCGCCCCCTCCTTCCAACTCCACAAATTTGCTACGATCATAACTCAAATCAGCTCTCAGACGCACCGCATTATCAATATGTACGGACATTAGCATATCCATACCGGCAAAGCCAATAGACTTGGGCTCCGGCTTTACCAAAGTGGTATCCCGGAAAGAAGTGAAAGTGACAAGCCCTTCCAAACGGTCTTCAACGGTCAAAGGAGAATCAGCCATCACATAGGTGACATTGGTATTGCCCAAAAGATTCATATTGCCACGCATAACCAAAGCGTCCAACGGGCCACGAACAGTACCTCTCATATCGACATATACCTTACCATAGATCAAACTCTCCCGAGTCCGGGGTGCATCAAGCAATGTGTATTTGCGGGCCAGTAAGTCAAGACGTGCGACAGGTCTTCGAAAATCTCTAAAATCTATATTCCCATCAATGGTAAACGGATTCTTCGAAGTAGTGTAAATGGCAAACTTATCGAATAATAACTGATTGTTCTTAATGTAAACGGGACGATTATCAAAATGATAACGGGCACCCGCCTGCCGGGCATAGAGCGTGACACTATCCAATTTAAGTTCGCCACCGATGTCCGGTTTCTCCAATGTCCCTGAGATATTGACTCCGCCATCCACATCTCCGTTGAATGAAATCACCCGATCGGGAATAAACGGATTAGCCAATGATATGGGGAAATGATCAAAATGACTTTCCACCCGGATTGAGTCGTTCGCACCCCGACGTTTCAATGTACCTTCAGCCGTCATCACTTCTTTGCCTTCACAAGTGAAATAAGAGTTGAGATAATGCGTACCGGATTCTCCCGGAAGCCAGGTCACACCGATTCCGACATTACCCACATGCTGCCCTTCATAAGTCAGCTTCTCAACATTCGCTTCAGTGGATATTTGTAGCGAAGTTGGAGTCTGAATATAATGAGTTTCAGCAGACAAACGTCCCGAAAAGTCAGGGAAGTAGGGTAATATGCGACTCACCTCATCCAAGCGTATACGACGCAATTCAATATCCATATTCTGTAAAGAGACCGAGTCCTCTTTGATGGAATGCATCCTAAAACCTACATTATCCTTATCCATCATATCCACACTGGCATAAACCCTCATATTTTTATGGAGGTAAATCCAGTTGTTATTATCTATAAAATGGAATTTTCTAAAGGCGATAATTGGTTCATCGGGAGTGAGCCGGAAAAGTATTCCATCGGCTTTTTTGTTCTGACCACCCAAGACAGGGCGCGCATTGACACCGATCTGTAGTCCGACATTTCCCTTGGAATCTAAAAAATTCAGACTCAAATCAGCATCATTATTACGAATCTCTCCTGTCAATGTACTGCGAAAAACATATTGGGGATTTTTAGGGCCATTTATTATTCCTCCCTGTAAATTCATGCGACTTGTATCTTGCCTCACAGTAAAGTAGATTGTATCCAATTGCAAAGAGTCCACACGCAAACCATGTATTGCAGTACGCCCATTTATCCCAATCCGTGGAGTCATCCCGAAACGGAGAAGGAAATCATTGAAACGAATATCTTTTGTCGCAAGGAAATCACTTACCGGATTATTCTTACCCATACGAAGTTGTATTCCCGCAGTTGGCAAAACCTTTCGAATAGCCCCGTGATCAAGGTATCTAGCCTTGATCTGTTTTTTCAATACAGTAGCAAGTTTGTTGGTCTGTTTTAAAAGTGTCTGAAAATTGTTATGTGAACGAAAGTCCAAGTCCAAATCTCCGGCATTTGCCTTAACACTTATCGAATCGCGATGCGCCTGCCCCTGAAGATTAAAAGCAAAAGGACGCCTCAACGGTTGGGAAGTAAAACCTAACTTGTAAATATCCAATTGTTCAACAGCCATTTGCACATTTCCATCGAGATAACGAGTCCCTAAAGACAGCCCGCAATTCCCCTCCATCTTGAGCAGTGTATTATTACTTTTCAGATTAGCTTTGAGATAAGCGTTTTTGATCAAAGCATTAAGATCGACATCCGAAATATGCCACCGGCCGTATTGAAGATGTTTAAGAGACATTCGAGCCTCAACATAAGATTTCCTTGCTAAAGGATTGAAGCCACTTCCTTTTGCGGTAAATTCAGCACTAAGTTCATATAGAGAATCTTTTGGCAAGAAATGGTGCAACTGCAATGCGTCTACAAAAATCTTTGCCTGATAATCCCGTTTGGCTGTATTACAGGAAGCTACCATCTTAACCGTCCCTCCTCTTTCTTTCAACGCAACGTCAGCATTATAGCGTAAACCATCAAGTCCAATGGAGGCTTTTAAATTCATACTGTCGGGTACTGCTAGATTTCCGCCTGGCTTAAAGCCAGCTATACCTACCAGAAACTGAAGATTCCGCATACTCATATTCAAATCAACATGTCCTTTTCGCTTGAGATTATTGCCCAAATTATTGAATTTCCCTTTACCCGAAATAGAAAAAGCACCGGGCAAGTCGACCATCAAACGGGATATATCCAGCTGTTGCAGATCACCCTTTAAACCAACATGAAGTGTCAATGGGCGGAATGGATATGCCTTTTTGAATTCATCAGGTAAACCTCCCAGCAAAAGAATAGCATCCGGACTACCAATACGACCGTCCAAACGTGTTTCCAAATGTCCTAAAAAAGGCTTCTTAAAGATTTTTTTATCTGTTCGAAAAGAAAAATTCAATTCGGAATGAGGAGTCAGCAATGATAGGTTTGGTATGCGAATAATGGAAGAATTGACAAAGCAACGTCCTGTCAATGAAGATACGTTTAAACCGGATCGTTCATTTAGGATAAATTGTCGGATGACCGCATTCATGGTTTGCTTATGTAGAATGACAGAATCCACCTCAAACATAATGTCACGCAAAGCAATATGGGAGGGGTCGAAGCCTTTCGAAGGCAATGACTTTCCAACATCATAGTTCAAATAGCCATTACGCACCTGCAGTTTCTTCAAGCCATAGAAGGCGTGGCGTAAATCAAGCACTCCACCACTCAATCCCGCATCCACAATACGCGTAGCTAAACGAGTAGAATCGAATGGCTGCCGGTAGTCAACTGATACATTTTTTAGATGGAGCCGTTGCAATACTACTCGCCATTTTAGTTCTTTCTTTGTTTTATCTTCGGGAGTTTTAGTCGTATCGACCAATGCAAGCATCATGTGAGCGTCACTCAATTCCACTTTATCAACAAGCGCCTCTTCTTTACCCGGATTGATTCCATGACTTTCTAAGGAAAGTTTACCCAACACTCCTTTTACGTGCATGCCTTTAACCAACTCCAAAGAATTGACCGAAACTTTTTTCAGGGTTACTTCATCAACCTCCACCCGCCCGGCGAAAAGAGGCAAAGCCTGCACGCGTACATTCAGGCTCGAAAAAGACAGTAGTGTATCAGGTAGCGAAGTCTTTGAGAACTTCTTTGTATGTCTCCCGACTATTTGAACATGCCGAAGTAGCAGGTTTAAAGGAAAACGCAAATCAATGCGGCCGACTGAGATATTATAGCCGGTTTCTTTCGATGCATACTCAGTGGCTTCCTTCCTTAAGAAATCTTGTACGGGAGGAACATAGAGTAATATCATCAAAATAAAAAACAGCAAAACGGGAGAAAACACTGCCCAAACTATCCATTTCAACCACTTCTTTCTCATGAAAATATTGCTAAACAATAAACAACTACTCTACAAAGCTAAACATTTTTTTCTATTCGTTTGTTTCGAAATACTGGAAAATGGGAAGCAGGGCAGCGAAGGCTATCCTTTATCAAGTAATTTCCGGGCCTCTAACAGAACGGAGCCAATTATCTCCAACGAAGCATTTCCTTTTGTCTCAATTTCTGTTGTAAAAGGTTGTCTTCTCGCTGCTTCGAGTTCTTTTAAGATATGAACAAGCGCCGATGCTTTCAATAGAGTAAATAAGGGAAGCATTTTGTGAGCCATATCGGCTAGATACCCGGTATCACGATTTTCTAAAGCTTGTTGCATTCGGCCCACATTAATACGGGTCTCACTGATAAAGCTTTCCAATATAGATTTAGTGGCTTCCCGATCATCTTCAGCAAATGCGGTCAGTGCAGAGAAATTAAATCCTTGCGACGCATCCGTTTCACAGGATACGGAGGGTTTAGTAAATTCAAAAGCTTGCGTACTTTGTTGCCTGATAGCACTGACCAGCCTTATGAGTTCATCGGTAGTAAAAGGCTTATTCAAGCAACCGGAGAATCCCGCCTCCTGTAATTGGGAAAGGTTCATATCCATTCTCGCCGATACTGCGACAACAGGAATGGAACGTGCCTGTGGTATATCGGAACTGCGTAACAATTTCAACAGATCGAACCCATTAATGGCAGGCATCTGAATATCGGTCAGAAGAAGATCAAATGTCTCCGTTTGTAAAGCGTCCCATAACTGTTGGGGCTCCACGCAACAAACCGAAGTTATCTGTCGTTGTGCCAACATCGTGGAAGTCAATTGTAGCTGTATGCTATCATCATCAATAAGAAGCACTTTCATCGGCGTCTCTACAATTGTAGGCTTAGCTTCATCCTGTGAAACATTTCCCATATCATCATTACTTTCAGGAAGACCCTCTCCGGGAACAACCGCACNAGAAAGCGCACGGGATACAGGAATACTGATAATAAAACGGCTACCTATGCCCAATTCACTTTCAACTTCTATCGTGCCTTTCATCAAGCGAATTAGCATACGGACAATAGACAAGCCCAGACCGAAACCCTCTTCTCCTTGTGCGCCCGGTAAGCGGGTAAATTCATGAAAGATACGCTCGCGGTCTTCGGGCAGCATCCCTTTTCCGGTGTCGGAAATAGCTATTTTCAAATGCACTCCCAATAGAGATGAATCGTTTATACCTCCCAAAGATGCGTGCAAGGTAATACCTCCTCTATCGGTGAACTTTATGGCATTGGAAAGTAGATTTGTAACAATCTGCCGTAAACGGAGCGGGTCACTTATAAACGAGTTTTCCAATTCGGGAGTTATTTCACTATGCAAATAAAGGCCCTTGGACATAGCCATAGGCTCAAAGCTGGCTTTGATTTCTTCTAATAAGTGAGACGGATGGAATGAAATATGCTGTATCTCGACTTTGTGGAGATCAAGGCGGTGGAATTCAAGCAAATCGGAAACCAACTTAAGCAAGTGCTCCGACGAGACCTTCATATTATTTAGATAGAAACGCTGCCGCTCGTCGATCGTCAGCCGGGAAAGAAGTTCCGCATAGCCCATAATAGAGCCTAGAGGTGCCTTGAAATCATGCGTAATGGCAAGCATTAACCGTTCACGAGCAGCCAACAGTTCTTCTGCTTTTCTATTGGCATCCTCCAATTCACGACGATACTGATTGCTACGGGTAACATCACGCCAAATCAAAATCAGGAATATGCCGGAAAGAAGTATACCCCCAATTGCAAAACATCCCACAATAAGAGTGGAACGTTGGCGAACGGATTGCCGCAATTCTGCTTCCGAATGAGCTTTGTGCAAAGCGTTCTGTTCATACTGCCTAAGCAAGCTGTCAATACGAATCGTCAAAGTCTCATTAAAACGTTGCAATACTTCACTACGGTGCTGAGCTGCTAATCCCACACCCTTTTTCTTATTGGTAACTCCTCGAAGTTTCTCATGCAAGGAATCGACAGGGTTATAAGGATCGAGCAATGTATCGGTGGCAAACTCCAAAGAGGTCTTTACATGGATAGCCGTATCTTTTTTAGGTGGTACGAATACCTCACCCAACCGACGGAAGAAGCCTTTCTTTTTTTGTTTGGTAAGAATGGTATCGCGTCGGGAAATCACTTTGCGTTGTACTCTTTGACGGAGTATCGTGCTATCTTCCTGAGCAAGTATCTGTTCAACTTCACGAGTCGGTATAAGCCCTTCATGCGCTTCGCTAAGCGAGCGTAATAAGCTGACCGTATTGGAATCTTTCTTTTGAAGAAGAACAATCAGACTGTCTGTCTTAAGAAAATCGTTCTTTTCGGACGAGAGTAGATGCCCCATCTCTCTGTAGACAAAGAATAGGGAAAAGAGTAAAACGGCTAATAGCAATGCATAACCGACAGCTATTTTACCTTTCGATATATTATTCAATCGTTTACCACCCAATGAACCAACATTTTATATATGTTTAGACGGGCTACCTCGACTTCGTTTTATAACGGAACCTTAACCAAAACATGATGCCTGCACTGGTTAGTCCGAAGGGGAATGTCATCCAAACACCTATAATGCCCCAGTTGAGCACAAAGCCACAGAAGTACCCTATAGGCAAAGATATCAAAAAATATGCAATGAATGCCATAATCATCATGGCTTTCACATCTTCAAGACCTCGCAAGGCATTTGCAAAATTGATTTGCAGACCGTCACCAAATTGATAGATAAGGAAAGGTAAAAACAACGAGGAAACCACCACAGAAACATTGGTGTCATTCGTAAACCAGCCTCCAATCTGGTAACGTACAAGGAAGATGATACTAAGCAATATCACCGCCATCATCAATATCAAATGAAAGCCGGCTCTTGCCGAACGGCGTACATTCTCCATATCATTCTGCCCTCTAAAATTACTTACGCGGACAGCGACAGCTGCTCCCATACCATAAAACATCATAAAGGTGAACTGCGAAATAGTCAGCATGATCTGGTGTGATGCCAGTGCCGTCACTCCAAGCCATCCCACCATAATGGTGCTGAAATTGAAGGAGGCCGTCTCCATGCCCATTTGAAAGGCTATCGGCCAACCGAGAGCATTGAGTCTTTTGAATACACTCCGCGACCATGGTAAATGGAAAAAGCCGCTTCTATAGGGGGTGTAACGGGAACTATAAAGCACGATATAGCCAAAGACAATTACCATTATTATACGGGAAACCAGTGTACTGATACCTGCACCCAACAATCCTAATTCGGGAAAACCAAACTCTCCATAGATCAATATAAAGTTTCCTACTATATTCAACAAATTGCCGCCAAGCAATATCCACATACCTGTTTTTGTGTCGGTAATACCATCGGTAAACTGCTTAAACGCATTGAATATCATTACAAAGATAAGGGAGAACAATGTCACAAGATAGTAAGGCTTGATGAAGGGCATCAATTCTTCAGGTTGTCCCAGATAATCGAGAAAAAAGTACAATATGCTCATGATAACCGTCAGAAGCAACGCTACCAACACATTGGCAACCAAGCTGCACCGGAGAGCTTGCCCGGTTTCTTTAATACGATGATTACCATAAAGCTCACCGACTACAGGAGTCAGGCCATAAGAAAAACCGGTACAGAAGATAATACACAAGGTGAAGATATTGTTGACGAACGAAGCCGCCGCAAGTTCTTCGGTACTGTGATGTCCCACCATAAAAGTATCGGCAAAACCAAGCATAATCACTCCAAGTTGCCCGATAATAATTGGGACGCCAAGTGAGATTAATGCGCGATAATGGCTGTTGGTCTTTCCTGCAAATAGTGTCATGAAAGCTTAGTTTATTGCGATAAGAGCAATTATTTGCTCTTATAATAAAGGACGGAACGGTTGCTGTCGACAAAAGAACGCTGAGCTACATCCCTCAATTGTTCGGCTGATACCGCTCTGTATTCATCCACTTCAGAGTCAATATCTTCGGCCTTTCCGGTCAATTCATACCAAGCAAGATTCGTCGCTACATTCAGATAATTGATATTGCCGAATATCTGGGATGATTCAAATTTGTTTTTTACTTTCTCCAACTCAGCCTGTTCAATAAACTCATTTTTTAATTGTTCCAGTTCATTACTTACCGCCGCTTCAGCCTGCTCGAGCGAAACACCAGATGCCAATTTACCGCTGATGTGAAACAGACCGGCATCACGTGACCCGGATATATAGGCATCTATACTCGAGAACAACTGGCTTTCTTGAACCAGCCGTTGGTTTAGCCGGCTTGAGCGACCGTTGCTGAGTATATCGGAAAGAATATCGAATGCATAATAATCAGCGGAATTCCTTTCGCACATGTGATAAGCCATGAACAAAGCATCGATGGGGACATCCCTCTCCACTACCTGCCGATGCTCAACCTGTTGAACAGGTTCGTAATTAAGATTTCTTGGTGTAATTTCACGTGCAGGGATAGGACCAAACCATTTTTCCGCCAACCGGACAGTCTCTTCCCAATCAATATTTCCGGTCACAGCAAGAATGGCATTGTTCGGCGCATAGAAATGAAAAAAGAAATCTTTCACCTCTTCGAGCTTTGCATTCGCAATGTGCGACAAATCCAATCCGATAGTCGGCCAGCGATAAGGATGTACCTTGTATGCCAAAGCACGAATCAAATGTCCGACATCCCCATAAGGCTGGTTCAGACAACGCTGCTTAAACTCTTCCATAACGACACCCCGTTGCACTTCGAGGCTACGTTCGCTAAAGGCCAGTTCCTGCATCCTATCGGATTCGAGCCAGAAGCCGACCTCTACATTAGAACGCGGTATGGTGAGGTAATAATTTGTAATATCATTGTTTGTCCAGGCATTATTCTCCCCACCCGATTGCTGTAAAGGCGTATCATAATCGGGTATATGAACAGAACCTCCAAACATTAAATGCTCAAATAAATGAGCAAAACCCGTATGCTCGGGATGCTCATCGCGAGCTCCCACGTCATACAGTATATTTAATGCAACCATTTGAGTGCTGAGATCCTGATGATGCACCAGCCGCAAACCGTTTGATAAAGTCAGTTTATTAATCTTCAAGCGGTACTATTTTTATGATTTTCACATCTGTCTCGGGACGGTCACTCCGATCGGTCTTCACTTGCTGAATCTTATCAATCACATCCATTCCTTCAACAATTTCTCCAAAGACAGTATACTCTCCATCAAGATGCGGAGCACCACCGACAGTGGTATATGCTTTTATTTGTTCGGGTGTGAAATGGAATTCCGGTTGCTTGGCCGATTCAGCTTTTGCCTGCTCTATCAATTTCTCCTGCAACTCCATCAAACCATTCTCATCATTCTCTTTTCTCATCTTATAGATCTGCTTCATGTGTTTTTGTGCCAACGCATTAAAGACATTAGAGAGTCTGTTTTCATTGATTTGCTGTTCCATATTCAGCAACGCGGAGTCACTGAATACTTTACCCGTCACAATATAGAATTGACATCCTGACGATTCTTTCTTCGGATTGACATTATCACCCTGACGGGCTGCAGCCAAAACACCTTTCTTATGAAAGTGTTTGGGATAGACGAACTCTGCAGGAATAGTATAGCCTACATCACCCGATCCAAGACTCTTGCCTTTTGGAGCATCTTTTGATTGCGGATCACCGGCCTGAATCATAAAGTCTTTAATCACTCGATGGAATAATGTGCCTTCATAAACTCCTTTTTCTACCAGTTTGATAAAGTTATCACGGTGTTTCGGGGTATCATCGTACAATTTAACGACAATGTCTCCCATTGTGGTTTCTATCTTAAACATAGTTTCTTTTCCCATAGTTCTATTCTTCTTTTGTCCCGATTTGCATGCCGTAATGCAACAAACCAGTATAGTTAATAATACAATAATATTCTTTTTCATCTTTACTGTTTTCATAATCATACCTTTTCTATGACTATCTGTCAAATAAACAAAGCGGTTCCACAGTACACTGTTAAAGAGAAAGTTCAAGTAGAAGCGCTCCCCGAATCAAGTTAAATTAAGTTTGCAAATATACGACTTTCATACAAAACACTTTACCTTTGTTTCAAAAATAGAGGAAAACGGATTGCATATGGTATCTATACTGATTGTGGAAGATGATATTACGTATGGCATGATGCTAAAAACATGGCTGGGAAAGAAAGGTTTTTCGGTAACCTCAGCAAGTAGCATTGCGCGTGCGCAAAAAACATTGGAGACAGAACAGATTGATTTGATACTATCAGATCTTCGCCTTCCGGACAAAGACGGAATTGATCTTCTGAAGTGGTTGGGAACTCAAAACATTGAGATACCATTCATCATGATGACCAGTTATGCAGATATCCAATCGGCCGTACAAGCCATGAAGCTCGGCGCTTGTGATTATGTAGCTAAGCCTGTAAATCCCGATGAACTTCTAAAGAAAATAAAGGAGAGTTTAAGCCAATCATCCGTTCATCCCAAACAGACCATCTATCGGGCTCCAACAGACCATCTGTCAGAGCCTAACAGACCATCTGTTGCAGCTCAACAGACCATGTATTCGGGCGAAGAAAATGTACCCCGAAAAGAAGGATTGAATGGTGCGCCGGACTCGGATTATTTGGAAGGTGAGAGCGATGCGGCAAAACAACTATACAACTACGTCAAATTAGTGGCACCAACCAATATGTCGGTACTGATCAATGGAGCCAGCGGCACGGGCAAGGAATACGTGGCACACCGCATCCACCAGCTCAGTAAGCGATCAAAGAAGCCTTTCATTGCGATAGACTGCGGGGCTGTCCCCAAAGATTTGGCTGCATCTGAATTCTTCGGGCATATAAAAGGTTCCTTTACCGGAGCTTTAACAGATAAAACAGGCGCATTGGTTGCGGCAGATGGAGGAACTGTCTTCTTGGATGAGATAGGAAACCTTAGCTATGAGATACAAATTCAATTACTTCGGGCCATACAAGAACGAAAAGTCCGCCCCATTGGTTCCAATCACGAAATAAGTGTAGATATCCGCCTCGTTACCGCTACAAACGAAAATTTAGAGCAAGCTATTGAGAAAGGAAACTTTCGTGAAGATCTTTATCACCGGATAAATGAGTTCACGCTACAAATGCCTTCTTTAAAAGAGCGCCGTGATGATATTCTCCTCTTTGCCAATTTCTTCCTTGACCAAGCAAACCTTGAGTTGAACAAGCAGATTGTCGGCTTTGATATGCCTGCATCAAATGCATTGCTACAGTACGCATGGCCGGGTAACCTACGACAGATGAAAAACATTATCCGTCGGGCAACATTACTTGCTACGGATAAATTCATCACTCTCAACGAGCTTTCAGATATTCAAACGAGTAATATATTGGATAATTCGGATATGCTATTGAGAAACGAGGAAACAGAAAAGAATCAAATACTCGAAGCATTACAACATACTGGCAATAATAAAAGTAAGGCTGCAAAACTACTTGGCATAGATCGCAAGACGCTCTACAATAAGTTAAAGCTATATGAAATTGAGTTGTAAGATCGTTCCATTCAGCATTGTCACAACATCACAATTCGTTAAAATAATATCAGATCTCATCATAAGGCGGTTTCATTCGGAGCTGTTGTTACATAACTATCTACAAATTATATCCAGCTGAGTAATAAGTCAACACCGATGAAAAATCCGCGTACGGCTACTATACCTCTATTATTATATCTGACTGAGCTGCAAATCAACTATCATATCAGACTGGGGAATAAACCGCTCTACTATTGAGAAATGCGATAGCATCACTATTTTACGAATCATATCAGATTAAGGAGCAAGGCACGTTATTAAAAATAACTGTTGCAGCATAATTTATTAAAAACCATATTAGATCGGGGATAAACCGTTCCTATTGAGAAGATAGCATCACTACTTTAGGAATCATATCAGATNAAGAAGCTAATCAGCGTTATTGACAGCAATTGCTGCATGATGACTTATTAAAATAATATCAGACCGGGGATAAACCGTTCCTATTGAGAAGATAGCATCATTACTTTAGGAATCATATCAGATCAAGAAGCTAATCAGCGTTATTGACAGCAATTGCTGCATGATGACTTATTAAAATGATATCAGACCGGAGGATAAATCGTTCCTATTGAGAAGATAGCATCACTATTTTATGAATCATATCAGATTAAGGAGCAAATCAGCGTCCTTAACAGCAATTGTTGCAGCATAATTTATTAAAATCATATTAAATCGGGAGATAAACCTTAAGCTGCTGCTGAACAAGATGCATTAGAAAACAATATTTTTGCTCTCCTACAATTAATTAGTCATGAGTATGACGAAATGCAATAATGTGGAATAATTCCCCACCCATTTCCACACATCCACAACACAATCCACAAACATGAGGCTTAGAAGCACGCAACAATCATTTAATTAACAGTGATTTACAGTAAAGCCTGCCTTTTGGCACAACTTTTGACCAAGATTAGATATATAAGAGTTCGGAACACTCAAACTAAATTCTATATATATCTATTAATTAAAAGCGAATGATTATGAAAAAAGTAATTCTAACAGCAGCATTTATGATGTTTGTCAGTGGGAATGTATTTCTGGCAAACGCTCAGGATCCCGTGAAGAAAGAGAAACCGGTAACAGAGCAAAGCAAAGACTCCACAGCAAATAAACCTGCGAAAGAAGATTCCACTCCGGAGAAATCGAAGTCAGAGGAACCAAAGAAGGATCAACCTAGTGACTCCCCTGCAAAAGATTCTCCTACCGTGGATAAATCTACGCAGCCTGCTAAATAAGAGTAAGCACACTAACAATAAAAGCCGTTCCCACCTTGTCTATTCCCGGGAACGGCTTTTATTATGCTATTTTAATAAGATAATTCATATCATTTGAAACCCTTGCCAAAGATTTCCTTCCGGAACAGGAGCTGCAACTTCAATTTGCTCCTTAGATACCGGATGAACAAAGCGCACATAACGGGCATGCAGACAAATGCTGCCATCGGGATTGGAACGGGGAAAACCATATTTCAAATCTCCCTTTATCGGGCAACCCATCTTAGCCAACTGACATCTTATTTGATGATGTCTTCCTGTTTTAAGATCAATTTCCAATAAGTAATAGTTTTCCGATTTACCTATCAACCGATAGTGCAAGATTGCTTTTTTACTATTGGGAACTTCTTGATCGTGAGCATAAGACTTATTCTGCCTTTCATTGCGCACCAAATAATTTATGAGTTCTCCTTCTATTTCTTTCGGTGGAGTTTTAATAATAGCCCAATAAGTCTTCTTGACTTCGCTATTCTTAAACATCTCATTCAAACGAGATAGTGCCTTACTTGTTTTGGCAAATACGACAAGACCGCTTACAGGACGATCCAGGCGATGTGCGACACCTACAAAGACATTACCGGGTTTATTGTATTTCTCTTTCAGATATTGCTTAACAGTCTCTGACAAAGGAATATCACCGGTCTTATCTCCCTGAACAATCTCGGAAGCGGTCTTATTAACTATGATAATATGATTGTCTTCGTATACGACAGTCATAGATTACATATTCATACCACCATCTACTTGAATAACTTGTCCTGAAACATAAGAAGACAAGTCTGAAGCAAGGAACGTTGCTACATCAGCAACATCTTCAGGACTACCTCCACGACGCAAAGGTATCTTCTTAGCCCATTCAGCTTTTACTTCTTCAGAAAGAGAAGCAGTCATGTCCGTCATAATGAATCCGGGGGCAATGGCATTTGCGCGAATACCGCGTGAGCCAAGCTCTTGTGCGATAGATTTTGCTAACGCTATCATTCCAGCCTTAGATGCAGCATAGTTAGCTTGTCCTGCATTACCATGTACTCCTACCACAGAAGCCATATTGATAATGCTACCGGCTTTTTGGCGCATCATGATAGGTGTACAAGCATGAACAAAGTTAAATGCAGATTTCAAGTTTACATTAATAACCATATCCCATTGCTGTTCGCTCATACGCATCATTAGACCGTCACGGGTAATACCTGCGTTATTAACCAAGATATCAATACGTCCAAAATCATTGTGAATATCTCCCACAACCTTTGCAGTATCCTCAAAATTAGCTGCATTCGAAGCATAGCCTTTTGCTTTTACACCTAATGCTTCTATTTCTTTCTCTGTATTTTTTGCATTTTCATCTATAACCAAATCTGTAAATGCAATGTTTGCTCCTTCGGAAGCAAACTTTAAAGCAATTGCTTTACCTATACCACGTGCAGCACCAGTAACGACTGCAGTCTTTCCATCTAATAATCCCATAAAATTTATTATTGATTGATATTATTATCCATTTTATGCAAAGCCCCAAACACTATATTAACTACGTATTTATCTCGTGTATTATCGTCAAGATTTGCACCTATGTGCCCCCGAATATAAGGAACCTCAATACCTTTCACACAATAATGTAAAAGCTCGGCAGTCATGTCTATATCATCTATTTGAAATACACCTTTTTCGATACCTTCACGAAGAACCGCTTTAAAGAATAGTATTTCTTTTGCATCAAAACGCTTACGGACTTTTTCCACTCTCCATATATCTCTAAAAAAATTAGCCCGTAACGTTCCGTTTCTATATACAGCCTCTTTAACTGCATCCAAACGGGTATAAATCATTTCTATTATCTTTTGGTCAGGCGATATATTCTTTTCTACTACACGTTTCATCGTTTCGGAGAGTATATCCAATTCAGACTCCACAACAGCTATGTATATATCTTCCTTACTCTTAAAATAGGTATACAAAGTCCGTCTACCCTTCTTAGAAGCAAGAGCGATATCATTCATTGTCGTATTTTCAACTCCCATCTTAGCAAAAAGCTGACGGGCGACATCTACCAACTTAGCTTTTGTTTTTGAAACTGCCATGAAATAATTGCACAATGCTAATTTATTTGAGCAAAAGTAAGATATTCTCATGTATTCCACAAGGAAAAACATTTTTTTATAAATGCAGATTACAATGGATTCAACAAAAAGAAAAGAATATAGACATCTATTTATCAATGCATTATGATTTAATGCAGATTTTATTCACAAAATAAGCTTCTTTTTATTTGCTATTCTAATGAAAAGCGCTACCTTTGCAGTCGAAATGATCGCGGAGTGGAGCAGTTGGTAGCTCGTTGGGCTCATAACCCAAAGGTCGTCTGTTCGAGTCAGGCCTCCGCAACAAAGAAAAGACTACTTCATATTAAATGAAGTAGTCTTTTTAATTTATGCTTAAGATAAGCACATTTAAGGGATCATACCGAAAAGGGATCATACCGAAAAGCTGAGGGCTTACGATTTTAAGCATAAATTTTCGATAATCTGAATAAGAAGAAGGACACATCCCTGACTCCTCTGAGTAGTGCTCTGAATTGCTTAATTTTTGCATTAAAAGATTCGCTGGCCGCATTCGTTGCACGATTCTTGAAGAAGGCTACGATTCTCAGGTAATGTGTTTGTATGGTTCTTCCCACTGTGCCAAAGGATAGAAATCGGATCATACCGAAATTCTGAGGGCTTACGATGATTTGTCCACCTCCTCGTACCAACGAGCCAGTTTGGTCAATGCCACATCAGCATGTATGGAGTGATGATAAATAAGTCCTAAGCGCATACTTAAATAATATGCCTTTTTGATATCCGGGTATTCTCTAAACAAAATAGCCGCACGTTCGCTTTGAGAGTTAGTCCATGCTGTTTCTTTTTTGAATAACAAGTAACGGCTTCTGGCAAGAATTTGTCTGGTTGCATCTCTGTTCTCAAAAACAAACCTCTTTAATTACATTTGATCTATTATTAAAAAATGCAAAACAAAAAAAAGCTAACCTTAAAGGTTAGCTTTTTTATTCGATAGAACAGATAAAGTTTATTTCAATCCAGCTAGAGCTTTCTTAGCTGTAGCATTGTTTGGATCGATAGCCAAAATCTTATTCCAATATTCTTTTGATTTAGCAGCATCACTAGTAACTGCAATATAATAATAACCTAAATAGCTATAGCACTCAATCAATTGCGAGTTATATTTAGGATTATTAGCAGCCAATATAGCAGAAACTGCAGCTTCATAATATGGCTTCGCTAATCCCTTTGTTGTTTCAGGATCCAAAGCGGAATTTGTTCTTGCACGCCATAAATTACCTAAATGGATTTCAGGAGCTTTCACTGAAACTTGAGCAAATATTGAATCTGCAGCCTGTAGAGCTGCATTTTTTTCACCTTGAGGCATCTTCAATGTATCAGATGAAGCTTCAGTATAATACATCCGTCCCAACTGGAATAACAAATCAGGAGTTTGCGCCTCTGGTTTTAATGAGTTATAATAAGTTTTATAGGCACTTATAGCCTCTGAATATTTTCCTTCACTTTCATATGCCTCAGATACCTGTTGCCATAATGAAGTCAAAGTAGAATCCTTTACAATAGCTTTTTTGAAAGCATCAACCGCAACATCATACTTTTTTAAACCCATTGCAATAAATCCATGGTACTGATAATCCAATGCTGAAAAATCGGCATTATCTGATTGATTGAAGAATACTTCAGCAGCCTTTTCAGCTTCCTCATAACGCTTCATATCAGTATAATTATACATAGCAAGGCGATTGAATGCAGCATGGCGAGGATTATTTTTTAATCCACCTTGAACAACTTCAAGAGACTTATCGAATTGATGGCTCATAAATAAAGCAAAAGCATACTTCAACCGCTCATCATCTGTAGCTTGAGGAGTATTTATGAAATTAGCATACATCTCACAAGCTTTCGAAAATTTATTAGTTGAATAATATATTTCCGCTAGTGCCTTATCGGCTTCTAATGAATTAGGATCAATTGTTTTTAATTGTTCCAATTTATCAATAGCCAAACTAGGATTAGCAGATCTATATACTAGAGCATATTTTAAATAAGCTTCCTTATAATTAGGATTAAAATAGATGGCTTGCTCATATAACTGACACGCACGACCTGCATCTTTCTGTGCAAGTGCAATATCTCCCTCCAAAACAGAGACCGCAGGACTTTTTTTATCCGCCTTTTTCGCTAGATCAAGGTATTTTTGGGCATCAGTCAACTTGTTAGCATTCAGATATGCATATGATACAGCAGTCAATAAATCAACATTTTTCTTGTTTTTACCCTTTACTAATTCACTGAATTCCCCTTCGGCCTGAACAGGATTACTTTGAATCAATGTTTTTATCTTATCCAAACTCACTTTCCAATCATCAAGTTGTTGAGCTTGAATCATACCGCTAATAAGCAGTGCACTCATTAAAAAGAATAAGTTTCTTTTCATCATAATCTTACTTTTTATTAATCACTCATCTTTGACATGTACCACACGTATAGGCTGCGTTGCTGGAACGAGTCCTGATTTTAAAATAATACGTTGTCCCCTATCTGAAGATAGAAAAGACGAAAATCCCCATGGAAGTGCATTTCGAGGATCATTCATTAAAGCATATATACTCCTCACTAAAGGATAATTACCATAGAACAAATAAGCTTGATAGGGCTTATAGCTATTTTCAGGAGTGGCATCATCAGAATAGCTAACAGACATTACTTGTACTTCTTTCGTAAAAGAAAGTCCAGTTGAATCATTCTTATCACTTAACCAATTCACACCAATCACACCAATAGCGTCAGGGTTATGAGCTACATAATTAATAACTTCCGGATTTGTCTTTAACGCTTTTACGTTATTAGAGAGAGGCTTTCCTTTACAAATTGAATCAACAGCAAAACGCACTGTACTAGAGTTTTTATTGTCAAATACTATAGTAATATTACGTAACTTTGAAGAAGCATATATATCCTTCCACTTAGTCACTTTTCCTGTCAAAATCTTCTGTATCGTATTTACACTTATTAAAGTGTCAGGATTACTCTTATTTACAATTAGAGCTAATCCATCTGTCGCTAATTTAATCTCTTGAGGAAAAAATTTACGACTATGGAAGGAGGCCATTTCTGATTGCGTCAACCTGCGGCTAGTAATAGCTAACCGCAAGCTGTCACGCAATAGAAGATTCACAGCTTCCACTTCAGTAACATAACGAGGAACAATACTGGCAGAAGGATAAAGTCCTTCAAAAACATCTATCTCCTGTTGCACTATCGGCTCAAAACTTTCATCTGCAGCTATTGTTATAACTCCAGAAGAATAGGTATCTGTGCGACCATCTTTTGGTTTGTTCTGACATGAGATCAAACCAAATAGTAAAGGAATAAATAGTAACCAATAATGCTTCATCGCTAAGTATATTACTGCAATCTAAATATAATAGGAACTGTATATTTCACAGAAACAGATTTTCCGTTCTGTTTACCAGGGATCCAACGGGGCATAGACTGAATTACACGGATAGCTTCCTTATCACAATATGGATCCAATGTTTTCAAAACTTTCACATCACGAACTCTACCATCAGAACCTACAACAAACTGGCAAACAACACGTCCTTGAACGCCATTCTCAGCTGCAATAGTCGGATATTTCAGGTTCTTAGAAATGAACTGCATCAATTCACCTTGACCACCAGGAAATGTAGGTGGTTGCTCAACCATATCAAAGACTTTCTCAGGTTCATCAACTGGCGCCTGTGTAACAACTTGCTTTAAATCTGCAATATCCTTACCATTCTGTTCATCATTACCCTTTACGTCAGCAATTGAGATCGCAGTTTTATTTTCAGTAAGGTCTTGTTGACTCTTGATTTCATCTTCATCGCGAACTTCAGAGTCTTTCTTAATTACAGGAGCTGTGAACTTTATAGAACTTTTCAATGGAGGAGGAGGAGGAGTATTAGGATCAACCTTCTTCTGTTCCTGCTTCACTTCCGGCTCGTCCAATTTAGACAACGCAGTAACTTCAGTCATAACTTCCTTTTCTTTCGGTGTAGCTAACTTTATCAAAGTTGGAATACTAAAACCAACTACTGCAATAGCAATAACCAAAAGCATTGCAAGATTATGTCGTTTTGACGAATTCTCCCGCAGTTTATATGCGCCATAGGCCTTATTCTTGCCTTTGAATATGAGGTCACACCATTCCAAAGATGTCAAATCTATTTTTGCCATTTTTATATACTATTTTAGGTGTTACACATTAATTGGCAGTACTATTAGATAACGAACCCTTTGTTTCAAAGTTCTTAAGCAAAAACTTATCGCCTGCTACAATATCCGTTATCACATATTTACCTATATTACATATCTGCATCTCATCAAGAGCATCAATCAGATTCTTGTATGTCGCATCATCAGTAGCTTTAATGATAACAACCGGAGTATCTTTTCCGTTCTTAATTTCAGATACTTTATCTAAATAGTCAGCTTCCGAGATCTGCATATTAAGCTTTTTCTCCTTCAGCTCTTTAACCTTAGCCATAGCAGCCTGATTTCGTCCCAACAACATTGCGCGAAGACCATCAGCAGAATAATTTGTTTCTTTTAAAGAGGAATAGTCATTATATTTAGGCTCTCCATCATAATAAAAGATCTTATCCTTACCATCCAATAATAAAGTAATAGCCGTCGAAGCTTTTATTTTCGTCTGTTGATCTTCGGTTATGTTCTTATCATTACTCGGCATACTAATTTCCATCGTTTGAGGTTTACTCAAAGATGTACAAAGCATGAAGAAAGTGATAAGCAACATGTTCATATCCACCATCGGCGTAAAGTCGACGCGGGTTTTCATTTTTTTCTGCTTTCCCTTTTTTCCTTTTCCGCTATCTTTTTGTTCTACATCAGCGCTCATATTTCATCTATTTTTTTTCGGCTTCAACAGCTTTCAAAGAAGTGATCAGATTATATCTGTTTTCTCTAATATCCTGAAGAGAAGTCATAACCTTTTTAATCACCGAATAGGGAGTTTTTTGGTCAGCCTTAATCGCAATACGCAAATCCGGATTAGTAGATTTTGCTGTACGCACCCAAGATTTAAACTGATTATCCAAACTATCACAAGGTATACCTTGATCTTTTAAGACAGCATCTTGTTCTTCCTGTGACATTTCAAGATATTTCTTCATGTTCTTCATTGGAACACCAAATGTAGCCATTTTCGAAAATTTCTGAACTTCATCAGGAGTAAAAGATACCCCATATTCCTCTCCCATACCTTCCAAGACAGCACGCATATCCGGCTGCTTATCCAAACTCATAAATATTTTCCCTTTCGTATCAATTAATATCTGCAAAATGTTAGTTTCGGGAATCTTAATTTCAGAAACGGAAGCTGGAGTTGAAACCTGTACCGGCTCTTTCTTCACAAATGTTGATGTCAACATAAAGAAAGTCAGCAGCAATACAGTCACATCACTCATCGCCGTCATATCTATGAATGTACTTTTTTTACTTATCTTCGCTCTACCCATAGCACTTAAAATTTATAGGGCTCACGATATTAATGAGTAGCTGCAAAAGTCTGTACAATAGAGAAACCAACCTCATCAAGACTGTATGTCAACTTATCAATTTTATTGGTATAGTAGTTATAAGAAATAACAGCAAGTGCACCAGTCAAGATACCGAAAGCAGTATTAATCAATGCTTCAGAGATACCAGTAGAAAGAGCAACAGAGTCAGTTCCACCACCTGCGCTCAAAGCAGCAAATGAACGGATCATACCAATTACGGTACCAAGAAGACCCATCAACGTACCAAGAGTTGTAATAGTAGCGATAATAGGCAAATTCTGTTGCATCATAGGCAATTCAAGAGCAGTAGCTTCTTCTAATTCTTTCTGAATAGCCAAAATCTTTTGGTCTTTAGACAAAGTTGCATCTTTTTCTACTTCAGCATACTTAACAAGAGTAGAAGTAACAACATTAGCTACAGAACCGCGTTGTTTATCACAAAGTTCTTTTGCTTTTTGCATATCACCAGCAGATAAAGCTTCTTTGATTCCTTTTACGAATTTTACTAAAGCACCTTTACCAAAAGCAGAGCGAATAGCAAAGTAACGTTCGATACTCAAAGCCAATACAGTAAGCAAAAGAGTTTGAATAACAGGAACAATGATACCACCTTTGTAAATAGTGCCTAATAGATTTCCAGGAAGAGGATGATTATTAGGGTCATTATTCATAAAGTTAGTCGGGTTTCCGAACACAAAATGGAAAATACAGATTGCGACAACTAGACAGCCAATAATAACCAAACCTGCAGATTTAATTCCTGTAAAAGAGACATTTTTCTGATGAGTAGTTTTCATAATAATACTTTTTTTTTGATTTGATTTGTTGTTAAAATTAATATAATTATTAGTATTGATCAAATTTTCAAGAGAGTTATTTTACGGTCGTATCGTTACGCTCTATCAACAAAAGCTTTAAGTTTTTCTTCAAAACAAAAAGCGTTTATTGGGCAGTAAAGATACGAAGTTTTTGTAGATATACTTATTCGTTAGAAAAATGATTTACTTGTTTTAAGTTCTTTTAAGCATGCAAACTTCTTTATAACGAATAAAAAGGCATCCTATATGACGTATTAGGATCGAAATGGTAGTGGTCGATTTCGCAGCCATATTATTCTAGAAATGACCTAAAGGAACAAAAAGGTTTCTGTTTATAGGCCCTTTTTCCCTCGTGAGGTATCTCTCCGGTTACTTAACCGGGTCCTGTCATTGGACTTGACGCCTTTCCTTGAGCATTCGAGGTGCAGAATATTCAAAAAAAATGAGATGCGGAAAGATCTTGCACATGCGTTTGCAAATCTACTTGCGAGCAGAAATGCGCATGCAACTATAAAAGAAAGCCATAGAGCAGGCATGAGATTATTTTTTCAGCTGGATCAAAGCATACAGACAGACAAGATCACCACGAGTAAAGCAATCCATTGCAATTTCGGAATATAGCATAGACATAAAGGGGGCAGGTATAGAATGTATGCTTTTTTACCCCTGTCTTAATATTTTGGAGTT
>JGI20225J20221_1000917_pt1 | contig 38398 bp, 35 predicted proteins | sample BioMet4_FD_20221 | JGI IMG/M metagenome (IMG submission 20221)
CGGACGAAACGTTCCCGATTGTAGATGGGTACAATGACATCAATTTCTTTTGGAGTGGTGGTCATATCTTTTTCGGTCTTTGCTATTATGACTTCTTAAAAAAAGAAGAGCAATGAAGAGACGACGATTTCAACTTGAATGAAAAATGATAAAGTATTCTCGTGTTACCTCGTGTTCTCGTTATATCAAATGACCCCTTCTCCAAAGAGAACGCCAATGGGCGGACGCTGGGCAATTTCTTTTTGGATTATCCCAAAGATCATTTAGCCCAATTCTTTTTAAACGATGCCCCATTGGACTTGATTGACTGTCAGTATTATCAAATCAGTGATCAAAATCTTATCGATCATTTTAAGAAATTCAAACGTGTTGGGCTGGAACGGAAATACTTCGCAGAACCCGCTTCTTTTTTGCAAAACCCCCGTTCTTCAGTTCGCAAAAACCCTTTGACTTGCCTTGTTCGCGACCGTTTGTGGCACAGCAAAGCCTGGTCGACAAAGCGTTTTTGGCGCTGGGTTAATTCGTTTAATCCTCAAGTTGTTCTTCTCCAAGCAGGGGATATGCCATATCTCTACGATTTGGCTTTGATTGTTTGTCAAAAAACCCGTAGCAAATTGGTGATTTATAACTCGGAAGATTATTATTTCAAAACTTGGAATTACATGTTGGACGAAAATGGCCACGCCCATTTGTATGCTAAATTTCATCATCGGTTTTGCAAATCTTTTAAAAAAGCAATTAACTATGCTTCTTTGAGCATTTATAACAGCGAGTATCTTCAAGCGGATTATCAAAAAGAATTTCCGGACAAGAAATCAGAGGTTCTTTATTCAATATCCACATGGACTCCGACTCCTTATGTTCCTCAACCCGGTCGTTTTCAGGTGACATATTTCGGTAACATCAGCGATGGTAGAGCGGATTCTTTGATTGATGTTGCTAATGGCTTGTCCGGTCTAGGCAAGCCTTATTCTTTCGATGTCTACGGAAGCGTTTATCGGGACAAAGATCTTCAGAAGTTAAATGCCTGCTCTAATCTTCATTACCACCAGCCCGTATCTTATGAACAAGTTCGCAAATTAGCTGACGCTTCGGATCTTTTGGTTCACGTCGAATCTTTCGATCCTTTTATCGCAAGAGACAGAAAGAACGCATTTAGCACCAAGATAATGGACTGTTTGGCTTCTGGGAGACCGTTCTTGCTTTATGCCCCAAAAGAAATGGCGCAAAGTCGATATATGACGGACCGTCGTCTTCTGTACGTGGCGGAGAATAAGGAGCAACTAAAAACAATTCTTTCTTCACCCCCGCTACCACCAAAAGATAATTCAGTTCAAACTCCAGAGAAGCAGTTAAAAGATATCGTGGATATGTTTAACGGCCTTTAACGAATCCAAACGCTAAAAAGAAACTGTAGATAAAAATTGAAGCGTCAAACCAGAAATTCATATGTTGAACGTAGAAGGAATCTTCTCTCGCCTTTTCTATGACATCATGCTCTCTTTTCATATGAATTTGAGCATATCCGCTTAAGCCGGGCTTTACCTCGTAAGCATTAGGGACAAAACTTTCGCGGGCAAGGACTAGTTCTTTTTCGTGTTCTTCGGTTTGAGATGGCCGGGGTCCGATAAACGACATACTTCCGGCAAGGATATTAAAAAGTTGAGGAATTTCATCGATTGAAGTTTTCCTCATAAATTTGCCCCAACCGGTCACCATCGACTGTTGTTCTTCGATGGTCATGTCAGCTGGCGCAACCTGTTTAGCATCTTTTTTCATAGAGCGAAACTTAATCATATGAAAAGTCTTCTTGTCACGTCCAAGGCGTTCTTGAATGAAGAAGGGCCCGCCTTTAGAGGTACAAGAAGTGATGATCAAAGTAAACAAAATAATCGGAGAAAGAACGATAATTCCTAATAAAGACCCAAAAATGTCGATGATTCTTTTGAAGACTAGGTAAGTTTTTTGTTTTTGCTTAAGCATACAAGGGAAAAGCGAGAAAACCGCCTTCGTTTTGCAAGCATATCACGCGAAAAGTCAAAATACATCGTTATTTTGTCTTTTTCATTTATGAGTGTCAATCTTTGGCCTTCTGTTTTGGGGATTACAAAAAAACTCTTTATTCTTATTATCTAGTGAGATAATAACCACAAGAGGTATTTCTATGAGCGATATTTTTGACGGGAAGGTTCTACTGGTCACTGGCGGCACAGGATCTTTTGGACACGCAGTGGTGGATCGTTTTTTGATGACAGGGATTAAAGAGATTCGCATTGTGTCTCGTGACGAGAAAAAACAAGACGACATGCGGAAACAATACGCTAATGATAAATTGAAATTTTATATTGGCGATGTTCGGGACTATGCAAGTATAGAAGATGCTTTTAGAGGTGTCGATTACGTTTTTTCCGCTGCGGCCCTGAAACAAGTTCCTTCTTGCGAGTTCTATCCTCTCGAGGCGATGAAAACAAACGTTATTGGGTCCAACAATGTTATTACTGCGTGTGTCAACCATCATGTCAAGAATGCAATTTTTCTTTCGACAGATAAAGCGGCGTATCCAATTAATGCTATGGGTATTACCAAAGCGCTAATGGAAAAGAATGTGATAGCCAGAAGCAGACAATTGCTGCCCGGGGACACTACGCTTTGCCTGACCCGATATGGCAACGTTATGGCGAGTAGAGGTTCCGTCATTCCTCTTTTCTTAGATCAAATTGATGCCGGAAAACCGATTACGATTACCAACCCAAACATGACTCGGTTCATGATGACGTTGAGTGATGCTGTTAATCTCGTCTTATTTGCGTTCGAACACGGGCATCAAGGCGATCTTTTTGTGCAAAAAGCTCCTGCAGCGACAATTGATTGCCTTGCGGACGCAGTGCTTGATTTAACTAAATCAAAGGTGGGAAAAGAATATATTGGAACTCGCCATGGCGAAAAACTTTACGAGACGCTTGTAACCTCCGAAGAAATGCAGCGCGCCATAGATGAAGGGAACTTTTTTAGAGTGCCGGCGGATAATCGCGATCTTAATTATGACAAATATATTGAAAAGGGTAGCCACGCGCTTGACCAAGACGAGCCATACACTTCGCACAATACCTCTCGTCTTGATTTGAAAGGCATGGAACACCAACTTCTTCGCCTTGATTTATTCGCGGATAAACGTCCAAATGGGTGGCATGAATGAAAATTCTTGTTACCGGCGCTAAAGGCTTCATCGGCAAGAACCTTTGTTTAACTCTTAAAAACAAAGGTTATGAAGTTTTTGAATTTGATCTCGGCTCCACTGATGCCGATTTGCACCAGTTCGTAAAAGAATGTGATTTTATCGTCCATTTAGCTGGCATTAATCGTCCTCTGAGCCCCCAAGAATTTCGGGACGGGAATGTGAATTTTTCACAAAAACTTATCGATGTGGTAGAAGAAGAAAAATCTCAAGCACCTATTTTGTTTAGTTCATCGACTCAGGCCGCTTTAGACAATCCTTATGGGCAGTCCAAAGCTATGGCAGAATCTTTGTTCAACAATTTCGGGTTTAATGGTCATCCAGTTTATGTCTATCGTCTTTATAATGTCTTCGGCAAATGGTGCAAACCCAATTACAACAGCGTAATCGCTACTTGGTGTTACAACATATCCCACGGACTTCCCATTCAAATCAATAAAGCCCCGGCGATAGATTTCGTTTATGTCGATGATGTTGTTAATGAATTTATTGACGTCATTGAAAAGCGTCCGCAACCCAATTTTAAGATTCATTATGTCGAGCCTTCCTACCATGTTACTTTACAGGAAATAGCGGACTTGCTCTATTCTTTTAAAAAGTCTCGTGAAGATTTTTCGATTCCTTTGCAAGATGGCTTTTCAAAGAAACTTTATGCTACCTATATTTCCTATTTCGAGCCCGATAATTTCGCCTATAAACTAAATACCCACGTTGATGCCAGGGGTTCCTTCACAGAATGTTTTAAAACCGCCCAATATGGTCAAGTCTCTGTGAATATTAGCAAACCTGGAATAACTAAAGGGAATCACTACCACATGACAAAGAACGAAAAGTATCTCGTAGTCAGTGGAACGTGCTCGATCAAACTTCGCCAAATCCAATCAGATAAAGTCATCGAATACGTTTGTGATGGGAAAGATCTGAAAGTGGTGGATATCCCAACGGGATACACCCACAACATCACGAACATTGGCAAAGAAGATTCAATCACAATCATGTGGGCATCGGAACTCTTTGATCCGGATCATCCGGATACTTTTGCTTGCCCGGTCGAAGTTGAGGAAAAGCAATGAGCAAATTAAAAGTCATGACCATCTTGGGCACACGGCCTGAGATTATTCGTTTATCAGAAGTTATTAAAAGGTGTGATCAAGAATTTGACCACATTCTTGTTCACACCGGGCAAAACTATGCTTATGAACTTAATCAGATTTTCTTTGAAGAATTAGGCCTAAGAAAACCAGATTACTATTTGAATTGTGTTGGCAAGAACCTTGGTGAGACCATGGGCAATGTCATTTCGAAGTCCTATGATCTTATCCAAGAAGTTAAACCTGATGCGATTTTAATCTTAGGCGATACCAACAGCGCGTTGTCCGCAATCTCCGCCAAACGCCTTAAATGCCCCATCTTTCATATGGAAGCGGGTAACCGTTGCTGGGACTGGAATGTTGCTGAGATGACTAACAGAACGATTGTTGATCATATTAGTGATATCAATATGCCTTATAGCCATTTTGCGTATAACAACCTCATGCACGAAGGATTGCGTAAGGATAGGACATTTATTACCGGATCCCCAATGCTTGAGGTTATAAACGCCCACAGGCAGCAAATTGAGGATTCTGATATCCTTGAGAAACTCCATCTCGAAAAAGGCAAGTACATGGTGATGTCGGCCCACCGAGAAGAGAATGTCGATATTCCAGAAAAGTTCAATCGGCTTTATCCAGCCTTAAACAAGATTGCCGACGAATACAAAATGCCAGTTATCTTTAGCGTGCATCCCCGAACTCAGAAGCAGTTTGACGCCAAAGGTTTTAAGCTTTCAAAATACATTCAGGACGATAAACCTTTCGGATTTTTTGAGTACTGCAAGCTTCAGGAGAACGCTTTCTGTGTTTTAAGTGACAGCGGTACTCTCACCGAAGAGTCTTCCATTTTTGATTTCCCAGCAGTCCTCATTCGAACGAGCACCGAAAGACAAGAAGGGGTCATCCACGGATCAATTGTTATTGGCGGGGTAGATTATGAGACGATCAAACCCGCACTTGAAAGAGCGCGAGGTATACATTCGTTTGGAAACAAGATGGTGATTGCGCCCGATTATAACGTCCTTTCTGTGTCCGCGAATGTATTTTCATTGATTGCGGAGAAAAGTAAAGAAATAAAGCAGAAAGTTTGGGGGCTAAGCGAAAACTAATTTGGCAATTTCGCTTAGGCGTCCTTGCAAGCTACTCGGCGTGAATTAACGGTTTTCGTGTCCTCACCATTTTTATGTGGACCTAAAGGTATAGAAATGGATGTTTCTTCTGATATTAAATATATTGAAGTTTTGTTAATTTATCGCAAAATTTTTTTCGAGATATCCAATGCATGTAAAATCACTTGATCCATATTAAAATATTGATATTCGGCCAATCTTCCACACAAAACTAGATTTTTATATTTTTTCGACAAATCAGAGTATTTTTTGTATAACGCAAGGTTTGGCTCGTTAATGATGGGGTAACACGGAACCGACTGATCATCGTTAGGATCATAATCAATAGGCGTTTCTGTTACAACAACAGTTCTGTTAATTGCGGATTTGACAGGAAGTGGAGTAAAGTATTTGTATTCGGTTTTTCGGATGAGCAAAGGGTCTTGTGGTGTTGAAATAATTTCTTCAGGTAGTTTTCGCCTTGCATTGAAGTATTTGGTGTCAAACAAAAGGGATCGATAGGGCAAGGGACCAAAGCGTTCTTTAAATAATTCATCAATACGTCCTGTGTAAATTATGGTTGTCGCTGATGAGCCCTTGTACAGGCAAGAATCATTGCTAAAAGATAAAAAAGCGGAGGCATCGCAGTCGAGTTTAACTTGGATGTTTTCGTGATTAAGGATTTTTTCGATCAAACTGTTAAAGCCTTTACAGGGAAGATATTGAAAATCACAATTCAAATAGCGCGAATCAAATCCCATACAGATTTTTACTCTGTTGATTACCGATTTACTAATTTGTGTTGGAGATAAATCCCACATTTTAGAGATGTATGGTTCAAACGCTTTTTTGTATAGACTTTTGGAGAAGTTAGAAATGTCTTGGTCTCCGCATTCCATCAAATCATAAATGGAAACCCTGGCTTCAAAGGGATAATTAGAACGTAATTTATTGACGATTATTTGGCCCTTCTGGTCTCCGAATAACTGGAGTATCGACTTAAAGTTGAAAGGGAGTTGTATGAAATGGCCGTCGATAAAGCTGAGCATTTTGCAATCATGCTGAATTAAGCGTGAATATTTGGATAAATACTCGACCACTTCATATGAATTTGTAAAAAGGATATGAGGCCCAAATTTCTGGATTAGAAAACCATATTTGTCCTTTTCATCATACATATTTCCAGAAACATGGCTTCTCTTTTCGAGAACAACAACCCTTCGCCCCGCTTCCGCCAATTCACGGGCAATCACGGAACCGGCAAATCCCGCTCCGACCACAACAAAATTCTGATTGTTTGTCATTTACGCCCCCTTTCTTTTTCAACCTTTAATTTGATATATAAGCGCAGCATCCACTCTACATGGAACATAATTATTAAGGCTATTTTCTTTGTCCTCAAAGAAAAATAAGGATAACAAGCTCTCATTTTTCTGGTCGAATAATTATATGCCCGCTTGAGCGATGAAAAGTCGGTTTGCCAATTAAAACTGGCGTCGCCAAGAGAGCGGAACATGATAATAGGCAGCAAGGATTTTATTAGGAAACATGAAACCATATCACGAATATCCTGGTTTTTGATATTTTCTTTCAGAGGATAAATGGGACTACTTGAATTTTCTGGATTTGCATTCAATCGAATAGAATTCATAAAATTGTGGCTAATACTATTTTGGCGTGTCCTGTACAAATATGTGGACTGAGGACAAAAACCATTTTTGCAATCGTCGTAAAATGTGAAGACGAACAATCCGAGTTCCTTTTCAACATCGTAGTGGTAATTATGTTTTATCAAATAAGAGCGTCGAACCAATTTGTCCCAGCCAGTATATCGTTGGCTCAAAAAAAAGGAGTAATCATTTTTTGTTTTAGTAATAAAGGAAACGGAGGGTTCTCGAAGGTTTTTTTCGACAATCGGGTGAAGATTTTCGTCGGTAATTTGGACGTGGCAGCTTGCCATATCTAGCTTATTTTTTTCCATAAAGGGAATAATTTCGGAAAAGAATTTTGGGGCAAGGCAATCGTCGTGGTCCATGTTCATGCAAAAGACGCCTGTACTTAGCTCGAAACCGATTTGTCTTGCTTTAAAAGGGCTTACCCCTTCTTTTAAATATACGATGATTAATCTTGGATCTTTAAGTTTGATTTTTTCAAGGACGCTTTGGGTTCCATCTGTAGATCCGTTGTTAATCACTATCAATTCGATGTTTTGGTAGTCTTGGTCAAGGATGCTGGAGATGGTTGCGGCAATGAAGTGTTCGGCGTTCCAGGCCGGGATGAAAACAGAGACCTTTGGTTTCATATCCATACTTTTTTATTATACATTTATGCAACCTAAAAGTAAGCCATAGTTGCTGGCGACTCGATTGGATAGGGGGAGGGAACCGTTGATTTTAATATTTGTGATAATTGCAGGAAGTTTTGGCGACGATAAATGTTCGTTTTGATTTTATAGGTCGTATACTTGAACAATTCGAGCGAAATTTGAAGAAAACTTGGCGCTGAGATAGTATATTCAAACTTAGGAAATGTAGAGGGCTTCCAATGGAGACAATTATCTTTCGATGCTTGTGCCACATTAATAAAAACAGGACTCTTCGCCGTTTTTTAAAAAAGGCGCGCCAGGATGGCTGTTTTATTTCAAAGAAATCTTTTTTATTCAATCCTTTGTGCATTCATTTGGGGTTACGCGTTGCTATTGAGGATTTCTCGAGCTTGCGCTGCTACATTCAGACGGCAGGTGGCTCGTATTCCCCAAACATATTTATCGGCCATGACTCAGTTGTCGGGGAGGGAACTAGAATTTATTCTGCAGGCGACTTATCCATTGGCGCAAATGTGATTATTGCAGCGAATTGCTTTATAATAAATTACAATCATGGTTTTGATTTAAACACAAAAATTAGGTTCGGTGATCAACCACTTCAGGTGAAACCGGTCAAAATCGGGAACAATTGCTGGATAGGAACGAAGGCTGTAATTCTGCCCGGGGTTCAGATTGGCGACAACTGCGTGATCGGAGCATGCTCTTTGGTTTCGAAATCCATTCCCGCCAATAGTGTTGTGGCGGGGAATCCCGCAGCATTAATCAAACGGTGGGATCCTTCTACGAAATCTTGGGTTCATTCTTAAACGTTCTTTCTATCTTTTTTTTAACTTTTTCTCTTAGCTCGGCCGTTTTTATTTTCAGCCCATAAAAGGGTTTAATTTTCGCGAAAAAAGGCAACAAACTTAAAAAGTCCGTTTTCTCAACGGGAACAATGTTGTTTGGAAAAATTAACATTTTAGGGGAAGAAAAGGCATTAGAATCCACCCCCATCTTTCGTTTCTGGAAATGAGCATAAATAATTTCATGTTTTTCAAGTGACTTCTTTGCTTTTGATAAAACAAAAAGGTGGCCGTTATCCCACAACAAAATGAAAGGTGTCGAGCCGAATGATGTTTTTTCACTAGTTCGAAAACGGTAATGATAAACGTGAATGTCTGCATAATCATTGAAATCTATATCAGTCTTTTTGCCCGACAAATCGAAAACCCTTGAAATAGGGAACTCTTCTATATAGCAATTGTATGGACATGCAAGAGCATCTTTCCAAGTCGCATTTTTGAGAAGGTTTTTTGACATAAATAAATGGTTGTTTTCGTCGGTATTACGAAAAATCATTAAATGGGCGTAGACGTTATATTTATCAAAAGACGCAGCCCATTTGTCTGTAAACACTTCTCGAAGATTTCCAAAAACGACGTCTGAATCGCACACCCCCCAATAATCATATCGTTTAACATATTGAGCGAACATCAAGCCGAAAGCGGGGCGAAAATCTGCCAATTTTCTGCCAGTTTGAATCAAGCATTTCGTTTTCAGCGTGGTTTCGGCAAGCGCCTGAAAGTCTTTAATAGACATATAGAAACTTTTTATATTTGGGGCGTTTAGGGAAGAAATGAAAGACAACGTTTCTTCAGAGTCCACAGGAAGCAAAAAAGAAATTGAGGGATTACCGACGAGGGTTTTAACCCAAATTCGATAGAGGAGATTTGGTTTTCCAAAAAAAGGAGAAATGATGAGGATTTTGGTCTTGTACAATTCCATTTTTATTTAGTTTATCCGCTTCCTTCCATAAAACAACTGCTTTATTTTGATGATTGAACGATGCTTCTTGAGGACATTAATAATATGGATCCCCCTTTTTACTGGTGTTGGCAGTTACATAAGAACAATAAGTGCTGGGCTCTTTCCAAAACGAAACTTCCTTTGAAAGTTTCGGTATTTCTCGTCGCCTTTATCGCTCAGGGAATAGTCTTCCGTGAAATAATTGATTACTGGTGGTTGGGCTTTTGGTGTTTTTGGCTCATCGAGGAATTCGAAGCCCTTGCCTTTCAATCTCAGATTTTTGGTGACGGTTTGTTGCTAAGTGAGTTTTATTCTGCACAAGCGTGAATCAATTGTTAGTCAAATACTTTTTGTTTAACTAAAAGAAACTTTTTATTCCTCTAATTGCGTATAATAAACCTGTGGAAAATCACCAAAAAGGAACTACGGAACAGCAAGAGCCTCTTATTTCGTTTTTAATACCGACCTTTAATTCGGCCCACACAATAAAAAGATGTCTTGATTCTTTTTCAACTCTTTCTTTTTTCGATTATGAAGTTTTGGTTGCAGACTCATCTTCTGACAATACGAGCGATATCGTAAACAAAATTCGGGAATCTAATCAAAGAATCAGGTTAATTCCAAATACAGATTTTCGGATTTTACAGACTCGCATTAATCTTTTTAATTCTGCAAAGGGCAAATATGTTTTGTTTGTAGATAGTGATGACTGTATCGTTTCCGAAAATTTTAGTGGCCTTGCCTCCTTCCTCGCGTTAAAACATCCGGATTTCTTGGAGTGCTGTTATTATGTTGAAACTAATGGCGATGTCTCGCTCGTAAAGGTTACGCCTTCTCGGTCTGTTTCTCAATTTGTTTACGACACATTTGTTTATGCAAATAGAAGCGCTTTATGTAATAAAATTATTCGGAGAAACATCGTTGATTTGGTTGAAATCGATGCTGATGTTCACATGGGGGAGGATCGGATTCTTCTTGCGTATTTATCTGGCTTCATAGGGGATTATTCTTATTTATCCGTTGGGTTCGTTATCTCATTTCGAGACGTTTCGACATCCGCCACTCACACCATTAATGTTTGCAAAAATTGTATGGATTTCATTAATTCCAGTGATTATTTGTTAAGCCTTGCAATTTCACGACACATCAATTTACAAAACGTCGCTCTTTCCTTTTGGAGCGCTCTCGCCGATCAGTTGGTTCTTAAACTAAAAAGCGGTCGCTCTAAAGGAGATTTTGGCACCGGCTTTAAAAAAAAGGTTTTAGCTTCGCGCGCCTATAAGCAATATGCTCCATATTTCAACTATTGTAGAAAGCAATTGAATTTGAAACGACGAATAATTCTTTTTTTGTTTAGGATTTTCGGTCTTTGGTAGTTCCATCTTTCTTTCAAAAGTGAAGGAAGATTAATTGTAGCGATTGTTGTTAAACCATTTTTTAATCGCATTTGTGGCTTTCAGGCCCCTTATTTGCGAAAGCGTGTAACCTTATTTACGCTTCCGGAAACGCCCTAAAAGTAATTGGCGGACTCCAAGCCTTTCATTTTTTGAAAAACTGAGAAAAAAGTTGAGCGGAACGTAAGAAAAAATGACGCCGACGAATTCGAGGGAAATTTTCCAGCCCAAAGAAAACGGCAAGAAAAAATGAAGAGTAAGACCAATGACCAAAGAAAATAATGTCGCAGGGATTTGCTTTAAATAGATAGAAGAATAATATTGTTTCAAACTGATTTTCAATTTCGAGTGATAACAAATGTTTGTGCCAACCGCGAGAACTAATTGACTGACCCCAATCGCTGAGCAAACGCCGATTGCCCCCCACCAATAACCGAAAAGAAAAGCCAAACACACGAAAACAACAGAAGATGCGATTTGGCATATTGCAAGATAACGAATTCGGTTTTCAAAATAAAGAGCGTTCCTAAGGACGGTGTTAGGGAAAACGATACTTTCGGAGACTATCATTATCAATATTCCATAATATGCCACCCCATATGTATTGACGTCCCGCATCCACAGGGCGATAAATTCTTGTCCACAGGAAGCGAATCCCACAATTACCAGAAGAAGTAAAAAAGAAATTATTTTGGCGATTTTTATTGCTAATTGTAAAAGTTTATTGCTGGCAGTATTTTGGTCGCTATCCTCGAATATTCTCGAAATTTTTGGAAGAAAAAAACCAGTTACTACTCCGCAAATAGAGAAAGCATAGTACTCGATCGAAGAAGCAACGCCGTATATTGCAATGTTGGTTGAATCCGACACGATTCCCAAAATAGACGGAGAAGCGAACTGAGCAAGTCTCCAGCAGATTGAAATTACCGCATTCCAGAGCGAGAACGAGAGCAAGCTCGCGATTTCTTTTTTATCTGGGCGGTAATGGAAATTCGGTTTTATTTTTAATTTAAAACGAACTATGAGCAATTTGCCGCCAATACATATGATTCCTGAGCCGGCATTAATGAGGACAAGTAAGTAAATCCCCCAATTGAGAAAAATCGCTAAAGAAGTAAATGCCACATAAAGAATTTTTTGTAAAATTTCTAATCCTTTCATGTATGCAAACTCCTCATAAGAAGATAGAACTCCATCTAAGGATGTGGCAGGGAAAGAAATTAAACTATAGAGAGCAGTAATGATATATAAAACACGAAAAGTAGGCATTTCGCTTTCGGTTAATCCCCGATAGATGTTTCCCAAAAAGAAATAGAGAGTCAAAAAAATGGTAAAAAGAATTAAGTCAATAACAAAATAAGTTTTATCGATAAGCGCTAGAAGATTTTGTATCTTATCTTCTCTTCCCTCCGCCTTGTATTTAGACATAAAAGCGTTCGCCGTAGTGGAAAGGCCTATGTCAATCAGCAACATGGAAATTAATGATCCTGAGAGGGTGTATAGGCCATATACGGATTTTCCCAAAGAGTTGGAAATCCATGGAACAAAAACAAACCCGCTAATGATATTAAGGAGAAGGGAGACATAGCCCAAAAATGTCCCGAAGATGATTTTTTTGGAACTCCTTGCTTCTGAATTATCTTTTCTTACTTCGTTTGTTTCCATTATTGTTACCATTACTGTGAAACTAAATTATTGTATTCCTTATTCTTAATCCCTTTCAAATGGTTCACGTTTCCCTCTCGCCAAATTTACTTCTGTTTTGCCTCTTTCGAGAGTTTTCATACATTTTTTGATTTGAATACTAAGGTTGGCGTTGTTGTTCTCAACACTAACAATTTTTCAATTATCCAAAAATGGGGCAAATACCGTCTATTAGCCATGTCTTTTTTCGGCCTTTTTTGGGATAGCAATTTTCACTTTTTTAGTTTCATAGGTTTAACTTAATCAATCGACCATAATTTTCTAATTTTTCTCCATTATTTTTCTTTTTGGGGGTTGAATTCTCCGACGGAATCGGATGTGCCTCTCATTGTATTCCGTCGTTGCAAGCGCTCGTTATTCGTCCATAGTATCGGCTTCCGTTCCGTGCGTCGCATCGCTTCCTGGGTCTCCGATTGCCTTGGGGTTCAGCCCGATGTTCGGTGCCAAAGGATCTATTCCTCGGATTTTTCTGACTTGTGCTGGCATAAAACTTATGGGGAAATATCGTGGTCGAGCGCACGGTTCTCTTTCAATTGAACTTTGCTCGTGCAAGGAATGGTTCTCGTGGAAACAGAAGCTGGTCAGCCCAGACGGCGAGTTGTTTGCCTTTTTTCACAGGCGAACCCCTTTCCCAAAAAGAGGGATGGATAAATTCGGACTTTTTCCAGACTAAAATTCACATCGCCGTCCTCGACCCCGTTTAACTATGGCAAGTACTGAACTCCACCTTCTTAACTGAGCTCGATTGCTATGTCTTCGATTTTAGGTTAATATAAAAACATGAAAGGTATTGTTCTTGCTGGTGGTTCTGGCACTAGGCTTTATCCGTTAACTTTATCGGTTTCAAAACAACTGCTGCCCATTTATGACAAGCCGATGATTTATTACCCCTTAAGTATGCTTATGCTGGCCGGAATTCGTGAGATTTTGATTATAAGTACCCCATCCGACACCCCACGTTTTAAGGATCTATTTGGTGATGGATCAAAAATTGGCTTGAATATTGCTTATGAAGTTCAGCCCTCGCCCGATGGTTTGGCACAAGCTTTTATTTTGGGTGACAGTTTTATCGGTAACGATTCCGTTGCTATGGTGCTGGGTGACAACATCTTTTATGGTGGTGGCATTCGAAAGCGCCTTTTGGCTGCAAAAGAATCTGCAGAAAAAGGTGTTGCTACGATTTTCGGATATTATGTTTCGGATCCAGAGCGGTTTGGCATTGCCAATTTTGATGAAAACTATAACGTTATATCCGTTGAAGAAAAAGCAGTTCATCCAAAGTCAAATTACGCCATTACTGGTTTGTATTTCTTTGATAATCGAGCGGTGGAATTTGCCAAGAACGTTAGACCTTCTAAACGGGGTGAATTAGAAATTACTGATGTTATTCAACAATATTTGAATTCAAAGAGTCTAAAGATGGATGTTCTCGGCCGTGGTTTTACTTGGTTTGATTCCGGAACACATGATTCTCTCGCCGAAGCGACCGCGTTTGTTCGGATGATTGAAAACCACCAAGGGATGCAGCTTTCTTGTCTTGAAGAGATTTCTTATATCAACGGCTGGATTACAAAAGAACAGCTCGTCGAAAGAGCGAAAGCAATGGGACATAGCCCCTATGGCCAGCATCTCTTTAATGTGGCGGAAGGAAAGATTGTTCACTAATTATGTTGATAAAAAAAACTATTTTGCAGGACGCTTATTTGATTACTCCGGATGTTTTCGGTGATAATCGTGGCTATTTCTTTGAGTCTTACTCTAAGACGAAAATGAAAGAGATTTTTGATGGCGAATTTATTCAAGACAATCAATCTCTTTCGACGAAGAAGGGCGTCATCCGTGGCCTGCATTGTCAAGCGGGCAAGTTCTCCCAAACCAAACTTGTTCGAGTGGTGGAAGGAGCGGTCGATGACGTTATCGTGGATGTCCGCACAGGATCGCCAAGTTATTTGAAATGGATCCGTGTTCGTCTTTCCGGCGAGAACCAGAATCAACTGTTTATCCCCAAGGGATTTTTGCATGCTTTCGTGACGGTTACTGATAATGTCATTTTTTGCTATAAGGTCGATGAATATTACAACAAAGACTCCGAAAGAGCGGTTCTCTATTCCGACCCGATGTTTGATATCGATTGGGGCGTAAAGAATCCGATTTTATCAGACAAAGATCTTAAGAATCCTTTATTCAAGGATTCAGGAGTTGACTTTAGTTATAGGGGTACAAAATAACATGAAGTTTTTGGTGACCGGTGGAGCGGGCTTTATTGGTGGTAACTTCCTTCTCGAAATGGTGAAAAAGCACCCGGATGACCAATATGTTTGTTTGGATGCTTTGACTTATGCAGGCAATTTATCGACGTTAAACGATATCAAGGATGCTAAAAACTTTGAGTTTGTCCACGGCAACATTTGCGATAAGGATATGATAGCTCGCCTTTTTAAAGAAGAGAAGCCAGATTATGTGATTAACTTTGCAGCAGAAACCCATGTTGATCGGGCCTCTCTTTACCCTGATCTTTTCATCGAGACGAATGTGGTGGGGACCCAAACTCTTTTGGATGCTTGCCGCAGTTATGGTATCAAACGTTATCATCAGGTCAGCACCGATGAAGTCTATGGTGATCTTCCGCTTGAGGCCAAAGATGAGTTTTTCCGCGAAGATAGCATGATTAAGCCTTCCTCGCCATATAGTGCCTCTAAAGCCTCGGCAGACCTTCTTTGCTTAGCCTACCATCGGACCTTCGGTCTTCCTGTCACCGTTTCTCGTTGTTCGAATAACTACGGGCCATATCAATATCCGGAAAAACTGATTCCTTTTATGATTCAAAAAGCTTTAAAGAATGAGCCCCTTCCCGTTTATGGCACTGGTTTAAACGTCCGGGATTGGCTCTACGTTTCTGATCATTGTGAGGCAATCGATCTCATTGTTCGTCATGGCGTTGATGGCAACGTCTATAACGTTGGTGGCCACAACGAGAAAACGAATATGCAGATTGTTGAGATTATCTTAAAACAGATGGAAAAACCAGAGTCCCTCATTCATCACGTCCAAGATCGGCCTGGACATGATTTGAGGTACGCCATTGACCCCAGCAAGATGAATGCTATTGGCTGGACGAATAAAGTGCCTTTCGAAGAGGGCATCAAGAAGACGATTGAGTGGAACTTAGCGAATAAGCAGTGGATTGATTCGGTCTCGAGTAAAGACGCGAATGCTTTCTTCGCCACTTATTATCAGAATAGGAAATAATTATGGCTTCTTATGTTGTCACCGGTGCAAATGGCTTTATCGGCAAGCGCTTAACTAAAACTTTATTGGATTCAGGCAATAAAGTCTTCGCCATTGTTACAGACAAAAAGGCGATGGATGATCTTGCTTGCTCAAACTTGATTGTTTTGGATGGTTTCTTCGCCGATTATGACCGTCTTTTTCATTCAATTCCGGCTGGAGAGATCAATACAGTCTTTCATTTTGCGTGGCAAGGTCTTTGCGGCAAGGACGTGAAAGATTATCGAGCCCAGCTCGATGATGCCAAATATGCTTGTGATGCATTCGTCTATTCGCAAGAAATCAAGGCAAAACGGTTCGTTCTCATCTCCAGCATCAATACGGCCGAAACGATTACCTATTTGACAGGCGACAATCATTCAACCCCCCGATATACCAATGTTTATGGTATCGCGAAGTTGTCCGCTGAAATGATTTGCAAAACAATTGCCGCCAACGTTCCGGGGACTTTATTCAATTGTGCTCAGCTTTCCATGGTCTATGGGGAGGGCAACTACTCGAAGATGGTTCCCAACGTCGTAATGTCATCCTTAATCAAGGGAATATCACCCTCGCTAATCAAAGGGGATCGTCTTTATGATCTTGTCTATGTTGGCGATGTCGTTACGGGTCTGCTGGCCATTTCTGCAAAAGGGAAAAACTTAGAGACGTATCCTATCGGACACGTTAATCTTGTAACCTTTAAAGAGCTGTTCACTCAAGTTGGCAAAATCGTAAATCCGGATGTCCCGATGAACTTTGGTGCCTATCCAGGTGATGTTGAAATCGATTTCTCGGCCCTTAATTTTGAGAAAACACTGGAAGATACCGGGTTTGAAGCTTCGGCGAATTTTAAAGATTCTGTTCTTTCAACAACGGACTGGATAAAGAAGCACATTAGTTTCTTTTAATTTCCTTTTTCTCTTGGTTCGAATAAGTTCATCATTCCCTTTTCTTTTGAGGAACGTAGAATATTCTTATGTATTCAATTACTTTGGTCATTCCAGTTTTTAATTCGTTTCAGTACTTAGATAATCTTTTTGTAAATCTACAGCGTCAAGATTTTTCTGATTTTTTATGTGTTTTCGTTTACGATAAAAGTACTGATGGAACTCTTGAAAAACTCAACTCTTTAGTTGAGCAATCTCTTGGGCTTCATTGCAAGATATTAGTAAAGCAAGAGAAAGAGGGCGTTGGTAGAGCAAGAGATTTCGCTATTGAGTCAGGAGCCGTGTCTTCAAAATATGTTTTGTTCTTAGATTGTGATGACGATTTTTCTTCCACTTTGTTGCTTTCGCTTTTTCAGAAAGCGGAAGCCTCTGATGCTGATATTACGATGTGCGGTTATAGAAGAATTGATTCTCGAACTAAGCGACTGATATCTGTTGAGATGGTGCACAATCCCGAGGAAATTAACGACGTATCCGATTCTGTTATCATTCCATTTTTGAATCCTGCTCCTTGGAACAAACTAATTAAATTTTCAATTATCAAAGAAGCTCGTTTTATACATAAAGGGGGAAGCGGTGAAGACATGATGTTTTTCGCGAAGATACTGCCAAATTGCAGAAAAATAGCCTTCGTGGACGAGCCCCTTTATGATTATTACGTTAATCCTGGCTCGGTGTCGGCTTTGACCAACGAGGCTTCATTAGAAGAATCCAGGACTGGGTATATTGAAACAAAAGAGTTTTATCTCGCCCATGGAGAGAATTTCATAAATTGTTTGCCACTCCTTGAGGCTTTTGTTTTTCTAAGGATGGCCATCGGGGAAACAACTCGCGTTTGTTTAACTAAGCGCCATCATTATGGTTATGTAATTAACGAGTCGAAGAGATATCTCACGGAGTATTTTCCTCGTTGGAAACATAATAAATACCTTTCTTTTTATCGTTGTTTATGTCACGGTTATAAAACTTTGCTTATTTGGCGGTGCAAATTTCTTTACTCATTTGGCTGTTTTGCTCTTTTTGTTTTTGATTATCAATTGTTTACCGCTTTGTTCAAAAGAGACATTAAGTGGTAATTTTGTTTTTCTGATGTCGTTTGTTTACTTTTTACGAGTGGAAGGTCGGGTTCTCTTTTGAAAAACGTTTTCGGCTGGCCATAATTTCTATTAACTTTTTCCTAGTGTCTTTTTGATGATTGTATGGTTATTAAGCGTGACCAAGCAAAATTCCTCTGAAAAAGGGCTTTGAAAAATGAAAAAGGGGCCGCAATGAAACCTCTGGAAGGCAAAAGCGCAGGATGGTTTCTTTTTGTTTTTATCACCCATTCTTTTGATGACCGCCGAAAAAGGAGAAAAATAAATCGCTAATCTTGATGAGGTATTCCGGGATTAGGTTCTCTGACATGCAAATTATCGTTGGGCTAGGAATCTTATAAAACAACCCCTTAATTATGGTTTGGCCTCTTATTTTCTTTCTAATCTTTGTGCGCCGGCTCGAGGCCCGCCCGGGTCTCGAGGTACTTCCAGAAGATCTGCATGATCATGTGGTCGAAGCCCATGTGCAGATCCTCGGTGATCTGCATGTCGTCCGCCGGGACGTGGAGGTGGAAGTCCGACAGTTTGTCGAGCTTCCCGCCGTCGTAGCCGGTCATGCCGATGATCTGGCAGCCGACCTTCTTCGCGTACTCGACCGTCTTGATCACGTTCTTAAAGCCCCCGAACTATTGAGCGTGGAAGACAAAGGCCCATTTTTCCACGATCTGCAAACCCTAAACATCATTTTTGCTGTATATACCAGCAAATGAGGGATGCCTAACGCGACCAAATGGCCGTTTTCGAGAACATGTCTGCGAATCTGTGGCTCTTGGACGTCCCGCACACCCGATTGAACATGTAATCGATTGATGCTTTCAATCCGTATTTCCTGACGTGGGCCCATTTGTACATGAAGAAGTTCCCATAGGCTTCAATCTTCGAATATTTGATGCCCATGTGGCTCTCGAACTCGTGTCTCAGGTAACTGCAGCAGCTGTTCATGAGCAGCATCGCTTTCTCGTAGTCCTTGTCACCCCTTACGAACTTGTGCCAGTCGTCGATCAGCCCCAATGCCCTGACGGTGAGGTTGTGGCATGAGGCCCCGTCATGGGTGATGGTCGTGCCTTTGATTATGGTTACGCCATCTTCCTTGAACGTCGTCGGCTCTATATGGCTTTTGGAACAGTCCAGGACCATCTCTCTGGTCGGAGTCCCGAGCTTTGGATAGGCCTTGCAAAACCCTTGCCCCTTGGAATCGAAGGCAACCTCCATGTAGACGTCCTTGGCTTTCTTCCCGACGTAAGTCGTCCACACCCCTTCGACCAGCCCCGTGGCCCTGTTGGGGGCGAACCTCATCTCGTCCATCCACACATGGCCCGAAAGCTTGGATCCGCTCGACCACGCCTGGGCCGCGTCGAGGCACCTGTCCCTCCAGTACTGAGCCGTCTTGACGTTCACCCCGCAAATCCAGGCAATGACCCAATCAGGGCAATCAAGCATGATCAGGGTGATTATTTCCTTTATCTCGTCCAGCGTCAGTTTCGATGAGGCCAACGACGTGGACGACGAGTCGGAGCAGCGCCTCCCGCATTTCGGGCAGACGTAGGACTGAACCCCGTCGTGCCTTCTGCCGTCCCTCGACAGAACGACGCGGCATTTCGGGCACCTCGGATCCCGCTTGGAAGCCTTCGCCATCCTTGCCTTCTCATGCCTTGATTGCTGCTTCGCCCGCTTTTCGGACTCCGCCTCGAGCATCCCGATCGCGGAACGGAGTTCGGCATCGCTCAATGACCCTGCTTCCTCTTCGCTCAACATAAAAAGCTCCTTCCGGGCCAGGGAGGCGCCGAGGTGGAAAGAGCTTATCGCCAAACAAGTCTTGCCTCGCCGCCTCCCAAGTCCAACTTGTTTGGCGGCAAGATTATAGCACGGCGGGGTTTCTCATCCCTCATTTGCTGGTATATGGTTAGTTCGTAAGTAAATCGCAACAATCATCCTTTCGGCGTGAATTTTTCTTTGTTTTGTCTTTCTTAGCTTTCTTTAGAAAGTATAGAAAATAGTCTTGTCTAGTATCTATCGGATGTTCTTATTGTCATTTTTGGTATATGAAAATATTCATGTTTCAAAGACTTCGTGAGTCAATTGCAACGTTTATCTATGTGGTTTTTGCCCTGGTCCATTTGATATTGTCGTTATTTCTTCTTAAAATTAATTTCGCTCAAGGGGATTTCTCTCATTCCGAGGATCTCTATGAGTTTCTTCCCATCCCGATGATGCTTGCAGAACATCTCGAATGGGGATAGCCATCCTAAGGACTTCCTTGGGTAGCTATTGATTTTGGAGAAGAGGTCGAGGATCTGGGTGTCAGTCCATCCCTCAACTGATTCTCCTTTTATTAACCCGTAACGCGCGAATTCGTGATTACGTTCACAGTTAGACTTCTGGCTGCTGTTGTAGGGATCGCAGTAGAAGACACTAAAGAGATGGACTCCATATTCAGTGTTCTCAATTAGAGGCAGTTTCTGAAATTCCACTCCATTATCAGTAAGGATTACCTCGAATGGGCATCCACACGAGGCAAAGGACGTATATAGAGACATGATGGCCTCATTAATCGATTCCTCATTCTTTCGTACCCGTAGTCCAATTTGAAGATGGGATATCGGGTCCATCAAAGTCAGAACACAATGGGGGTCAGTCAACTTCCCAATCACTGTATCGACCTGGACGATAAAGAATTTGCCTCTAGCGATATATTCGTAATAATCCTCGATTGTTCGCCCATAGACTATCCTTGCCGGGGCCGATGACCTCTTTCTTGAATAGTCATAGAGTTTCTTGCAGTAGAACTTAGCTGCACGCGGAAGGTCGGCTCGATTAGGAGTAATGAGGTTACGGTCAATCCATCTTCGTATGGTCGAGGGATTGACATCGGAATTCGTCTTTCTAGTAGCAACCTCGATTGATATTCCTTTCTTGATGAGAGGTGAGATAGTCCTCTCAACGACACGAGCCCTTTCTAAAGTCGTCTTAGATGGCTTCCTCGCTGACTTAGCATTAGTAAGCTTAGAGACTCTCTCGGCTTCATCGGCACGATAGAAGAGTCTCGTCTTGGGACAAGCGGTTTTGGCACATCGATTGCAGCAATACGGCCACCTCTTCTTGATAGGGCAAATTGGCTCAGAACGGCCAGAACCAGGTAGAACGAGATTCTTGGACTTCATAATCGTGGAGTTCCTTACTATCTCGCGCATAATGGTTGAGCGAGCCACATTCAGCTTCTTGGATACCTGCAAAAGTGATGAAGATAGATTCTCATCAATCTCGTATTCGATTAGTACTCGGTCTCGATAACATAGGTGCTGTCCCATAAATTTCTTCTCCTTTTCTTTGGGCCAGGGCAGAACATATTCTAAAGAAAAAGAACCTTGTAGGTCAAAAGCAACGCCGAAAGGATGATTGTTGCGATTTACTTACGAACTAACGATTTGCTGGTATATACAGCATTTTTGTCGCTTTCTGTTTTCTGTTAAAAGGGAATAGGTTAAAATTGCTATCATGAAGAAGAAATTGTGTTTCGTTATTCAATCCCTCGAAATTGGTGGATCCTCCAGACTGGTACATGATTTGGTTCTTGGCATTACCCCCCAATCTTTTGATGTCTATTTAATTGTTTTTTTTAACAAAATTGCTGACCAATATTCCGATTTACCGAAAGTTTTGGGGAACCATTTCATCGTTTTGCATAAGCGAAAAACTGTTGACATTCCTTTTATGAAGCGTCTAAAAAAAACGTTGCAATCAATTAAACCGGATATCGTTAGTAGCCATTTGACTTGTATATTTTATTTGAATTTTTTTCTAAACTACAAAACGATGTCTGTTTTTCACACCATTCACAACAAACCCTCTGCCGATTTGCCGTGGCCTTATCGTTTCGTTCTTTCTCCAAATATTCATCGGGGCAAAATCCACCTTGTCGGGTGTTCCAATTACGTTGCTATTGAAGGACAGAAACTTTATCACGTTAGGGTTGTCCCCATTCAAAACGGAATCGTACTACCCAATCAAAATCTTCTGCCGCGTTCTAGGCAATATTCTTTTTTGTGTGTTGGACGTTTCACGGCAATTAAACGTTTTACCGATTTAGTCAAAGCCTTTGCTCTCGTTCACCAAAAAATTCCGTCGGCTACGTTGTGCATTTGCGGTTATGGTCCTGAAAAGGGGAACATTTTGTTAGAAATCAAAAGACAAGGTTTAACGGAATCAGTTTTTGTTTTTGATCAAACCACGGCAGTGTCCACTCTTTATTCTAATTCGAAAATATTTTGTTTGTTTTCTTCTCGAGAAGGGGCCCCAATCGCAATTCTCGAAGCTTTGTCTTGGGGAATTCCAGTTGTCGCAACAGAGGTTAACGGCGTCCCTGATTTCGTAAAAGACGGATATAATGGTTTCCTTTTCCGGACGGGTGACATAGAAAAAGCGGCCTTTCTTATGAACGCCATGCTTTCAAACGATGAACAATTTTCCAGGATGTCAAAACAAGCCCTTGATTCCTCGAAAAATTTTTCTATAGAGAAAACAATCGATTTGTATACGTCTTTGTTTAACGGGAGGCTTTAGACTTGTAATGCAAGATTTTCGAATGGAATCCCTGATTCAAAACATTAAACAAACAGGTAAGGACGTAAGGACGTCTTTTCATAGCGTCTTCTTTTTTTCCAAAGGCTGTTTTTTCGAACTTGGCAATGTTTTGAAAAATTCCAAGTATCTTTTTTTGTTTTTTTTCCATCTTTTAATGCTTATTTTTTCTTGCTTAGGTTTCTATGGGAATTTATATGTGCAAGGCTGGGCGTGTTCAATGCAAATGCAAGATGACATTTCCGATAACGGTTATCTTTGTGCCGGCCTTCAAACGCCCGATTTTCTCGGGTCCGATAAAACTATTTATTCTTCTTTATCGGATTTAGGATCCTCGATAAATTCTTCCTTTCTCGGACGAACTTTCTCCTTCATTGTGCCAATCTCGAATGATGTTCCAGCGAAATTTGAAGGTCAAATTGGAGATATCTCATTTTCCTCTTCAATTGCTGATTTTTTTTCCTATTACGATGAGAGCGTTGGTGAGACTAGGTTTTCTGGGGCCGCTTTAGCCCCTTTCGATAGTTCTAGAACTGGCGTTAGTTTTTCTTCGTACCCGTTTGCTGGGAAGGATGGTTCTTCTTTTATTTCTCAGCGTCTCGCAGATAAGATTATTGCTGGAGATACTTCTGGGGAGTTTCGTGGTTATTCAGACTTTCTCGGAAAATCATATTCGTTAGTTTTTGGGGGTCGTATTTATCATCTCTCCATTAACAATATTTATCTTAAAGACACACTCCTTGAAAACGAGATTAGTGGAATGCTTTTAGATCCAATAATTACTAATGTTTCCGGCCTTTTTTCTTCGCGATGTTCGCTGGTGTCTGGGGTGGGATCTGATGCAATTACTTTCCGCCAATTGCTGCGGAAGTTTTATCTATTTGGCCGCTCCGAGTTTTACCCATCCTTTTTCTTTTTGTCTTCCGACGGCGTGCGCATTTCTTGTTCATATGAAAATACAATCAAGATTTTCATGGAAAATTGGTCATATAGCTATTTGAAAAATATAGAATCCTGGCGGGCAATTATTGCTGTAATTTTTCTCGTCCTTCTTCCGATTGAATTTTGGGTTCAAGTTATTTTTGCAAAAAAAGGATGGCTTGTTTGTAACAAAACTTTTTTCTCCTTCTCCGCGTTCAACTTTTTTTGCTTTTTAGCAATTTCAATACTTTTGTCCATTCTCTTTCACCAAACCATTTTGCGGTTTTTGTTTCTGAATGCCTTTTTTGGGTTTGAAGGATCTCTCTTTGTTTTGCTATCCCTTTGGCTTGTTCTTCCGAAGATTTCGCATCATCTTGTTGAGGAGGCCAAAATTAAAATATGAATCGTATTTTTAAAAGCACAAAATCATTTTTTATTAATGATTATTTGCTAATTTTCAAATTTGTGAAGAAGAAAGATTTCTTATTTTTGGTCACTTTGCTTTTGTTTTTTATCTATATTTCCCTGTTCGTTGGGACTCCTCGAATTCCGTTCAATTATATATATAATGCGGTTTTTGCATTGATGGTTGTTCTCATCACCATTTTTGTTTTGAAAAGAAAAGCATTTCGCTTTGATTCGTTTGTTTTGTTTTGGCTGTTGTTTCTTGTTGTGGTTTACGCCTATACATTCGCAAATGGATTATATAAAACGGCCCCTTTGGCCGAGGCGGTTGTTGCCATTTTTGTTTTTGAATTATTTCAGGCTTGTGATGAGGATCAAAAAAAGCTTTTGCTTCGCTCGGTTTATTTTGGCTTTCTTGTTCTTCTGGTTCAGGCCGTGTTTCGATATACGATCCCTTTAATCAAGATCCGGAACGACAGCGCCTTTGATGATTATTTTGGAAATCTGGATGGTTTTTCAAATAACCTTGCAATCCTAACGATTTTTGGTTTCTATTTTTTTACGAAAGGCGATTTCTTTGCCTTGGTTGTCGGTTTAATCTCGTCAATTTTTGCCCTCGCAACCGAACGCAGAACTTCTTATATTATCCTTGCCGTTGCTTTCTTGGCGTTGTTGTATCATTTGTGTTCCAAAAAGAAAGGTCTTTTCTTTTTCTTAAGTTTCTTAGGTATCATTGCCGCTGTTGTCGGGCTCTTTTTCGTTCCTGTTTTCTCGGGTCTTCGCAACAGGTTATTACAGTCTTTTATTGGGCTTGACGGCTCTTATTCCGACCCTTCCGCAATGGAGAGAATTAATATGAACATTCGTGGGGTTGTTTATGCTTTTGGGAATTTATTTCGTGGATTTGGTTACGAAGGATTCACTCGTTACTCGGGGACTGGGGATCATAATACATTTGGGGATCTTGCCGTTGCTTATGGCGGTCTTTATGCCCTTCTCGCTTCCTTTTATTTCTTTTTTGTTTTATTCAAGTTGCTGGATACTAAGGGCGAAGATTATTTTCTTTGTTTTTCTTTGTCTTTTTGCCTTTTGATTCTTTATCCTTTGGGGGCAATTTTTGTTACCCGCAATTATTGCTATATTTTTGCCTTGGCATATTCCGCTTCTCCCTTCGCTCACCGGGACCCTTTATCAGATTTGAAAAGGCATCTTTCTTGGTGCTGTGAACCCAAATCGCGAAACCTTTAAGTCCATAAAGCGCTAGGCTGGAAGCTCGCTTCTCGGTATTTGATCGTCCTCATTCAGTTTATCTTTTTCTTTATCCGGCCGCAGCTTGCAGGAATCGACCGCCTTCCTGAGGCTTTGATAGGTCTTGAACTTCTGCTCACGCCCGCATAACATCCCTTTCTCCATCAACGAGGAAAAATTTTCATTGGGTCGTTGCCATCGAAAACGCTCTCCCTTGGCATCGGTTGGGTCATCCCCTTTGGCCGGAGGATTTCTGGCGGGTTGCCTCTGATATTGCCAGCCTTGCCTGCATCAAACAAGACGGAGTGAAGAAGCTTTGACGACCAGCCTCTTGACGTTCTGGCATGCCGCGGAAGCCTTCCTGAGTATCTCCTTCGTCCGGGCGAAGTTGGGTTTCCTCGAGAGACTGTAGGCCACAATCTCTCCGTTGAATATTTTCATCATTGGTGAGAGGCAGGCCTTGCCCCGGGCGCACTCCGCCTGGTTGTCTCGGTCATCCATTTTGTTCTGGCGTCGACGCTCCGAAGTTCCGGCCGACGGCGTTGGGCGGTTTCCTCCGCGCTCCCTTTGCAGAAATGGAAACCTTTTGGTTCTGACTGGGCTGCAAGCCCCATCGCGGACATCAGGCACTTCACCTTTCTTGTGAGTTCGTGGTTGATGACAGAGGACCTCCCCATCGAAGCGGAAGTAGAGCGGCCGTTCCATGCTCTTTCGTCCTCGGGCGTTTGCGTTCCTTTCTGTTCGTTAGCGAAATCCTTTTTTCGGAAGCGAAAAGGACGGAGGGAGTTTCTATAGTATACAAATCACATTGCCGTCCTCAAACGGGTTTTATCTATGATAAGTACCGGCCTTCTCTCCTATGGTTTGATGGCCAACCTGTGGTAATATGAAATTATGAAAAAGTTCTGGCTTCTTGTTTTGTCCCCGTTTCATAAACTTATACGATCTTTTGGCAGAATATGGGATAAATTTGCTTTACCGGCTACCTTTGGATCGTATGGGAAAGACGTTCATATTTGCGAAGGTCTAACCGTTGCTGGAAATCATAATATTTATTTTGGGAACCACGTAGCCGTTGGGCCCAATTGCACTTTCTATTCAACCAGAGCAAAACTTTCAATTGGGAATTTTGTTTTAATCTCTCCAAATGTCACCATCGTTACAGGAGAACATCGAATTGATGTTGTCGGAGTTCCGATGTATTGTGTTGGGGATCAAGGCAAACAAAATAGACCAGATTTAGACAAAGATGTTACAATCGGAGATGACGTTTGGATTGGCGCAAATGTTGTCATTTTGAAAGGCGTTACTATAGGGGAAGGAGCAATAATTCATGCTGGTCAGGTTATTAGTAGATCGGTTCCGCCATATACGATTTATTATAACGAAAAAATACAAGTAGCTCGTTTTTCCGAATCCGACATAAAAAAACATCAAAAGGAATTACATGAAAAATATGAGCAAAGATGAAATTCTGATTAACTTATCGTCAATAATTAACGAAGTTATTGATGCCTCATTTACTTTTTCTGGGGCAGACAAAATTGCGGATATAGATGGCCTTGATTCTATAGCCATGATTCAAATTCTTTCTTCGATTAAAAGCAAATTTGGTGTCTCTTTGGCTGTCTCGGAAATCGTTTCCCTTAAAACCTTGAACGATTTAGTTGATTGTATCGCCTTCTCTTTAGGGGAAAAATAAAAATGGATTTTGCGAATTACACTCATACCATTGCCTTCCCGTTTGACAACAACGCATTTCTTTCATCGATCAAAAAAATTAAGAGGTACCAAAGGGAAAACTCTATTGGTTGTGCCGGTCAAACGATTCGTATCGCAGTTTTAGGTGGTTTTACTTCTGCCCTTTTTGTTGATTGCCTTGAAATTTTTCTTCGGTTTGGGGGTTTTAATCCCATTTTCTTTGTCAGTGATTACGATCGTTTTTACGAAACTGGCTTTTTTGATAACCCCGCCTTATCTGCATTTAAGCCAAATCTTATTTATGTTATGACTTGCTCTAAGAATTTTGAACATTTTCCGTCTTTTATGGATGACGGAAAAACCTCAACTAGCAAAATTGATCAAGAATATTTGCGATTTTCGGGCTTATGGGATGCGCTCGATAGTCGTTACCATTGTTTGATCATTCAAAATAATTTCGAAGCACCCGACGTCCGCTATCTTGGCAATTTAGACCGTTTTTATCTCGGTTCTCCTTTTTATTTCACAGAAGAGATGAACAAAAAGATGTTCGCTTATTCGATGCATCATTCATTTTTTCATATTTTTGATTTCCAAAATTTGCAAACCCGATTCGGGTCAAGCGCTTTTTTCGTGAACGATGAATGGTGTTTATATAAACTCGCTGTTTCTAGTCAATTAATTCCTACTTTCGCATATAGACTTTCTACTCAAATCGCGTCTTTATTTGGCCGAAGAAAAAAAGTTCTGGTTCTTGATCTGGATAATACGATTTGGGGCGGTGTAATTGGAGAGGTTGGTGTTTCGGGAATCGCCTTGGGCCCGAACACTCCATCCGGAGAAGCCTATCTTGCGTTTCAACGTTACTTGTGCGCTTTAAGAGATACGGGTGTTCTTTTAGCGGTTGCTTCAAAAAACGACTTTTCAAATGCAATCAGCGGTTTAAACTCCGAATATTCCCTGTTGAAGCCTTCGGATTTCGCTTCCATTAAAGCTAATTGGGAAAACAAGTCCGACAATTTAATGTCAATAAGCAAAGAATTAAACGTTGGCCTCGATTCTTTTGTTTTTATAGACGACAACCCCGCCGAAATTGATTTAGTCAGCAAACAGCTTCCAATGATTTGTACCCTATTGTCTTTGGGCCCATCGCAATCTATGCAGTTGCTCTCCGATTCTGGCTTTTTTGAAACTCCATCGGTTTCGAAGGACGATCAAAAAAGGAACGAGATGTATCAAGCGAATATCCAAAGAGAACAATTGGCGTCTTCTTTTGCGTCATACAGAGATTATTTAGTTTCTCTTTCGATGGTTTTGACTATGGATTCCTTTTCTCCAAAAAACATTGAGCGAGTAGTCCAACTTTGTAACAAGACAAACCAATTTAACTTAACCACAATACGATATACAGAGCCGGAAATCGAGGCGTTTTCAAAAGACCCGATGCGTTTTTGTTTTTGCTCGGACTTAACAGATAAATTTGGAGACAATGGCATTATTTCAGTTTTTATTTCTCGGTTCATCAAAAACGACGTGGTTGAAATTGAGACGTGGCTGATGTCTTGCCGTGTTTTTAAACGCGATGTTGAGCTTGCAGTTTTTAATTATTTTCTTTCCAAAATGGCTTCTCGGTCCATCAAGTCAATAATCGGTCGTTATTCGCCAACAGAAAAAAATAAACCAGTCGCCTCCTTTTATCGTTCCTTAGGCTTTTCGTTTGTTAAAACTGAAAATTCTGTTGAAATATGGTCTATCGACTTTCAAACTGCACTCCAAAAAAAGGGGTTGCCTCCAATTGAAATCATCGAAAAAGACAGTTTTTAGTATATCTAGATTGCATGTGGGCGATGGTCGTTGAGGAGCGGCTTGGCGAGAAACAAGATTTGCGTCCCCTGTGGGGGATGGAGCGGGATGCTTCGAGATGGTAGAAGAGGACGTCGCAAGCCGTTGAACATCGGCGTCTAGAGCGCTTATTCACCTCCATTGCAGAGGGGCTGGTCGGATATTTGCAACGAGAAAGCCCCACGGAGGCGACCACGTCCTTCACCTCATGAACGTTGTCCACAACATCGAGTGTGCGAAAGGCCAGGCGGACAAAACAACGCGATGAAACCTCATTAACAAGATCCACAAAATCACCCTCAAGAGGTTATTTCGTGTCCACCCGAACGCCGACAAGAAACAGCGTCAGGACTTTGTTTCAACCTTTTTTTTGAATAAACTTGGAAGTCGAGATGAAAGCCTCATCCCATGGCGATTTTCTGCCACAAAATCAGTAGATTTCGGGAAACCCAATCCTCCGACCAAAAGCCATGTTTGGCTACGCGCATGCAATCCAATTGTTTGCCAAAATCTTTTGATTTTTTCCAATAAGCGAGCCGTTGCGTATGCTGTTTGCATAACAATGGCGATCGTTTCAGCAAAACAAAAAAGGCTGATTGTGATAAAATTAGCCGACAACGGAATGTTTTTTGCTTTAGATTTTTGAATACCTTTATTGGAAAAACGAAAAAGAATGGGACAAAATAATTTAAGTAATAATAGTAGAAAATCCTCGAATATTCTTATTTTTTTGGGTGGTGATATTGAAAAAGATGAAATCGAACAAGAAAAGCTGAATTTTCGAAATGGTGGCGGATTTAGTGAATCTATCTATTCTGAGAAAATTTTCCAGGCGATTCACGGAAATTATAGTGCTAGTTTTTTTATGGCCTATAAAGCTATTTGTTGGTATCCGAAATATACATCCACGAAAAAAGTTCGTGGCGGATTGATTGGAAACGATAAATATTATGCTTCTTACAATAATACTGCTGGAATTCGGAATAAGGAAATCTTTCAAAGCCTAATTTTTGGTGCGCGGAATTATTTAATACCTAAACTAAACCTTGGTGCTTTTGAAACAATCGATGTTGTCATAGCTTCTTGTTTTGATCCCCTTATTGCTTTTTCTTGTTGGTTGAAGCAAAAATTTCCAAATATCAAAGTGGTGCTTAATGTGCCCGATCTTCCGACTATGATGAATTACTCTACGAAAAACGTTTTATACAAAGCATACAAAAACTATGAAAAAATTAAAATAGAGAGCGAAATTAAAAAATGCGTCGACGGTTTTGTGTTTCTTTCCAAATATATGATTCCTTATTTTTCTAAAATTTCCAGGCCGTATTTTATTTCTGAAGGGATTGCTGAGGAAATTCACCCTTTCACGGATACTTCGTTTGAACAAACTATAGTTTATACAGGATTGCTAGAACCTTTTATTAACTTAGATCTACTCCTTAAATCTTTTTCTATTGTGAAACGCCACATTCCCTCAGCAAAATTGATTATTGCTGGTGGCGGTGGAGGCTCTCATAAAATTGAAGAATTGAGTCAAAATGGATTTTTGATTTATAAGGGCGTCATCTCTCCAGAGGATGCAAAAAGTCTTCAATTGCGCGCATCCGTATTGATAAATTTACGGGCTCCAGACGAAGTTTTCAAGTATTCCTTTCCGTCGAAAACGATGTCTTATTTAGAGACTGGACACCCCGTTGTTTGTTTTAAACTTGGATCTTTTCCAGCCGAATACGATGATGTCCTTTTTTATCCCAAAAGTGATTCCGTCAATGATGTTGCCAGCGTGATTGAAAGCGCTCTTCGTTTGACTGCTGGCCAACGAGAAAAATTATGGAAAGACACCGGCGTTTTGCTTGCGTCGAAAAATGGGCAAAGTTATGCGATAAAAATGACTGATCTTTTTTACAAAATTCGTTGTAAGGAATGAAATATGAACGGAAAAAGCAAGCGGGTTCTTTTTTATTTTCCCGGGACAATGGCGAACGGGGGAATAGAAGCATTTATGATGAATTATTATCGTCATTTTGACAAAAGCAAATTGCAGATCGATTTCGTTGAGCTGGGTTTGGACAAAGGCTTTTATGATGAAGAGATTGCAATGTATGGTGGTAAAACTTATCATCTTCCGCCCTCAAGCTCGATTTTTGAAACAAAACGTTTTTTTGATGAACTAATAACAAACTATGGTTATGAAACAATTCACTTTCATTGTGACGATTTTGCTGTTAAAAGCATTGTTGCAGCGAGACTATCTCGTTTCAAAAATCGTATTGCTCATAGCCATAATAACGCAGATCCGTTCGCGGGGAGGCTTGGCCCAATAAAAAGAAAGCTGACTACATTGTTGACGAATTATCATTTTGCCTGTTCTGAAGAAGCCGGACGCTGGCTATTTGGGAAATCGCCATTCACGGTGATTAATAATGCAATCGATATTTCTAGGTTTCATTATAATGAAGAAAATCGATCATTTTTTCGAGCAAAATATCATATTCCGCGTGACGCAATCGTAATCGGGTGTGTCGGGCATCTTCTTGAAAGCCATAAGAATCAATCTTTTCTTATAAGGGCCCTACAAATAATCCACATTTCTCATCCGAGCTGTTTCCTTTTTTTAGTTGGCGACGGAGTCGACCGCCCCTTTTTGGAAAAAACCGTAAAAGAAAAAACAATATCTAATGTGATATTCGCTGGGAACTTGGCCAATCAAGACTTCTATAGTTGTTTTGACGTTTTTGCCTTGCCTTCTTTTCATGAAGGTAATTCAATTGCTTGTTTAGAGGCTATCGCCAACGGCTTGTATTGCGTCATTTCTAATAATGTCCCTTTAGCCCGAGGACTAGAAGATTATGAAAAGCAGCTTTCGTTGGCTTCGGGCCCATCGCGATGGTCTGAGGAAATACTTCGGGCTGCCAAGCTTCGAGAAAAACTATTTCGTGACTTAAAGATGCGGGAAGCCGGGTTTGATATTAGATGTGAAGCAGAAAAGCTCCAAGAATTTTATTTGAAAAAGTGAGAGTCTTTTTGTAAAGAAAAGCTTTTGCATAGAATACAGTCTCAATGATATAGTATCGTTTCCTTTTTGGTTATCTATTGGATAGAATCGGGACATTCCTTTTTTGCTGTATCCCATCGTTGCGAGTGCTCTTTCTTCATCTCTTGCGCTGGTTTCCCGATTCCGCGTCGTTTCCTGCGAGCTTCGGCCTCGACAGTCATTCGAGCGCTTCCTCGAGCTTTCGTTTGATGGCATTAGGCCGGCCCTCCGAAGCCCTGAAATCGTGTTGGCGTTGCCTCGTCTATAAGACGCTTCGTCTGCTAACCTAATATCCATGGTCCCCGTTCAACTTAAATAATCAAGGTCTGAGAGTCCCCTTTTCTTATGCCGTTTCTAAATCAAAAATACAACTGTTTACATTTCATTTCCTCTTTAAAACACATAGTCAAATAAGTAAAAAACACCATGAAGAAAAAAATCCACGTCAAAAAATTGTTTTTCTTGGGATATTTGTTCGTAATATCGATGATGACACGGCGCTTAATGCGTTTTGGTGACGTCATTTCTACCAAGAGCACTAAATTGATTTCGTTTTTCAACTAAAAGGATCAAAGAGTTTATCAACAAATTTGCCATCGATTGTCTTTCAAAAATACAGCAAGTTTTATCTTTTGTTTTTTTCGAAATGTGTTGCTTTTAATGCGCTACTAATCACGTGTTTTGGATGATTTTTGCGCCTAATGATTCGGTTCTCGTTTATCCGATTGGTTCAGGTTTTGTATCAATCAAAGTCCTAATTATTCTTTTTGAAACGATCTTTTTTATTCAATTGGTTGCGACCAGGCTTTTGTGATTGGGACACACTTCGCGTCTTTTGTTTCAAAAACAAATTCTACGCCTATCAACAACACGCTTCTGTCCTTCCACGATGCTTGCTTCCACGGAGGTTGCCCCCTGATTATTTCAAAATTCTAGGCCGAAAGGTTACAGTACCGATTTAACAATTTCCTTATCTGATCTAGTACTTCATACGAATGTCTCTAAAAAGAAGCAGATTATTGGTGTCCCTATAGATTGATACAAAGATCGACCGGATGTTTCCGGACAGGCCAAGCGCCATTATTTCAGACTTTTTTTCTCCATTTCTCTAGGCTGTTGTGACAGAGGCTATAAAGATCTTCTTTGTTCATGAAACTCCGGTGAAAACAATCTTGAAATTTGTGAATTTCTCGCTTCCGGAATTGGGAGACAAAGTCGGATTTTTACATACGCCGGGAATCCAGAAAATTCACTTTGTTTCCTTTTAGAAACATTGGTGGGGGTCGGCTATCGCTATCCTTCCCGAATTTTTGGTTTGTTACCTGGATCTCAAGTGATAACGATTCTTTATTCTGAGGGGAACAGTTCATGTTTTTGAAATTTTGGTTTGACCAACAAATAACTATGGTATGTGAATAGGCAGAAAAAGGCTATAATATCGCGTCATTCTCTATGGATAAATTTCAACTTTCTTCTTTAGAAGTTTTGGCGAATGAAAGTTCTCGTCTCCTTGTTTCATTATTGGAAGTTCCAAGTTAGATTTTTAAGGCCGAACTGAGTCTAATCCTTGATTCCTAAAGGCGAATGAATTCCCTTTATAGCTTCGCTAAGAGACCATTGGAAAAAACATCCTGTCTCATGCCCAACAAACTAAGCGCTAAATTATGTGATGTTTTTGCAAGATTTCCTCAGGATTGTGGGATATAAAGGAAAGCCAGATTTTGTAAATACGCGTGGAGCAAGAAACATTATTCAGAAGGCCGCCATCGATGTGAACGCTAGGACGGTTTTTTGGTTCAACTGACGTGTCAATCGTTGAAGCCAATGTTTTCTAATATTTTTTGGACCTTTAAGATGACTTTGTACTGCGAGTTCAAAGTCTGAAAATCAAAAAAGGATTCCGCGATATTGCGTTCTGCTGGAAGCAAGACTCTCGGCTTTTTAAAGTGGGGAGGGAAAGTCGGTCGACTCAGCTCCGCTTTTTTGCTTCCCGAGCTCGCTGATGGCCTCGGCTTTCTCGGTCGCCGTCAGCCCCCCTTCGCAGATTACGGCATTCATTTTTTCAGGTAGAGGCTCTTGACCTCGAGCCTTCGGATCTTGTCTTCGAGCTCCTTTTCCTTCACAGTCTCCTTGGCGGTTTCCTAAGCAAGCGCGATGCCTTCCTTCGGATGCAGTCTATCACCTTCGGGCCGCCTTCCAAGTATTTGTCGTGCCACGAACGGAGTGATTCGATTCCAAGCAGGCCGAAAGAAGCGCTAACTGAGTCAGCGATTCTCCGCCGAGGCCGCGCCTCACCGCCCCGAGCTTCTCATCGGGCGGGACGTCTCTTCTCCAATCGAACGTGTGACCAGAAACGCTCATAAAGCAATGCCTAGTACCTTACGATGCTCCGGAAATCTCCCCTTTCCAACCGGGTGGGTACCCTGCAGGTAATCTTCTCTTTTATCGCCCTTTTCATCTGAGCGTTTGCCTCCTTCGGTATCGGTCTAGCAAATGGGTTCCTATCAAGACGAAGGACAAAAGAGTCCACGCTTTCGAAGCCCAAAGATTTTGATATGGATTTTGCGACTCTTTAATCGAGGAAAATCTATATGAATTGTTTGGCTGTTTTCAGCCACAAACATTTGGCTTCGATTGTGAAATCGACGTTGTGGGTTAATACGATTTTGCTGTAAGCCTTTGGTTGAGGCACACAAAAATCTTCCGACTATTGGAGTCTTAGTGAGTTTTTCACATGTTGATTTTGTACTCCGGCTTGAGGCCCGCCCGCGTCTCGAGGTACTTCCAGAAGATCTGCATGATCATGTGGTCGAAGCCCATGTGCAAATCCTCGGTGATCTGCATGTCGTCCGCCGGGACGTGGAGGCGGAAGTCGGCCAGTTTGTCGAGCTTGCCGCCGTCGTAGCCGGTCATGCCGATGATCTGGCAGCCGACCTTCTTGGCGTACTCGACCGCCTTGACGACGTTGTGGGAGTTGCCGCTCCCGGAGATCGCGAGGATCAGATCGCCCTTGCCGAGCTTGTTCTCGAGCTGGTAGTAGAAGACGTCCTCGAAGGCCATGTCGTTGGCGACCGCCATGAGGGTCGGGACGTTGTCGTTGAGGCAGACGAACCTGAACCTCTTCTCGACGTTCGCGCAGGTGCCCTTGTTGAAGTCGCAGACCATGTGGGACGCGGTGGCGGAGCTGCCGCCGTTCCCGAAGACGTAGATCGTCGCATCCTTCTCGTAATGCTCAAGGAGGCAGTTCATCGCCTCGTTGAGCTCATCGACGTCGAGGTCCTCGATGACCTTGACCTCGCGGGCGTAGTAATCCTTGATATCTTTCTTGAAATCAACCATAAATTTTCTCCCCTGTTAGTCCATGAAAATAATCGAGCAGCCGGCCTGGTCGAGCTCAAATGGCATTTCCTTAAGATCGTTTAAAGCCTTTCTAACTCCGGCCTTCGCGGCGTCGTTCTTGCAGTAGAAGAGCAAGAAACCTCCGCCGCCGGCTCCGAGGAGCTTGCCGCCCGAAGCGCCACCTTTGATGGCCTTCGCATAAGCTTCATCAATGGACGGGCTAGAAATGCCTTTGGCTAAGGATTTCTTAATCTCCCAACTATCGGCTAAGATATTTCCCAAGGCGTCGATATCGTTATCCTCGAATCGCTCTTTGAGGATGTGAGTCATCTCGCAGAGTTTCTTGGTAGCTTCGATTTTATCGGAATCGGAAGTGAGATTCGTCGTTTCTTTCGCCAAAATCGTATTGGCGTCGCGGACGTCGCCAGTGTAGAACATCAAAAGGTTGTCCTGGAGCCTTTGGTAGGACTCGTGTTTCATGATCACCGGTTCCACTTTTACGAAGCCGTCTGGGCAGAACTCGTAGTACTTGAGGCCCCCGAAAGCCGCGGCGAACTGGTCCTGCTTGCCGATGGGGTGTCCCAACTTCGTGATCTCGATATCGCAGGCCTCTTTTGCGATTTTNTAAGAACCGCAAGGCTTTTCCCGGTAGGTATAAAGCAGTTTTAATAAGGCGACGGTAAAGGATGAAGACGATCCTAATCCGGTCCCAGAAGGAATGTCGGCCATCGAGGTGATCTCGATGCCTTTGGTTTCGAAGTCTTGGAGGACCTGTCGAAAAATTACGTGCTGGATATCTTTGTAGTTTTTTACAGATTCCGTCTGAGAGTATTTTAAAGTGATGGAATCTTTATCGAAGGCCGGATTGAGGGCCAAATAGACGTATTTCCGAATCGACGTAGATAAAACGCAGCCGCCGTACTTCTCGTAAAAAGAAGGGATGTCGCTGCCCCCTCCGCAGAAGCTTACGCGGAAGGGCGCCCTGGAGATAATCATGAGTTATTTCTCTTTTCTAAAGGCAAAAACAGAAAACCTTTTCGTTCGATATTATAGATAATGGCTTCTCTATTGTCATTTTTTCCTGAAAAGAAAACGCCATTTTTCTTCAACAATATCAAATTGGGCTATTTTAAGGGCTTATTTGTTTGGCAAAGGGGCATTGGCTCGCGAGCTGGAGGATTAAAAGAATGTATCGGAGCCGGTGAGACCCCGCTCGCCGAAAAAAGAAGAAGTCCTCATTAGGAACACTCAATTACAAGAGCGGAGAACTACTTCAACTCGGAAGAAGGGGCTGGGCTTTCTTTTTTCATAGAACGCAAACGATATGAAAAGATAATGTGTCCTACAAGAAGAGGGCATAAGAGCAAAAGCGATGTCATGAGAACCGCCATCGCTAAGGATGAGCCCTGCAATAGACCTTTAGAAAGAAGAGTCATCTTCTCTGAGAGAAGCCAACTCCCGCCTAATGCAAGTAGGGCACCGAAGGCATTAAACGCCACCGACCAAAGCTCGCAAGAAATCAGAGCGTTCCGTGTAGTCTTGGCTTGGATTCTCTTTTGATCAAAGAACACCAAAAGAACGATATCGCCGGCAATAAGAAGCCAGCCCAAGACAATAAGCAATGTGCCGATGGAAGATCCTTTAATTTGCTGAGAACGACCGTAGAACATCACAAAGAGCGACAAGAAGGCCACTAAGGCCATTGGAATGCGATAAGAGAGGGCAAGGATGGATTTCCAATCTTTTTTCTTTGCTGGGCCCGTTTCGAAGGCTTTTAGCAGGATAAAGACGCGGCCAGGGTAATTCGCAAAGGCATCGACCCACAAAGAACGATTCTCCGCGGTCAGTGGGTCATTGAGATCCAAAAGAAGATAAGAGATATCGTTAAGTGAGAGGACAGTCATAAGTAAGGCAATCTTGTCTTTCTTATCCTCCGTGGTTTCCGTCTTTGATTTCAAAGCCTTCAACTCGGTGGTGAGTTTCTGAAAATGATAATCCGCTTGGGAATCATCTTGTTTATAAAAAGAAACCAAACTGATCGAACCCAAGTGATTGACATCGAGCTTAATCACCTTCGCCGATCCTCCGACGAACCCACTCGACTGGATAGACACCCCATCGACAGTGAGGGAGCCCTCGGTTAACGATGAGAAGGAAAAAGAAAGGACGTCATAGATGTCCTTCTTTTGGTAGTTCAGGTAATTGATGCCTTTATTAAAAGAGAAATCCTCGCAAGCGGTGGTTTTCCCTTCTTCGATTTGATACGTTATGCCCTGAGCGGTAATCATTGGCTAATATAATAACATCTTAGGTGTTTCCTTGGGATAGACAAACGACACTACCGCTTTTAAGGGGCTTGCCAGTTCCACCAAAATTGATCAGATCTTTCTCTCTTTTCAAGAATAAGGGGGGTTGGCTCGCGGGCTGGGGGTAGGTGAGAGGCGCCAGGAGTTTGGATGGGCCCTGCTCGCCGAGAGGAGAAAACAAGAAAAGAGTCCGCTTCGATGAAGAGGAATGGCCAAACGCTTCTGATGTGCCCATGAACAAACGGGCATGATCCGGATGGAATCCTAACGGGGAAGTTCTCTTCACTTTATAGCCATCCCTTTTGTTATGCCACGGAAACGGCGGTGGGAGTGCATCCCTCTTCGAAGTACTCCTTTGTGATTATTCTCTCTCCGGTGGGGAACTATGACGAAAAAGGACTTTCTCCGGTTTCGATCAAGATCGAGAAGAATTACGTCCGGGCCGTTTTGGGCGGTACGGGCGGGATCAAATGCGGGGGCAACTACGCCGGGAGCATTTTGGCGCAGAGTGAGGCCAAGAAGGAAGGCTACGACCAGGTGCTGTGGCTCGATGGGGTCCAGCGGAGATTTATCGAAGAAGTGGGCACGATGAACGTTTTCTTCGCCTTCAAGGACGAGATCGTGACCTCGCCCTGCGCCGGGTCTGTGCTCCCGGGCATCACAAGAGATTCCTGCACCACCCTTCTGAAAGATAAGGGCTATAAGGTCAACGTTCGCCCCTTGGCGGTGGACGAGATGATTTCTAGGCTCAAGAAAGGCGAGTTGCTTGAATCCTTCGGCACAGGGACCGCCGCGGTCATCTCCCCAATCGGGTCCTATGGTTACAAAGGCGAAAGGATCGTTATAGGTGATGGCAAGACCGGTCCGATATCCCGATGGCTCTTTGACACGTTAACTGGCATTCAAGAAGGCCAGCTTGATGATCCTTACGGATGGCGGGTAAGAATCGCTTAGGATCTTTTGAAACCGTTTGGCTTCTACCGAAAAACACCCCGTGGCTCGCGGGCTGGGGGCTGGAAGGAATTAACGGGGGTAGAGGGGCCCTGCTCGCCGAAAGGAAAACAGC
>JGI20225J20221_1000759_pt2 | contig 38390 bp, 20 predicted proteins | sample BioMet4_FD_20221 | JGI IMG/M metagenome (IMG submission 20221)
TCNGNAAANNAANNACCNCCCTGCNAAANNCCATNNCCNNCNTTTTTCCAGAAAGNGGAAGTACANAAGCGNTTTGCCTGGTCGTAACCATAGGTGTACGCATATATATCGGGGGTGTATTGCGAAGTAAAGGTTACCGCCGAAATATTGCCGTTGTATAGAGGGGTGCCTCCATAACCCGGCCCGCTGCTGTTATAATACAATTCCATAGCAAACAAGTCATTATCAAAGGATAGGTTCTCCGGGTTGTTGATCCGGGTAAGCCATCCACGGATGTTGTAAAGATAATCGGTTTTTTGCAAACAAGTACCAAAAGTTTCGCCGGTTTTTTCGGAATGTGTTTTTTTTGTTTGCAGGTTTCCTAAGGCATCGTAGGTATTGGCGGCAAGCAGCACATCCACCTGCCCGGGTATCTGCATGGTATGGCGAAGAAGCCGGCCCATATGGTCGTAATCAAATACTTCGGTATATTCTATGGTATTATCAAACGCGGTATGCTTGGTTTTTTGCTGCAGCAACCTGCCGGTAAAGGAATACTGGCTGGTAACAACATCCTTTCCATCCACATCCGCATTATCGCCTACGGTTTGCAAGGTGCGGTACTTGCTGTCGTAATAGGGAACTTCGAGCATCCAGTCACGCATATCATCTTCGGGATTCAATATACGGGTCTTGGTGCCGGTAAGCATGCCTTTTACATTTCCCATTACCTCTGTTGATGCAACCAAACCACCATTGTTAGTATCGAAAGTATATTCGGAAGGGAAAATGGTATATTTATCATAATAGTTTATGGTAAGTAAATTCAGAGTACCGCCGAGGGCTGTTAGCACATTATGAGTATACCCATGATTAACGTTATAATTGGTAGTGATATTTTCACTAATCGTAGTAGAAACGGCAGAATTATAAAAATTATTCATTTCTTCCCTGTTTAAAGCCAATGTACCAGCGAGGGTATAAATTCCAGTCATTACCGGGCGGTTAAGATTATCGTAACAGGTAAGCAACCATTTCTTAGGGTCTTCGTTTCTCATCTTTCCATCCTGCGTAAGCACTAAACGGTCACGTTTATCATATACCATGTACACCCAATCGGCACCGGGAAGTTTTTTCATTTTCATACGTTTACGGTTATCGTAACGATACTGATATGATAAATTGTAGTCATCAGGCGTGATAGCTTTGGGAGGAACCACAGCACACAACTGATCAAAGTCATCGTAAACATACAACGTACAGAGGGCGTCTGTACCACAAACCGTTTCGGTAAGTACCACTTTTCCCTGAAGGTCTTTATATTCCCGTTTAATGTGCTGGTCTTCATCCATTGTTTCGGTTAAATACAGCTTATTCGCATCGTATGTTATGACAGGATAGTCATCATTCGGAGGGTCATACTTCCATGAACTAACAACATTAGCATTGGTTTTATAGCTGAAACAGGTTTCTTTTCCGCTGCCGTTTCGCCAGTCGTAACCCGGGGCAGCTTGTTTCACTGCCCTGTTGAGTGGCGAGTTTTCAAAAATGGTTTGAGAATATCCATTACAAGCGTCTACGGAACTAAACAGAGTATTGAGAAATGAATGCTGATTAGTGCTGGAACTCCCATCAAATTGCCCGTTGTTTTGTGTACCTGGGAATACGTATGCAATATAATCTTTATCTTTTCTGCCCGCAATATCATAAGTGGTAACTTTTATCATATCCTTTTGGTCGGGGCTGCCCATAACGGAAATATTTTGCACTTCACGTCCCAGCCCGTCGAAATAGACAATCTGCTCATTTATATCATAAGAGGTATAGGAGGATGGAAAAGTGCCATCAAAAGCAATTTGCGGAGTACGTGTACATATATAATTTATGGTATTGGTAGGAGAAGTTGACTGCGTATTAGGTGAGGGCAAGGGATCCACCGGAATATTTTCTATGCTGTTTTCACTGCCGATGTAAGCATGGAAATATATTCCAGCCTTTGTACTAAAGCCGGGTTTCAGAACCACCTGCTTTTTTGCTTCTACCGTAAGGTTAACAATGATTTCCCTGTCAAGTTCTGTGGTGTCGGAATTCAGTTGTGCTTGTAAATGCAGGGGAAACGCAAAACATGTTATTAAAAACAGCCAAAGGAAGAAGAAAGTATCGCTTTTATATATTATTTTCATAATGAAAAGGGTATTTATTCAATTTACAGTTATTACTGATTGGCATAGTGATATTCATATTTTTTCAGGATTTTGCCATCGTTATCCTGTATTGCCGATAACCTTCCAAAACCGTCATATTTATAAAACGTTTTTATTCCTGCTGCATCTGTTTTTGAAGTTATACCAATTTGTGATTCGTATGTATATGCAACTATAGTGGAAGATAAAAGATTATTTCTTAAATAAGCAGCCGCATTTAAAATATATGAGCTGTCGCACGACTCTTGCAGTGTAGTTATAGTATAGTTTCCCTCCTGTAATTTAGCTGCTACCTCCTCGTATGTTGAACCGGTAATTTCTGCCACTGGATATGTGTTGTGATACCCCCAAAGATAAGTTACAGGTATATTATTTTCGGGTTTAAAAGACTGAATTTTGTGTGTAATATCATTATATTGAAAAACAGCTTCCCTTTCGCCATATAAATAAGGATTGTCTTTGTTGAAAGAGAGAATGGAGCCAAGTTCTGTCCTTGCTATATATATTTCCGTTGGTTGCCCAATTTCGTTATACCTGGTAACCTTTCCATTTACTAATTTTTGGTTGATCGTCTCTCGTTCATCAACAGGAACATTAATGATATGTTTATCTACCAAACTCTGGAAATTATTGGTTATGGCATTCTGTGAGTAATCCTGGGGAAAATATGAATATGCTTTTATTGTGTCTCCATTGCTATTTACTCGTATAGTGATATTAATTAATGCATGTTCCGGATTATTATATTGGTAAAAAATAGTTTCTTTTATTGGATTTTGCCCGTTATCGTCATACGTATATGTCTTTAGCGTATCAACATAATTCCATTTTGATATTATTTCATATTGTTGGCCATCAAAATTATCAATTGCGTCATGATTTATTATGGTATCTCCGACATTATGACCATGACATTCGCAATAATTCTTTCCACTATTGTTATTGCCTGGTGCTATACATCTTACTCCAAAAAAACCAAAAAAATAATGATGCCTATGATTGGCATTGCAATAAGTACTAATAACTCCGGTATCCTGTTTTTCACATATAAAACTAAAGGGTCTGGTATAGATGTTATCATAGTTTTTTCGAAAAGTATAACCGAATAATATTTTTTCTTTTCTGGAATCTTCTTTATATGTGTAATAAGTTTCCTTTAATGGTATAATCTGTTCATTATTTTTTTTAAAAATCAATTGGTATTCAGGCAAACCACTATTCCAACTGCAATTAGTTTTTGTAGCGCCAACAATGTTATTACTACTCCATGATAAAATGTAGCCTTGTATATCAACGGTTATCTTATATTGATTTTTTTCGCCTCCATTTTCATAGTTATCTCCATAGGAAACTATGACATTTTTATACATAACATTATTGCCATTAATATTATAATTATCGTTAACACTGTTTGAATGCAAAGTGAATGTTTCACGTTCATACTGTATTTGATAGCAGGTAGGGGTAATTACTCGCGATGATATGTATGTGGGAACATAACCTGTTATACCGGATGATTTATTGGGTTCTTCAAGAGTTGAATAATAATAATGGGTGATTTCATTTATATTATTTATATTATTATTTGATACGGTTTTTTTAATACGAACACCTCCGCATAGAGAATTAAAACTTTGAGAAGTCGGTGGCTGTGCATAGTAATTTAATTTAAAAAAAACTGTCGTTCCTTCTCCACTTGCAGTTAAGGTAATTGTATAATCATGATTTTTATATAATTGTATTTGTGGAGCAAGCATCATTCCAAGATCTATTGCAATACTCTGATAAACATATTTCGCTTCGGTGTTATCATATATATTTACCTTTCCTATATGATGTAGTGGGTCGTATTGATATTCCGTAGAATCATAGCTAATCCATGCATAAAATCTTTGAGTTTGATCAGTTGTACTATTGATATTTCGAGAAATTGAATTCGGATATTTGAGTCCCCTACCGTTGGTATCAATTTGAAAAACTGAAAGTGGTGGGTAAACCAGCTTCGTTTCATAAAAAGTATTAGGCTCATAATATAAGGTAGTAATACCGCCTGTGGGATATATTATTTTATTTAACAGTCCCATTTTTGAATATGCAGAGTCGGGTTCCCTGTTTCCTCCGATATTATCAAACAAAGGATAGTCTGGACCGGGGTTGGGAACTAAATAATTATTTTGTTTTCCATTAAAATAGCCCCAATAATCCTGAGCATATGATAGCCTTACCGGTAGCTGATTCATTTCAATGTAATCAAAATTATATTTTTGAGGATTTACATTATCAGGACCATTTACATAAACATTCCTTAAAAACATTCTATGTTTCAAATCTTGGTTAATATAATAATCAATACCATTACCTGCTGAAAAAGTTGTACTATTTGAAAAAGTATAATCCATATTAGCTTTTTTTATAACATTGCCCTTGTTATTATAAACTTTGATACTATCTAATTTTGGATCGTCAAAATCAGTTCTATTTAGTTTTGTAGAAAAAAACACAACAGAATCATTACAGGATGATGTTATTTTTCGTAAATGAAATGTTTTTAGTCTGATGCTTTGAATACATTTTGTTTCTTGATATGGGTCAAATGTATTATTATCACAATATGCTAAAGGTTGAGATATTTTACTTATTGTCTGGCTTATTCCGGTAAAATAATCAAGTTGATTGCTTTCATAAGTAAAGGCAATACTACTGCCATCCGGATGCTCAATGGTCTTTAAATACCAAGATGTTTTCATGGGTTCATTTCCGTATTGTTTATTGCATTCCTGTCCAATGGATAATACTTTTGAAGTTTCAATATATTCTTCACCGAAAGTATATTTTATACCATCAGGTGTTGTAATACGAAAACCCATAATCTCATATGTTAAATTTGGATCAAGAACTTCAATTTTTAAATTTGAATATGGTATCAGATATGCAACATAAATACTATCGGATTGGAGGACAAATTTACCCGTATATCCGTTAAAATTAAAAGTATATAAATCGGGTTCTGTATTGGCTTTTTCAGCCCAACTGTAATTTAAGTAATTATAAGTTTTTTCACAAAAATTAGTAATTTCCGGAGGTATGGGATATTGATTTGCTTCATCATCCCCCCCTCTTATGGTTCTTGTAACCACCCCTCCGGCATTTAACGACCATCCTAATCCCACCCAGGAAGCAATTTGATCTACTTTTATGCCATTACTATTATAACTAAGAGATAGCGGTAAGCTAAGTTTGCCAATATTTAGAATAAATAACGGAATATTGATATTTGGTGTACCCGTTGACAATGAAACAGGAACCATACCATATTTGCCTAATTCACTTGTAGTAGGTGATGAGGGAATTATATTGGGCGAATAGTTTATAGAACCAGGAACTTCATTTTTTTGAGCAAAAATATTGCATGAAAAAAACAGAGAAAAAATTACAAATTTGACTATTCTATATTTCATATTAAAATATTAACTTGTTTAAATTATTGTTATTTAGCTCACCTTATTGTATCACTAATTTTTTCACTGCAACCGCTTCCTTCGTTTTCAGTATCAAAGCATAGGCTCCCGGTTCCAGTCCGTGCAGGGCAAAAGGAATATTTTCGTCCTTATGATGGTTGGTTATTACCTGCCGGTAAATATTTTTTTTCATAGGGTCGCGAATGATAATGTCAACCATATCATAGTCTTTGGTAAGGTAAAGGATAAACTGCCCGTTGTTTGGGTTCGGGAATAGGGAAGATGCCTCCGCCAACTCTTCGGATTTCGTATTGGTTACGTTTTTAATCACGTTTACCGTTATCCCGGCATAGCCTGTACAGCCTCCGGCATTTGCAACATTTACCCATATATGGTTAGGCCCTTCAAAACATTCATTCGCTTTAAGAATAATAGCGGAATCTTTGGAACCGTTGCTCCATTCCCAGGTGGCATATTCCCCTTCCGGGTGCAGGTATAGCCATTGCTCTCCACTTATTGTGGTATCTTTACCTAAGCTTATTTCGGGAGGAGCAACCTCAAGCACCTTAACGGTATCATTGATCAGACAACCGTTCTTGCTTTGCAGTTCCAGCGGGTAGTTGCCACCTTTCCGTACCGTAAAAGTTTGTTCCCGACTTTCACCATTATTCCAGTTGTAGGACGTAAAACCAGTTCCGGCATCCAATATCAGGAAACTGCCACTACACAGCACTTCAGGATTGCGAAAATAGGGTTTCTTTGCATTGCAGGGTTCTATCCTCCCGGTAAAGATATCTTCTTCTCCGTTGGAAGTTATCGTTATGCCGGAAATATCCATTTGCTTACGGAAGGAACCGCTGAGGTAAATATATTTTTGCGGACTAAGGATAAGGGTTTGGGGATAGTCATCGGCACTGCCGCCCATTTGTTTTGTCCAAAGAGCATTGCCCGTTTTATTCAGAGAGGCAACAAAAATATCATTGCCGGTCCCTGCCGAATGCAGGAGTAAGTTGTCTATGTATAAAGTATCCGAAAACGATCCGCTGAAAATTAGTTCATTTTCATTTGCCACCATGCTGCTTACCCTGTCGTTCCTCAGGTTACCGATTTGTTTATTCCATTGTAACGAAAAATCAGTGCTCAATGAAAAGATACAGATGTCGTCGTTGCCTGCGGATGCGATAGTTTGACCGTCAAAGGCAAGGTAATCGCTGAAATTGCAGGCAAGATAAACATTATTGTCATAGCCTGCAAGGGCAATCGCCTGTACATTTTTACCGGTGCAAAAGCCTTTTGCCTTTATCATCTTTCCGGTTTCGTCGAGAGTGGCAAGAAAGACACCCTTATATTGCAGGTTTGAGCTTTCCAGTACAAAATTATTGGGAAGTATTACTTTTCGCTGGTAATTGCCGGCAAGCATCAAGCTGCCGTCGTTTCTGGCGAGGAGGGTATTGATACGATCGTCACCTTTTCCGCCAAAGGAGAGTGAGTAGCTGAGTTTTCCGTCGGAATGGAAACATAGTAAAAAAGCATCCGTCTTTCCTTTCGATACCAATTGTTTGCCCTGAACGGTGAGCGTATCGTAAAAATAGCCGCCAAGCAGGATGTCGTTATTCTTTTTGCTGATGGCAATGGATGTCAGATAGTCAATATTGGTTCCGGTAAACTGGGTTGTCCATAAACCGATACCATTGGTATCCAGGCAGGAAATATAAAAAGTATATTTCTTGGGATCAGCCTTTTTCCCCTTTTTTACTTTACTGCTACCACCGGCAACAATCAGGTTGTCTTTCGAGTTAATGGTAAGCAGGCTTCCGTATTCGGGATTTATCCCGGCAATGCTTTTTACCCAGGTAAGTTTCCCAGTGGTATCGTATTTCGACAGGAAAAGATATTTTTTAAAGTTAAGCGCTGCATTGTCACTGGCAGTTTTAGATGTGGTATCGGAAAGACTACCGGTAAGATATAGGTTACCGGTGGGGTCGCAGGTTATGGCATTCACGATATCCCAGCCGCTGTTCCCGGTATGGATTGCCCATTCCGATAATGCAACCTGCGAATAAACAGGCAGCTTAATAATAACAATCATCAAAAAAAGGATTGTTTTTAGGACTGTATTTTTATGTATCATACTTGTAATGTTTTTTAACCTGTAAATTTTTATTCCGGTTATTTCAATACTATACTTTATTTTTTAGTGCTTAGCGCACCTTCACAGATTAATAGCCAAGCCTGCAATGCAATTAATGGTTGGTATTCTGTGATTCCAATTTTTCTATTCTTTGATTCAGCAGAATGATGTATTGTGTCAGTTCTTCCACTTTTTTCAATAGCTGAGCATTCATTTCTCCCACACTCACTCCTTTTTCGCTTACCGTTTGTGCATCGGGAATGCCAGGCAGATGCTTGTTGGCAGTAACATACTGTTCCAGTTCCTTAACAGGCATCAGCTTATATCCTTTGTCAAATACATAATCAGGCCATGATGATAAAGCTTCCACTACTACTTCGGTACAATGGATCTTGCCGGCAACGGCTAATTTATAGTCTCCCGGAGTTGTTGTTCCTATACCTACATTGCTGTTATAGAAAGTCATCAGAGGTTGGGGAGTATTATAATTTCCATAAAGATATCCTTTTCCGGCAGCGTCTACTCCCATTCCGTAACCGTATTGACTGTTTGCAACCCACATTTGTGCATTCGGAGAATAGGTTAATACTTTACTTTCGCCATTATTATTACGAATTTCCAATTGTGTTTGAGGGTTGGTTGTGCCTATCCCAATCATACCCGTTTTGCCAATAGTAAATGCAATTTTTTTTGCAATAGAATCATCCGGTAATGTTCGAGTTCCTCCTGCCGGATTATTAGTATAAATAGGCACAAAATTCATATCTCCGGCACAGGATGTGTAAATAATGCCACCACCGTTATCACCCCGGCCTGAATTGGAATTTATTGTCCAGCTTCCATCTGTTGTTCTTTCAGCATTAAATCCGATGTACCGGCAGTCCCATAATGGCGCAACACATCCGGCATCACCTAGTGTAATCTTTGACATACCGGAACCAATATTGACTGTTCCGCCCGACAAAACACTAAACAGGCTATTACTATTAGCTTCGGCATTCTGCAATTCAAAAACCGTGTTATTGTTTGCTAAACTACCTCCTACCACTAACAATCCTTTACCGTTGGCATGGCGGTTCACTATCCTTGCTACTAAGGTATCATTAATACTGTCTTTGACATCCAGACGGTATGCCGGTGCAATATTTAATAAACCTATACCCACATTGCCCTTGTTGTTTATTTGCATATTGCATTTTAATGAATAGGTCGTAGTATAATTGTAAAATTTAATTCCCCCCGGAGTTCCATTCCCTTTTCCTGCATATAATGAGAGCATGCCTTCTTTAGCTGTTAATCCATCGGGTGCCAATTCAATTCCTGCCCCATAATTAACGCCTCCGTTTGCATAAATACCTAAATACTCACTTGTTCGCGCACCATCTATTTTTCCACTAAGTTTTATACTGCCATTTACATGAAGTTGCGCAGATGGATTGGTTGTACCAATGCCAATGTAAGTATCGCTACTTGTGAACCCTGTAATTGTCTTTTGATAGATGATACTATTACCAATAGTTGAGGTTCCCGAAAATTTGGGAATGTAATTTGCTGTTCCTGAACCGGTAATTTGAGCATGTATTGTACCTGCTGTAGTCAATAATATAATAAGAATTATGCTACGTAGTAAAAATTTATCTTTCATAATCTGTTCGTTAATTTAATTAGTGTTTAAAAACTAAGTTTAAGTAAGTAATAGAACCTATAAATTGTCGTATAATTAAATTTGAAAACCTTAAAATCAGCGTCTATCTGTTTTTTTCCGTGAAATCAGCATCCTGGTTTTTTTTGATATACAACATTCTGTTTGTTCAATTACTTATATCATTTTTTTGAAAATAATCTGGATATTAATGGCATTCGGATGATTTTATTTATGTAAATATTTTAATTTCAAGAAAAACCTCAGGTGCGATGTATCGTTCTTTATTAAGTTTTTAGTGTTAATAAACAAGTAAATATTCACACAGCAAAACGGAAATGCAATGTCTTGTTCACATAGTATATTCATCGCACAACAATACTAAAAATGTTTTTATCAATGATTACCCGATAGCAAGAAGTTATTAATAATACAACCAAATAACAGATAAACGAAAGATTGTCAAGGCCAATATTGTTAATAACTTTTTTACGAATGGCTTGCATTATAAAATATTTTGTCATCGGATTTTGTATCTTTGTTACTCAAATAACAAACTGTATTAGTAACCATAAAACTCCATAATCATGAAAAAAAAGTATTCCTATGCCCATCTTATCATGCTGCAGGCTTCTATGGTGGTAGTCGTAAATCTCAACGGCAGGATAGCAGCCTTTACTGCCCGTCGTGCAACCCTTACCCCCGAATATATTGCAGCGCTTACCCAACGCATTGAAGCCGGGCTAAAACTGGTAGCTGCCGATACGCTGTTCGACCAGAAAAATGCAACCCTGTTGGTCGACCAGGTTATGCTCCAGGTAAAAGATTTATTACTCGATTTCCGGGCCGGTATTAAAGCCAACTTCCGTAAGGATAAAGCGCGGATAAATTTTATGATGCAGTCGCTGGGTTTCGAAAAATATTATGATGCCGTTGAAAAAAAGAGTCAGGAAGCTACCGTTGGACTGTTATTTACCTTCAACGAAAATATTCCTCAGTTCAAACAGGAAATCATTGATAAAGGAACCAATCCACAGCTTATCACCGATATCTGCGACCATGCCAAAACACTTCAGAATGCCGATATTACCCAGGAAAGCCTCAAGGGCGTTTCAAAAATACTAACCGAAACCCAACAGCAGGAACTCAATGATATTTATGATGAAGTGATGTCCATTTGTACCGACGGAAAGTTCATTTTCAGGAANGACCCTGCCCAGAAGGAATTATTCAGTTTCGACCGTATCGTATCCCGTTTGACTAAACCTGCACCCGATAAAACAGAACCCACAGGCGAAGCTAATTAGAAGGACTAAATAAGGCTGAGCGAAGTCCCGTTGAGTTCCACACTCCTTTACGAACTCTTCTACTTTTCTTACGCGAAGTTCTACAGTTCTTACGCGAAGTTCGNCGGTTCTTACNCGAGNTTCGGCGGTTCTTACGCGAAGTTCGNNNGTTCTTACGCGANGTTCGNCNGTTCTTACNNGANNTTCGGCNGTTCTTACGCGANGTTCGNCANTTCTTACGCGNNNTTCGNCGGTTCTTACANGAGNTTCGGCNGTTCTTACGCGAGGTTCGACAGTTCTTACGCGGGTTTCGGCGGTTCTTACACGAGATTNGNCAGTTCTTACACGAGNTTCGGCGGTTCTTACGCGNNGTTCGNCNGTTCTTACGCNNNNTTCNNCNNTATCNTANACGAGATNCNANAGNTNTTANACGNGATTCAGGGTCAGTAATAATCGGGAAGTTCCTGGCCGGAACGACAGATAGCCGAAACATCCCAATTTTTCATAAGGAAGGTTCTGTAAAGATGCTGTCCTAAAAAATCCACCCCTTCATGTCGCCCGAAAACAGAACTCCGGACCTGGCAGAATACCTATAAACGGTTTGAATCATCGTTCTTCGGTATGTCTTCCGGGTCCGGAGACCGTGTTGTTTAATAAACTATGGCAGAAGCACTATTTTCTTCACTAAGGTTTGTCCGTTAACCGTTAGGCGGCAATAATAAACACCGGGCACCAGCAGATGTCCGTCGGCATTGAGGGCATTCCATCCGTACTGATGGCTGCCAGCCTGAAGATTCCCGTTGAAAACTGTGCTTACTTTTTGTCCGTTCTGGTTAAAAATACTGATATCGGCATTTCCGTTAGTTGGTAAAGCAAACGATATGTTCGTCTGATTTGTCAATGGATTAGGATATACCGACCATGAAGTGTTGTTCAGCTCACTGATTCCGGTAACGGCACCGACGGTTCCGTTAACCAGTTGTGGCTGCAACAGCGTACCATCGTAATTGCTGAATTCGGCAACCGTAGGATTGTTGCTCCAGATAATATCTGACTTTTCGCTGGAAACGGAGTTGAAAACAAGATTGCACAACGTAGCGTTGGTGCTATTGATACCCTTTTCATCAGCGGCCCAAACAAAGGTAATTTTACCCGGTTCGGGATTGCCTACGGTTACATCCATACTATTCATCCAGTTATTAGCTTCCACAAAGCTTAGCTTTTTTGCATCATAGCTGAGGGTAAACTGGAAAGCGCCAAGGTCGGGGATGCCGGCAATATGTACCGGAATGGTAAGCTGTCCGTTGGTTATGGCAACCGGTTCCATGCTCAGGATGCCCTGAGGAATTATGGATTTCTTAGCCGATGGAATGTAAGAGCCATTGGCATCGCCATAGACAATACCGTTGAAATCGGCGGTAACATTGCTGTTGCTTACGCTAATGGGTTGATTGTTGAACAGCCAGTCGCCTACAGAAAACGAATTAATAATGGCAGCAATACGTTTGCGGATAAGCAATACATCGGAAGCCGATAAACTACCGTTACCGTTTACATCGCCCGAAGCAAGAAAAATACCATTGAGCAGGCTTATGTTGGCAATATGTTTTTTGTACAACAGCACATCGCTTGCCGAAACATTATTCCAGGGTTTGGACGTAGCAACGGAAAGAGTGTAATCGCCTTCCTGAACTTCCGTAAAAGAATATGTGCCCGAAGCATTAGTGGTGGTCGTTGCCACGGTCGTTCCATTGGTTGTTTTCAAATCAATAGCCACGTTGCTCAACGGAGTATGGGAAGCGTTGGGATAGGTAACGGTTCCGCTGATGGTGTATCCGTTGAAAACAGAAATGCCAAGTGTTCCATCAAGGTGGATATTCTGGGCATAAACATCTCCGTCGTCGTTGCGTTGATCTTCCCAGGCAGCAATGTATTGTGAATTCAGGTATGATCCAAAGACGGGATGCAATTTGGCACTTTGTACGGTGCACATCGGTATTTTTTGTCCGTCCCAAACGTAACCGCCATCGTTATTAATACGCATTGCCATAATTTTACTGTCGTTGGTATTTCCAAAATCATAATATTGATAAAATACTACCACATCATTTTCGGCGGCACGGGCAGAAATAAAGCTTTCGGAAGTAGAAATCGACATAGGAATAAATATTTTACCGGTATTTCCCCACAAACGGTTACCGTCGATGGACAAGCGTTGTCCGTAAAGTCCGCGGTAGTTTTGGTTATAATCGCGTTCGTCCCAAAAAGCATACACTTCGCCGCTGTTGTCGAAGCAGGCAATCGATGGGTCAATCTGATGGTCGTTTGAATTGGTTGACAAAAGAGCACCGTTGGGTGGCATCACTACGTCGCCATTGGTAGTAACATGTTGTACATAAGAGCTGAAAACACTTCCGCTGACTTCGGCATGCCAGGTTACAAAAACGCCATCGGCATGATCGGGAATAATTTTTATTTCGGTAGAATAAGGAGGAATGCCATTACCTGTAAATACACCTACGGGAGAAGCCCATACAGGACTTCCGTTTGCATCAAATTTCTGGGCATAAATCTTTTTAACCGTTGCTGGAAAGTTTCCGGTAGCTTTGTACCATACCATGATAAAATTATTTCCATCGGAATTAATCATGTATGGAGAGGTGTTGTCATTAGTAGTTTCCTTAATATCAATGCCGCTGGTTCCCCACAACAATTGGCCGGTGGGCGATATTTTCTGCAGTTTGATATATTCCTTGCCAACATCGGGGAAGCATTGTATAGCAAAAATGGCATTACCGTCGTTGCTGGCAAGCACTTTGGGACTGTATTGTATTACCGAACTGTTGAAAAGTGCAATACCGTTGGCACCGTATAAAAATTGTCCTGAAGGTGAAATGCGGTAAGCATAGGTGTTGTTAAGTCCGGTACGTATATCCTGAACAGTAATCAGAGCGCAGGTATCGTTGTCCACAGTCATATCATAGTCGGTAATCCAGGAGTCGGAAGTATTGCCGCTGACCAAAATACCATCGGCTGGCCAGAGGGGATTGCCATTGACATCTAATTTCTGAAGACGAACATTATAGTTACCGTTATCGTTGGAGAACCAACTGATATAGGTGATTCCGCTGGCAGCATGGGTAGCCACTTTGGGCAACGTTTGTTCGCCGGTCATGCTCGAAATTACGTTGTTTGCACCAGGATCGCTGCTCCATTGTTCGCGGGGAATTGTAGTAAACGGAATCGTCTTCAGCGACGAAATGTTGTTATAATCGGTAACTTTAAAGGTAACATCCCAGGATTGATTAGCTTCAACAGGAGTACCGCTGAAAACGCCATCGGTAGATACAGACATTCCGGAAGGATAGGGAGGCGCTGTAAACGATGTCATATAGTTATTCGGAATCTGATAATTACCGCTAATTCCTTCAAAGAGATAACTGTTGCCTCCTCCATTGGAAATTCCGGCGGTCCAGTTGGTTCCGGTTGTAAGATTATTGCCATAATAAAATTCTATTTTTCCGGAAGGGTATAATTTAACAGCCATATCAATATGAGTGGACGGGTCGCCAAATAAGGACGCTTTCCAGCGGAATGTTGCCTGGGTAGCGTCGCCGGTGTAATAAATAGCATCGCCGTTGGAAGGATAATATTGCAGATCGGTTCCATAAGGAGTGATGCAACGTGTTGCCGTCAGGTTGGCAGCATTACGTACATATTCAAAATTATTATTAAAGAGCAGGGATCCATCGGTAGAAACTGCTAATGTGTCATAATATTTTCCATAAAAAGGAAATGGAAAATCAAGTTTCTGGAGGGCGAAACCATCATCATCGCTCGAAGGATTTAAGGTTTGGCTGGTGATTGCCGGAAAACTTCCCTGAAAAGCAACTTCGGAATAATCTACCTGGGTATCCCATTTATATGGAGGCAGACCACCTTCAGCACTGAGTTGCTGGCTGTATAACTGATTAGCGGTTGCCGAAGGTAGTTCGTTGGTTGTAATGTTTGGCGCATTGAAAGCAACGGCTTTTTCAACCGAAAGGTAAATTGTTCCGTTTTCGTTGATGGGAACATTTGTTTGTGTGGAAGCTACTTCCTGCGGGCTGGTTCCGGTATAATCAATCACAGAAAAAGAGATGACCTGGCCGGTTCCGGCATTATTTGGATCTTGCCCATCGACTCGCAGGAAAAATTTAGCCGGTTGTCCGTTAGTAATGTAGCTAAGCAAAGGTGTGATATCCAAACCAAATTCAAGGGTTTTATCAGCTTCCGAGGATCCGCCTTTCATATTCATGGCACCACCCTGATAATTAAATATAGGGAAGTCAAGGCTATGTTCGGGGACTGTTGCCGATATATCGGAGGAGACACCAGCAGATATCTTTATTTTATTTCTGCTATTGTGCTTAACGGTAGCTTTCACGGTAAGCAATGGAGTACACGATGGTTTGGTGGTGATAATATGGACGGTATTATTCCAGATTCCACCGTTAGTAGTAGCTTCGGCAAGCGTCCGGTACATCACATAAGCTTTTCCGCCGTTGCCCCAGCTTCCGCCCCAGCTATTCGCCATTTTCACTCCGCCGATTTCCCAGTCGCGCATATCCACCACGCCGTCGCCGTTGATATCAAGGTTGTTGGTGTATTGTCCATCATTGTTGTAATCGAAGCGTATGGAATCGTTGTAGCCTATAAAGGTCATGGCATGATTAACATCGGAATCCCAATGTGTAACAACCATCTGACCTGCTTCGGGTGTACCTGAAGGCAAATAATTGGTTTGAAAATTGCCAGAAACACCGCCGCCAAAGCAGGCAACACCACCGACATCGGAACCGTTGGCATGATCGAAAAACCATTGCTTTAATGTTTGTAAGCCTTCGGGTGTGGAAACATTGATAGAATAAATGTCGAGCACGCGATTGCTCATTCCGTTGTAATATGACGAATAGCCACTCAGCCAACGGGTTTGTCCGCCAGACCATGGAGTTCCGCCATAATCGGCAACATTAACGCAACCGTCGGCATTGATGATTTGCCAGCCATCAAAATACCACGAACCGCCGCCATTACCACCATTAAGAAAATTCCAGGTGTAATGGGTAGGATATTGATTTTGTGTAGTATTTGCAGCAATGCCACGGGCAAAATCCAGTTCATAGGTAAAGGCATAACCAATACCACTTGCCTGTCCGCAACTTCCACCATCCTGATTAAAAATAGGACGGAAATAGGGTTTGGTGGAATTATCAACACTAACAGGTAATGTTCGTGTACGGTATTCTGCCGGTATTTTGAATTGTGGCAGACTGTTCAGATAATCATAATCGGATTGGGTAAGCTGACGTAATCCACCGGCATACCAGGGTTCTCCGTTTTTGTCAGGATTCAGATTGATTAAATCCTGAGTTTTTGCTATGTTTCCGACTACCAAAAGGCAGAAAAATAACAAGATAATTCGTAATGATGTTTTCATGATTTTAAAATTTAGTTATTCAATAATAGCTGTTTTTTTATTTTCAATGGTTGGGCTTTTTACAGGTGTATACGAACCGTTGGCATCGCCGTAAACGATACCGTTAAAATTCTGGGTAACATTGCTATTTCCCACAGTGATGGTGGTGTTGTTAAATAACCAGTCGCCTACCGAAAAAGAATTAATGATGGCAGCAATACGTTTGCGTATCAACAGCACATCGGAAGCGGTCAGACTGCCGGAAGCATTGACATCGCCGGAGGCTAAATAAATGCCGCTGAGCAAAGAAATATTGGCAATATGTTTGCGATAAAGCAACACATCAGTAGCGGTAACTCCGCCCCAGAGTTTGGTATTGGTAACTTCCAATGTATATGTTCCGGCGGTTACCCCGGAAAAGGAATAACTTCCGGCTGCATTGGTAGTGGTGGTTCCAACTACGTTGCCTGAAGCATTTTTAAGGCTAACGGTTATTCCGCTCAAAGGTGTGGAAGCTGTATTGGCATAATTGATATTCCCGCTGACGGTTTGCCCCGAAGGAACCGGCGACGGTAAAACAATAAAATCGAGCCAGCTACAATCGCTGCCACTTGCGCTGCTACCATCTTTCATGTATTCCCATTTAAAGGTGTGGTTTCCGGCAACAACAGGGAATGCTACCCTTGTCCAATCCGCTGTACCCGACCATTGTCCGGCGACGGTAGCATCGATAAAAAACTTAAGATAATCCCAACCACTTTCCGACGAAACCTTGTAATAGAATGAAACGCTGTCGCTACCGGCAACATTCATTGCCAGCGACAGGTCAGATTTCTGACTGTTTCCTATGGCACCCGATTTGGCACAATAAACGCCTTCGTAAGGCTGAACATTGGTAATGGTCCAGGGTTGGTTGCCGCCCTGTGCCCAGGGAAAACTGGTGAACGTTCCCGTTTCAAAATCTTCGAGAATCAATCCGACCGAATAACCGAGAGTAAAATCTTTGATATAAGTTCCGTTGTTGGCTGTAAAATTGATATTTACACTAAAAGGATGACCGATAGGGGTATCTGGCGAGGCGGTTAGGGTAAAGGTCCCGTTTGCGGATTGTCCCTGAGCAAGGTTTCCGAGATTGGAAGTACCAGTAACAATGGTAATGTAAGGATCGTTGCAGGTAATGGTTCCAACAGTATTTTGTGCAGTGATGTCGCCGCCGTTGCGGATGGTGAAGTTTAGATTCACCGTTTCGCCACCGTCGATGCGTCCGTTGCCGTTACCGCTTGCATCATCAATGGAATGATTGAGCATGGTAAGATAAACACCCGAAATAGGTTCGAGCTTCTGGATGGCATCCAGATCGAAGCCGATGTGATTACCCGAAGCGGAGCCATCACCATCATCCATAATTTTAATATAACGAGCTTCGGGAATATTAGCATTAGCCAGATCAAATTCATGGGTACCGGTTGCATTGCCAAGACTAATCCAAGGGCCATCCATGGCTGTTGACACATAGCAGGAATAACCTTCGGGAGAATTATCACCTTCAATTACTTTAAAATCATTGCCCGGACCTTCAATAACCGGAGTGCCCATATCTACAATTATCCAGCCACTTTTGCCGAGGGAGTAATACGTTCCGTCCGGCGGTCCGATAACGCCGGGCGTATAACCGACATCTGCAAAATTATTACCGGGTATCTGGCAACCAATCACTTTATACACATACTCTGCATTGGCTATAGGTTGAAGCACAATATTATTGACAGTACACTGGTTAGCTGTTACCACAACATTAGGGATAGTCTTGGTTTGATATCCATTAGCCACAATTTTTAGGGTATAGGTTCCGGGAATCAGGAAACGGTGATAATCGCCAACGGTGGAATCAGTATAGGCAGGAAAATCAGAACCAACAAAAATAGCAGCTCTTACGGGAGCACCGGTAACAGAATCGGTAACCAGACCGCTGATGCCATAACCGGCATATTCTATCATCTTGAGCATGGCAGGGCGGTTGTAATTCCAATACATTGATATTTGTGATGCAGGCGGTTGTTTATCGTTGGAAACTTCGCACGACCAGGTAATGGAACCCATAGTAGCATAATTGTAATCTTTGGAACTTCCGTTGATGGGATACATTCCCGAATAGCCTTGTCCGTAGGGTAAATTTTCGTAGCCCGACGAACTGTGATAAAGTTGAGCGAGATAATCAAGATGCGGTTTATCGGGTGCAATTTCAGGACGATAGCTCCAGGGATAGGATAAATATTCGGTACCACCATGATAAGAAGTATGGACGGTAAACTGATGATTGAGTACTGCCGAACGCAGGGCATGGGTTTCGGGTTGAGAACTGGGTGCCGGAGTCCCCGGATCCCACATATATCCCCAGTCGCGGTTTACATCCACACCGTTGGCATTTTCACGTTGCATAGCAATGCGTCCGTCGGGATTAACATTGGGATACAACCATATTTCGCGGCTGTTCACCAGATCGGTAACCGTGGTATTGCTACCGTAATTGGTGCAGAGATAACGAGCTAAGCGTATGGTTATTTCCTGTCCTATAAGCTCGTCGCCATGAATGCCCCCATCGAACATTACTTCAGGTTCATTTTCATTGACCGACACATTATTACTGACTTTTAATCCATAAATAGGATGTCCTCCGGCGGATACACCAAACTGATAGCGTTTACAAATATTTGGATAGGCAATCTGAAGACTATCCATCAGAGCTACATTCTGGTCGTAATTATGATAAGCTTCGAGCATGGTGGCATTATCCTTGAAAAATTGGCTCAGATTGGCTTTAGTGATTTCATAGCGTATGCCTAATTGCTGTATTTTCAACAATTCATCGGGTGTAACATTATATAAGCCATAGCCCGTAGGATAATAATCTCCTTTGAGATGGAGATCGTATAAATTTTTTCCTTGTTCAGAATTATTTAAATAAACCCTTACTTCCATTTCATCTTTATGCCATCCTTGGGCAAAAGATGTAAGACTCACGAAAATAAACATTAGGCCGATTAAAAGATTTTTCATCGTAACGTATTAATTATTGATATGATATAATATAAATTGATTATTCCTTCAGTGCAAGCGTATGGACTTCAAAAATATAAAAATTCTGAAATAGAATTTAAAAAGAATAAAAAATTCTAAATGCAGTATTTTTATTTAAAAAAGTCAGAAAATGGACGATAATTACCGATAAAAAATCCTTTTCATCTTTTCAGATCATAGATCCGGAATAGGTATTATCGTCTATTGGTATCGTTGTCAAGTTTATTCAAAGCAAAAGCATAAGCGCCAACAGATACAGCATTGGAAGTTCCCAATTTGGTAACACCAATACCCACACGTTTCATGGGATCGTAAGTTATTTTTTTATCGCTGAATGGTATTTTTATTTCGCGGACATCGCCTTTGATAAATTCGGCAAGTTCGTCTTTATTTTCAAGGTTAAAAACCTTAACTTCGAGACGATTAAGCGGAGCGCCGGTCATGGTTTGAAAATGATAATTCATAGCATTGGTCATGGTCTGCAGAAACAAAGGTGCTGCGCCAGCTAATCCTCCGCCAAGGACGATTAATCCATCCACAAGCGTAATGGCATTGGCTAAGGAATCACCGCCAACGGTAGCTAACTCGTTATATGCTTTGATTGCAGCATTCTTATCGCCTTTTCGTATTCCCATCCCGATTTCAAATATTTCTTTTGGATTAGGACTTTTAATGATATTGATGCCGGCTTCGATGGCATAAGCACGTTTTACGCCGCGTATGCTAACACTTTCTTCCACGCTGGCATTATGGTGCCAATGATTGCGCATGCGGTTGATTTCTGCCTGAGCCGAATTATCGCCGGTAAAAAGTTGCCCCCTCGATACTATCCCTCCACCAAATCCGGTTCCAAAGGTAGCGCCAAAAAGATTGTTATAACGTTTCGGGCTGCCGGCTTCTTCCAACTTTGAATTGATAAAAGGCAGCAATCCGGCAATAGCTTCGCCATAGGCAAACAAGTCGCCATCGTTATTGATGAATACGGGAATCCCGAATTTCTCCTCCAGCATGGGGCCTAAAGCTACGCCTCCGCGAAAAACCGGCAGATTTTCCAGATCGCTGATGATGCCTAATTCATATTCGGCTGGCCCGGGGAAACAAAAACTGATGGCTGTAGGTTTTTGGGTAAGTTGTTTTTGAATTTCTTCAAATCCGTTGATAATGGTATTGAGTACGATTTCGAGAGCATCGCCGTGAGCAGGAAGGATAATGGGTTTTACGATTTCCTTTTCGCTTTGAACGGCTGAAAATACAAAATTAGTTCCTCCGGCATCAAGTGTCATTACTATCCGGTCATCGTCAAGGTATCTCATTGGTCAGGTTTATAAACATCTACAAAAATACCAAAAAGTTTGATAACCGGTTCAAAAAAAATCAGATGATAAAATATTCGTTTAAACGTATTATAAACATTCGTTTTCCCGGATAAACCTGAAATTACTAATGTGCTTCCAGCCAGTTGGTGCCGGTATTCATTTCCACATCTACAGGAATCAATAGCGGAATAGCATTTTTCATCCGGTTGCTGATGATGGGTTTTACGATTTCCAATTCTTCTTTATAAACATCAAAAACCAATTCATCGTGAACCTGCAAAATCATCCGGGTTTTAAGATTTCTTTCGTTTAGATCATTGTAGATATTGATCATCGCAATTTTAATCATGTCGGCGGATGAACCCTGAATGGGAGCGTTGATGGCGTTTCGTTCGGCAAAACCACGAATGTTTGCATTACCGGATGTGATTTCCGGCAGATATCGCCGGCGTTTCATGATGGTTTCCACATAACCGTTGGCACGGGCAAAAGCAATGGTTTGTTCCATATATTGCCTGATGCCAGGATATTTATCAAAATATTGTTTAATAATTTCGGCGGCTTCGTTGCGTGAAATGGATAATTGTTCGGACAATCCAAAGGAAGAAATTCCGTAAACGATGCCGAAGTTGACGGTTTTGGCCCGGCGGCGCATTTCCTTGGTAACATCCTTGAGTTTAACGTCAAAAACTTTTGCAGCGGTGGCGGCATGGATGTCGAGTCCCTGGCGGAAAGCTTCCATCATTCCTTCGTCCTGGCTTAGGGAAGCAATAATCCGGAGTTCAATCTGGGAATAATCGGCCGAAAGCAGGATATAATTTTCGTTGCGTGCGATAAAAGCTTTGCGGATTTCCCTGCCTCTTTCGGTGCGTATGGGGATGTTTTGCAGATTGGGATTGTTGGAACTAAGTCGTCCGGTGGAAGCCACAGCCTGGTTATAAGAAGTATGCAGTCGTCCTGTAGCCGGATTTGCCAATGCCGGTAAAGCATCTACGTAAGTGGATTTTAGTTTGCTCAGTTCGCGGTATTCAAGTATCTTGGGAACAATAGGATGTTTGTTTATCAATTTTACCAGCACTTCTTCACCGGTAGCATACTGTTTGGTTTTGGTAAGTTTGGGTTTACCGGCAAGCTGAAGCCAATCATAAAGCACTTCACCAAGTTGTTTGGGCGAAGCGATATTAAAATTGGTTCCTGCCAACTGCTGTATGTCGCTATCGAGCGTGGAGATTTCTTTTTTGAGTTGTTCGGAATATTCGCTCAACGTATCAATGTCGAGTTGCACACCTTCCGATTCCATCGACGCTAAGACGGGGATAAGCGGCATTTCTATTTCGTCGAACAACTTCCGGGTATCGGTTTCGGTAAGCAATGGTTCAAAAATTGTCTTAATCTGAAAAGTAATGTCGGCATCTTCGGCAGCATATTCTTTGATGTTTTCTGCATCCACCAGGCGCATGCTCAGTTGATTTTTTCCTTTTTTTCCAATCAATGTTTCGATGGATACCGGAGCATAATTCAGATACGTTTCGGCAAGATAGTCCATGTTGTGACGCATATCGGGCTGAAGCAGATAATGTGCTATCATGGTATCGAATAAATTGCCCCGGACGTTGATGTCGTAGCGGTGCAGCATTGCGATATCGAACTTGATGTTTTGTCCTGTTTTCCCGATTCCGGAATTTTCAAACACAGGTTTAAATTCCTGAACTATAGAATAGGCTTCCTTGTAATTATCAGGTAAACGGATAAACCAGGCTTCGTGAGAAACAAAAGCGAATGAAATACCTACCAGCTCGGCTGTGGAAGTATCCAGCCCTGTGGTTTCGGTATCAAAACAGAAAGATTCTAAATTTTGGAGCTTAGCAATTAGTTCAGCCCGTTTTTCGGGCGAATCAACCAAATGGTATTGATGAGGTGTATTATAAATATTGGCTTTGCTGCTTTGTATTTCGTTAATGTTAGCTTTATTTTCTACAAAACTGAAAAGGTCGGGTTGGGCATTGGGTGATGATAAAATGGTTTCCGGCGATGTTAGCGAAAGATCGGTAAATACTCTTTTGGCGAAAGCCCGGAATTCGAGTTCGTCTAAGAGTTTTTTTAATTCTTCGATATTGGGCAAACCCATCTTAAGATTTTTTTCTTCAAAGGCGATGGGCACATCAAGGATGATGGTTGCCAACTGTTTCGAGAAGATGGCTTGTTCGCCAAATTGCTGAACTTTCAGCCGCACAGCTTCATTTTTGATTTCGGCGGCGTGAAGTACAATGTTTTCCACGGTATCGAATTCTTCGATTAAGCGTTTGGCGGCTACCGGTCCCACACCGGGTATGCCCGGAATGTTATCGGAAGCATCGCCGGCAAGGCCCAGAAAATCCTGAACCTGTTCCGGGCGTTTGATGCCAAATTTTTCACAAACGTCCTTTGAAGTATGAATGCTGGCTTTTTCGCCGAATTTTCCCGGTTTGTAAATAAAAATAGAATCCGAAACCAACTGTCCGAAATCTTTGTCGGGAGTCATCATGTAAGTGGTAAAACCTTGCCGTTCGGCTTCTTTGGCTAAAGTTCCAATGACATCGTCGGCTTCATATCCATCAACGTAAAGAATAGGAATGTTAAAAGCATGAATCAGCTGTTTGATGTAAGGTATGGCGATGGATAAATCCTCGGGCATTGCCTGGCGGTTTGCCTTGTAAGCTGCAAAATCATCGTGACGGACGGTGGGGGCCATGGTATCGAAAGCTACGCCAATATGGCTTGGTTTTTCGGTTTTTAGCAGGTCGTACAATGTGTTGGCAAAACCCAAAATTGCGGAAGTGTTTAATCCTTTGGAATTTTTGCGCGGATTTTTATTCAGTGCGTAAAATGCTCTATAAATGAGAGCCATTGCATCTAAGAGAAAGAGTCTTTTATCGTTTTCGGGCATGAATTACAATTGAAATATTGGAAGGCTAAATTACATTTTTTTTATTGAAAATTCCAACGTTTTTCATTCAAACCCGAAATGAAAATTCAACAAAATTAACTTCAGGCTTATCTATGCAACAACCGTAGTATCAAAAATGTAGTCTGATTAAAACTAAGCACAAATCGAAGTGCTATAAAAAGCATGAAATGCTACTCCGGAAAATGTCAGAATCATTCTTCGTCGGGCAAAATATGGAGTTTATTTTCCAGAAGATATTTGATGATATTCTGAATATCCTTGTATTTAATGGTATCTTCCGAAAAGCTGGGTACAATGGCCCGGAGTGCTTCATATCTTTTACGTGAATAGGACGAAAGCTTGTCGTGGAATCCGAGGAAATCAATGGCCTGAAGTATGGTCATTATTTCGATAGCCAGCACCTGGTAGGCATTGTTAATAACCCGCCGGGTAAGCAGGGCGGCATTGGTTCCCATACTCACTATATCCTGGTTGTCGTTGTTGTTGGGAATACTATGGATATACATGGGGAAGCAAAGGGTTTGATTTTCGGCAACGGTGGAAACTGCCGTGAATTGTACGCCCTGCATTCCCAGGTTAAGACCCAGCTTGCCAAGGTTAACAAAAGGTGGAAGTATTCCATTCAGTTTATCATTCAAAAGGTAATTCAACTGCCGTTCGGCAAGCATGGAAAGCCTGCTGACCACAATTTTTAATTTATCCATTTCGAGCGAAACATAGTCGCCATGAAAATTACCGCCATGAAAAACGTTTTCGCTTTCGTTGTCGATAATCGGATTATCGTTGATTGAATTTATTTCATCCAGGGTAACCTGTTTTGAATAATTGATGGTGTCAAGGACAGGACCTAATATCTGCGGGACACAACGAAGCGAATAGTATTCCTGTACTTTATTTTTAAACACTTCTACCTTTTGGGTTTTTCCGTTGTATAGATGATCGGCACGGCGGCGAACCAGCTGGCTGTCGTGAAGTATGTTCCGCATCATTTTGGCTATCTGTCGTTGTCCGGGATGACGTTTTACGCGGTTGAGTTCTTCCGAAAAGTGGTCATCATACGATTCCACGATTTCAATAATCATTGCCGAAGCAAGTACCGACCAGTTGAGCAGGTTTTGAGCATGAATCAGGTTGATGAGTCCGATGCCGGTCATGACTGAAGTACCGTTGATCAGGCTCAGGCCTTCGCGGATATGTACTTTTACAGGTTTTAATCCAAGGGTTTTGAAGACTTCTGCGGTAGGCAGACATTGGCCTTTGTAATGGACTTCTCCTTCTCCGATAAGGATAAGAGCAAGATGGGCAAGTTGCACCAGATCGCCGCTGGCACCCACACTACCATGCTCGGGGATGTAAGGAATAACGTCGTTGTTGATCAAATCCCGGAGCAGGTCGACACATTCAGGATGTATTCCCGAATGAGCCTGCATCAGCGTATTGAGACGGGCTATCATTGCCGATTTTACATTGGTATCCGACAAAGGTTTTCCCAAACCGCTGCAATGGCTGCGGATAAGATTGTATTGAAGCGATTTTGCGTTTTCGTCGCTTATTTTATATTGAGCCATAGGTCCCAAACCGGTATTAATACCGTAGATAACTTTACCCTTGGCAAAAGATTCTAAAAAATTATAGTTTGCTTCCACCTCTTGACGGGCATTGGCATCGAGTTCAATTTTTTCTCCTTCAAAAAGTATTTTATATAAATCGTCGAGTGTAAGAATATTCTTTCCTATACTTATCATTGTTTGCAGATGTTAGTCGGTATAATTATAAAAAAAATAATAATATAAGAATTGCTTTAATTCCGTTGCGAATTTACATTTTTTTTGATTCATGGAAATTATCAATGCAAAAGTTTCCCAACTTTGTTTGTAAAAATAGAAACAGTATGATTTTACAGGGTTTCGGTTCGGATGAATACGGAAGAATTCCTTGTTCTGTCTGGCACCATTCTTAGGATAGTGTCCAAAGGATTTAAATGGCAGGAGTATTTAGCTATTAACCGTTAGCCAATAGTAGCAGCCCTATGTAGCCTCACCAGGAATCGAACCTGGATCTAAAGTTTAGGAAACTTCTATTCTATCCGTTGAACTATGGGGCCGATTATTGTTTTCTTTTATTTTTTTACGCCTGGATCAAAAGTTTAGTCCCGATCTATCGGGATATCCGTTGAACTATGAGGCCGATTAATTATTTACGATTTACAGATTACCGAAAATTGATCGCTAATCTTCTTGCCTTTTGATATTTTTTCGTTGCAAAAGTCCGAAAAAAACGGCTAATTGCAAAACATAATTGCTTACCGTATTTCCGAGCCGTTTTTTACGGTTTCGGAAGGAGCAACAAAACAAAGCTTACCGTCAAAATCTTCCGCCATCAAAATCATTCCCTGCGATTCGATGCCTTTAAGCGTTCGCGGAGCCAGATTAACGAGAATACTTACCTTCTGACCGATGATTTTTTCGGGTTCATAATATTCGGCTATGCCCGAAACTACCGTTCGCTGGTCAATGCCGGTATCAATGGTAAGCTTAAGCAGTTTCTTTGTCTTGGCAACTTTTTCGGCTGCAATGATAGTTCCTACGCGGATATCCGTTCTGGAAAAATCGTCGAATGTAATGTCAGGTTTTTGAGGATTGGCATGAAAACTTTCGGCTTCGTTTGCCTTTTTAGTGTCAAGCAACCGTTGAACCTGAGCATCTATGGCTTCATTTTCAATTTTTTCGAACAATAAGATGGCTTCCCCTAACTCATGACCGGCTTTCAGGAGGTCGGATTGTCCGGCTTTTTCCCAGGTAAATGGTTTACAATTGAGCATCTTCAGCAGCTTTCCGGCGGTAAACGGCAGGAAGGGTTCGGCCACGATGGAAAGGTTGGCGCAGAGTTGAAGCACAATGTTCATCACAGTTTGTACCCTTTCCGGATCGGTAGCAAATATTTTCCAGGGTTCGTTGTCGGTAAGATATTTATTTCATTCGGGCAAAAATTCATCATTTCGCCTCAAGCTTCGCGAAAACCGGTATTTTCGATACTCCAGGCAAATTTTTCGGGATAGCTTTTTAAATTCTCCTCTACGTATATTATCATAATCGGTTAGTGGTAATTCTCCAGGGATTTTCCCATCAAAGAATTTCTTGTCAGAATCAAACGTACAGGTTTACCAAATACCTAGATGTCACCAATTCGTTGCTTGTTTTTAGCCTGAAAATCCTTCCGGTAAAATCATATATCCTTGGTTTCTGGGAGCGTGCGAACATAAAAAACCATATCGAAGAAGCACATCCGTATTGCCTGGAAAATCTGTTAAATATTCGTGCAGCCACAACCAGCCCAGTTTGCGGAAGCTACTTATATTTATCATTTTACCCATAGAGAAAATCCGTTTATGCCGGATGACAGTCCGGCAGCGGCATCCATGAAGCTATTCCGACTCTATGGCCTGCCCTTCGCTCCCTACTGACAAGCATATCGCGCATAGCGAGAAAAGACGCATTCCTGGCAATGGATGAAACCCCCCCCCCGGGATTGTTATCCACCAATTAAAAATTAACTCACGGTTGTGTCGTTGGTCCAGCCCTTGTATCCTTTCCATAATATAATTCGCGAGTTCAACTCTGCCGGCTAGTTATCTCAGCGCTGTACCACAAGTATCTTCTTTCCGCCCACAAAAGCCTTCCACATTCTTCTTTTCCGCCCATTCTTTGGTAGCAGAAATATATCCGATAGGCGCATCAAACCAAACATAAAGCACTTTTCCTTCGGCTCCTTCAATGGGAACTTTCACGCCCCAGTCCAGGTCGCGGGTAACTGCACGGGGTTGCAGTCCCTGATCGAGCCACGATTTGCATTGTCCGTAAACATTGGTTTTCCAATCGTCTTTATGTTCTTTCAATATCCATTCCCGAAGCCAGGTTTCGTATTTATCCAAAGGAAGGAACCAGTGTTTGGTTTCTTTAAGCACAGGAATATTTCCGCTAAGAGCCGATTTGGGATTAATCAGGTCGGTAGCGTTGAGCGAGGTCCCGCAGTTTTCGCACTGATCGCCATAGGCACGTTCGTTGCCGCAATGCGGACAAGTGCCGGTAACGTAGCGGTCGGCAAGAAACTGTTTATGCTCTTCGTCGTAAAGCTGCATGGACGTTTGCTCGATGAATTCTCCTTTATCGTAAAGCGTTTTAAAGAATTCTGAAGCGGTTTTATGATGTACAGGATTGGAAGTCCGGGAATAAATATCGAAAGAAATGCCAAGCTCTTCAAAGGATTTTTTGATTATTCCGTGATATTTATCCACCACCTGCTGAGGTGTAATTCCTTCTTTTTTTGCTTTGATGGTGATGGGTACGCCATGTTCATCGCTTCCGCCGATAAAAAGTACATCCTCGCCTTTGGAGCGCAAATAGCGAACATAGATATCGGCAGGAATATATACACCGGCAAGGTGTCCGATATGAATAGGCCCATTAGCATACGGCAGGGCCGAGGTAACGGTATATCTTTTGAATTGATGATTGACGATTGACGATTGCTGATTGTCCATTTAATTTTTTATTAGATCACCGAAGCAAATTGTTTGAGGAAACGAAGATCGTTTTCAAAGTATAACCTGATGTCGTTGATATTGTATTTAACTAAGGTCATACGTTCGATGCCCATACCGATGGCGAAGCCGGAATAGATTTTGCTGTCAATTCCGCAATTTTCAAGCACATTGGGATCGACCATGCCGCAACCAAGAATTTCGACCCAGCCTGAATTCTTGCAAATATTGCAGCCTTTACCACCGCAGATATTGCATGAAATATCCATTTCTGCCGAAGGTTCGGTGAACGGGAAATAGGAAGGCCGAAGCCTGATTTGAGTTTCGGGACTAAACATTTCCTTGGCAAAATAAAGCAAGGTTTGTTTAAGATCGGCAAACGAAACGTCTTTATCTATATACAGAACTTCTACCTGATGAAAAATGCAATGCGAGCGTGCCGAAATGGCTTCGTTGCGGTAGACCCTTCCGGGGAAAATAGCGCGCATAGGTGGTTTGTGAGTTTCCATCATGCGGGCCTGAACGGAAGAGGTATGAGTACGCAATGCAATGTCCTTGGAAACGTTGTCCGATTTTTCGATAAAAAAAGTGTCCTGCATGTCGCGGGCGGGATGTTCTTCGGGAAAATTGAGTGCCGAAAAGTTGTGCCAGTCATCTTCAATTTCCGGTCCTTCAAAAACCGTATAACCGATATGTGAAAAAATATTTACGATTTGATTGCGGACTATTGACAGGGGATGGCGCGAACCCAATTCCATAAAATCGGCTGGAAGGCTAAGGTCGGATGGTGCTCCTTCGGATTTATGATTTTGAAGAAATTCTTCTTTAAGAGTCTCGATTTTTTGCTGAACATGATTTTTCAGGTCGTTAAGCAACTGACCTACTTCCTTGCGTTGTTCGGGAGCGGTGTTTTTGAATTCGGAAAATAAATCGTTTAACTCGCCCTTTTTACTGAGATATTTAATACGCAATTGTTCCACATGTTCCTTCGACTCGGCTTTAAGCTCGTCTATTTCATGGAACAGTTTCTGAATTTTTTCTTTCATTTTTGTTATAAATCAGTCTATTTATCAACAATAGTAATATTCATTTTGATATCTTTCAGTGGTTTGCTTCCTGCGCCAACTTCTACGGAGGCTATTTTATCCACCACATCCATACCTTCGATCACTTCACCAAAAACGGTATAGTCTCCGTCCAGATGAGGAGCGCCACCCAACTTTTTATAAACTTCGCGTTGTTCGGAAGTCCATTGGTGACCGGTCTGGGTGTACATATTATCCAATTGCGCATCATTAAAAGTCCTGCCGTGAACAATATAAAACTGTGAACCGGAAGAAGCTTTCTGGGGATTATTGGTGCGGGCGGCACATAATGCTCCGCGTTTATGGAAAAACTGGGGTTTGATTTCGGCTTTTATGGTATAGCCAGGATCTTCTTTTCCCTTACCGCTCATGCCGCCTTGTATCATAAAATTCTTGATGACACGATGAAAAATAGAACCGTCGTACCAGCCACTTTTCACCATTTTGATAAAATTATCACGGTGTTGAGGGGTTTCGTTATATAATATGGCTTTGATATTTCCAAAATCGGTGGAAATTAAAACGATGGTTTGCTTTTTTGCTGCAGTGGTATCCTGCGAAAAACTGTTCATGCTTAAAAAGGTTATAAAAATTAACGATAGAAGAATTGTTTTTTTCATTTGTTATTAATTTTATTTTTTATTGGGCAAATGGAATATCCATAAAATATCATTTTCGGTTTGTTTGGACATTGTCCTTATGGATATTCCGTAGACTTTGGTTATTTTAAAATAGTTACTGTCATTTTGATGTCTTCTGTCGGGCGATTGTTTTCATCCGTTTTTACGGCAGCAATTTTATCCAGCACTTCCAATCCCTTGATCACTTCACCAAAAACGGTGTAATTTCCATCCAAAAATGGAGTCCCACCAACAGTGGTATAAATTTTCCGTTGCTGGTCGGTAAATTTAAATGGCTTGGTTTTGGCAAATTCTGATTCCACCATAGGTTGAAGTTCATTAACCAGTTTTATATAAGATACAGAGTCGTTTTTCGTGCGGTATTCGGTTAATTTTGCACGATAAGCTGCATTTTCGGGTTTTTGCAGAAATTGATCGAAAAACTTCATTAAATTTCTTTGATTTATTTTTTGTTCCAATTGTGTAAGTTCCGAATCAGTATATGCTTTTCCCTGAACAATATAAAATTGTGAACCCGAAGAAGCTTTTTGCGGATTCACTTCATCTCCTTCGCGGGCAGCGGCAATTACCCCTTTTTTATGAATTAATGTCGGATTGAATTCGGCGGGAATATCATAACCGGGACCACCTTCACCTAAAACTTGTCCCTGCGATGCTTTGCGCGAATCCGGATCACCGCCTTGAATCATAAATTCATGAATAACACGGTGAAAAAGGGTGCCATCGTAATATTTTTCTTTGACTAATTTCAGGAAATTGTCACGGTGTTTTGGCGTTTCATCATACAATTTCACCACCATATCACCGTATTTTGTACTGATCAAGACTGAATTTTTCGGATACTTGTTGCGATTACAGCCTGCAACAGCTAAAAGCACTAATGACGCTATTAATAACTTCTTCATTGTATATCTTTAATAAAAAAACGTGCAAAGTTATGCAATTCTAAGTAAATGTACGTAGCATACAGAAAAAAAGGCTGTCGTTTACCGGCAGCCTTTGTAAAATTAACAGTAATCGGTTATTATCCGCAGCAGCAACCGCAGTTGTCCTTTGATTTAATAACACCTAATTCTTTACCGATTTTAGTAAATGCAGCAACGCATTTATCCAAATGTTCGCGTTCGTGAGCGGCCGAAACCTGTACACGGATACGAGCCTGTCCTTTGGGAACTACGGGATAGTAGAATCCTGTAACATAAATACCTTCATCTAACAGTTTGGCTGCCATGTCCTGTGATAATTTAGCATCGTAAAGCATCACGGCAACAATAGCGCTTTGGGTTGGTTTGCAATCGAAACCAGCTTCCACCATTTTTTTGCTGAAATATTCGGTATTGGCATGCAGTTTATCCTGAAGTTCGTTTGTTTCGCTCATCATTTCCACCATTTTAATACCGGCTGCAGCTACCATTGGAGGCAGAGAGTTGGAGAATAAATATGGACGTGAACGCTGACGTAACATTTCAATGATTTCTTTTTTACCGGTAGTGAATCCACCAACGGCACCACCAAATGATTTTCCTAAGGTTCCGGTAAGAATTTCAACCTTGCCTCTCAAATTATAAAGTTCGGTAACACCACGACCGGTTTTGCCAACCACACCGGCAGAGTGTGATTCGTCAACCATAACCATAGCGTCATATTTATTAGCTAATTCTACAATTTTATCAACAGGGGCAACATTGCCATCCATCGAAAATACACCGTCGGTAACTACGAGACGGAATTGCTGTGCCTGAGCTGCCTGGAGTTGTTTTTCCAAATCGGCCATGTCGGCATTAGCATAACGATAACGAACGGCTTTGCAAAGACGAACACCGTCGATGATAGAAGCATGATTCAGAGAATCGGAAATGATAGCATCTTTTTCTCCCAATAAAGGTTCAAACACACCGCCATTAGCATCAAAACAAGCTGCATAAAGGATAGTGTCTTCGGTTCCAAAAAACTCGGCAATTTTCTGTTCCAGTTTTTTGTGAGTATCCTGAGTTCCGCAAATAAAACGTACAGAAGACATTCCGTAACCACGGGTATCCATGGCTTCTTTAGCGGCAGCAATCAACTTGGGATTATTGGACAATCCAAGATAATTGTTGGCACAAAAGTTAAGTACAGTTTGTCCGGTACTTACTTTGATCTCGGCTCCCTGAGGAGTTACGATGATTCTTTCGTTTTTGTACAAGCCGGCTTCCTTGATGTCAGCTATTTCTTTGTTTAAATGTTGTTGAAATTTGGCGTACATTGATTTATGATTTAAAAAATTAATACTTTAGTGTGTTTATAAATGTGGATGCAAAAGTAAAATAATTTGACGGTTGATTGACGATTTCTTAATAAATATTTTAGTTAAAAACTTTTTATTCATCATTGGCATTTATTAAAATTGATTACTTTTGCCCGAACGAAACTAAAATAAGTTAAAATACTAAAATCAAATAACATGAAAAATATTTTGATCATCGGAGCAGCCGGACAGATAGGTTCGGAATTGACCATGGAACTACGCAAACGTTACGGAAGCAATAATGTAATAGCCGGGTACCGCAAAACACCGCTTACAGGCGATTTACTAACTTCGGGGCCCGCCGAACAGGTGGATGCAACCGATCCTGTACGTATGGCAGAAGTAGTTAAAAAACATAAAATTGATACCATTTACAATCTGGCAGCCATTTTATCGGCCGTTGGCGAAAGCAAACCTCAGGCAGCATGGCAGGTAGGCATAGGCGGCCTGATGAATTGCCTTGAAGTAGCCCGCGAATATAAATGTGCACTGTTTACTCCAAGTTCTATTGGTGCTTTTGGCGGCGGCACTCCCCTCGACAATACTCCACAGGATACCATCCAACGTCCGGGTACCATGTACGGTGTAACCAAAGTTACCGGTGAATTGCTCAGCGATTATTATCACAAACGTTTTGGTGTGGATGCCCGTTCGGTACGTTTCCCCGGCATCATCTCCAACGTAACTTTACCCGGCGGCGGAACCACGGACTATGCCGTTGAAATTTATTATGAAGCTATCAAGAATAAAAAATATACCTGCCCGCTGAAAGCCGGTACTTTCCTCGACATGATGTATATGCCCGATGCTTTAAATGCTGCCATTGATCTGCTGGAAGCCGACCCAAGCAAACTGAAACACCGCAACTCGTTCAACGTAACGGCCATGAGTTTTGATCCTGAAATTATTTATGCAGAAATCAAAAAACACATCCCCGATTTCGTGATGAAATACGAGGTGGAACCCATCAAACAATCTATTGCCGAATCGTGGCCTAACAAGATGGACGATACCTGTGCCCGTGAAGAATGGGGCTGGAAACCCAAATGGAATCTCGAAAAAATGACCGTTGATATGCTTAAAGTTATCGGCGAAAAACATAAAAAAGGATTAATCTAACATTATCCCGATACTATTCAAAGGCATGCCTCGATTATCGGGCATGCCTTTTTTATTTACTTTTGCAAACTCAGACAAATTGATTTTGTGTTTTTAAACCTTAAAACACATAAGGGAAAAATTATGGAAATAGCAGCATTGGTCTCCGGCGGAGTGGACAGCTCGGTGATGCTTCACCTGTTGAAGGAACAAGGATACGATCCCACCATTTTTTATATCAAAATTGGCATGGACAACCAGGAAGGCTGGGATTGTCCTTCAGAAGAAGACTTAGAAATTACTTCCTGGCTGGCACATAACTATGGTTGCCGGATGGAAGTGGTGGATCTACAGAAAGAATATTGGGATCTGGTAGTAGCTTATACTATTGATTCCGTGAAAAACGGCTTTACGCCCAATCCCGATGTGATGTGCAACCGGCTGATAAAATTCGGGGCGTTTGAGGAAAAATTCGGTAAAGACTTTGATAAAATAGCTACCGGGCATTATGCTACTGTAGTGGAAGAAAATAATAAATTTTTTCTTGGCACAGCCAAAGATCCTGTCAAGGATCAGACGGATTTCTTAGCTCAGATCACCTATCATCAACTGTCGAAACTGATGTTCCCGGTGGGAAAGCTGATGAAAAAGGAAGTCCGCAGGATTGCTCTCGAAGCAAGCTTACCCAGCGCCACCCGCAAGGATAGTCAGGGAATTTGTTTCCTGGGAAAGATCAATTACAACGATTTCATCAAACGTTTTATCGGCGAAAAGGAAGGTCCCATCATTGAACTGGAAACCGGTAAGCAACTGGGCACGCACCAGGGTTTCTGGTTTCATACCATCGGTCAGCGCAAAGGCTTGGGTTTAAGCCAGGGTCCCTGGTTTGTGGTTAAAAAGGACATCGGGCAAAACATCGTTTATGTTTCCAATGGCTACGATCCTGTTTCGGCTTACGGAACAGAAGTCAACCTGCACCATTTTAACTTTATCAGCGGCGATCCCTGGGGCGATTTTCCGGGGCAGATACCTATCCGTTTTAAAATCCGCCATGTGTCGGGTTTTACTCAGGGACACATCGAAAAACAGGGCGACAATTACCGGATTATTTCTTCCGAACCGGTACTTGGAATAGCTGCCGGGCAATTTGGGGTAGTTTACGATGCCGAAGCAAGGATTTGCTACGGAAGCGGGGTGATTGCTTAAGTAAATTGGGGAAAGTATGATTGCAGAAGCGTCAATCTGAAATCTGCAATCGTTAAATCTGAAATTCCTTTCCGAAGGTTTGTTTATCTAAACGCTGATAGCTTTTAGAAAATTTTCGTAGTTCGTAATTTTTAATTCGTAATTGTCTTTTAAACGCTGACAGATACTTCGTATGCTGCCAGGTTTAATCTGCAATTGTCGAATCTAAATTCAGATAATCCCCCTTGGAAAGATGAAATCGTGGAATTCAAATTTGAATACCCCCCCCTCGAAAATATAAAAATGACGAGTTTAAATTTGAATATTTTAATTGGAAATATAAAACTGGCAAATTCAAATTTGATTACCCTCCTTGGAAATATAAAAATGACAAGTTTAAATTTGAATATTTCAATCGGAAATATAAAACCGGCGAATTCAAATTTGATTACCTCCTTTAGAAATATAAAAATGACAAGTTTAAATTTGAATATTCCAATCAGAAATATAAAATCGGCGAATTCAAATTTGGATTCATCAATCTGCAATCGTCAAACCTGAAATTCCTTTCCGAAGGTTTATTTATCTAAGCGCTGATAGCTTTTAGAAAAATTTCGTAATTCGTAATTTTTAATTCGTAATTGTCTTTTAAACGCTGACAGGAACTGCGTACGCTGTCAGGTTTTTTTTGGCTATTGGTTGTTAGCTATTAGCAATTAGCCAACAGCTAACGGCTAAAAGCTAATAGAAAATCCTTCAGCACTGGTTTAAAACTTTCGGGGAATAGCATCCTATTCCATACTCCAAACAGCGCCTTCTTTGGTGTCCTTTACGCTGATGCTTATTTTCGCCAGTTCATCGCGTATTTTATCGGAAGTACCAAAGTCCTTGTTGGCGCGGGCATTTTGCCGGAGCAAAAGGATGACGTCCATCAATTCATCGATCAGTTTGTTTTGTTTGCCCGAAGAGCTTTCGTTGATCAATCCTAAAATATCGGTAACAAAATCGGCAAACAGTTTTTTCAGCAAAGCCAAATCTTCGGCAGTGATGCTTTCTTTTTTATCGTTTACCGAATTAATAATGCGAACGCCTTCAAAAAGATTAGCGATAAGAATCGGGCTGTTGAAGTCGTCGTTCATGGCTTCGTAGCATTTGTTTTGAAGTTGGATGATGTCGGAAGTAGAAGTTGCCGATGGTTGAAGTTTTTGTAACGTTTCCATTCCCTGAAGCAGGCGTTTCAAGCCTTTTTCGGCAGCTTGCAGAGCCTCATTACTGAAATCCAACGGACTGCGGTAATGCGCCTGAAGGATAAAGAAGCGGATAGTCATTGGACCGTAAGCCTGGGAAAGTAAAGCATTGCTACCCTTGAAAAATTCATCGAGCGTAATAAAATTACCGAGTGATTTTCCCATCTTTTGTCCGTTGATGGTAATCATGTTGTTGTGGAGCCAGTATTTTACCGGTTCAATACCGTTGGCAGCCTGCGACTGGGCTATTTCCGATTCGTGATGAGGGAATAATAAATCCATACCGCCACCGTGGATGTCGAAACGTTCGCCAAGATAACGGGCACTCATGGCTGAACATTCGAGATGCCAGCCGGGAAAGCCATCACTCCATGGTGAGTGCCAACGCATAATATGTTCGGGCTGGGCTTTTTTCCATAATGCAAAATCAAAGCTGTTGCGTTTTTCTTCTTGTCCTTCCAGTTCGCGGGTGTTTGCCATTAAATCTTCGAGTACCCTTCCCGACAGTTTACCATAATGATAGGTTTTATTATATTTTTCCACATCAAAATACACCGAGCCATTGGCTTTGTAAGCAAAACCGGCATCCAGAATTTTCTGAACCATTTCCATCTGTTCGATAATGTGTCCGGAGGCCCGTGGTTCTATGCTTGGATGTTTTACATTAAGCGCATCCATGTTGTCACGGTAACGATCGGAAAAATACTGAACCACTTCCATAGGTTCGAGCTGCTCGAGGCGGGCTTTTTTAGCAATTTTATCTTCGCCTTCGTCGGCATCATTTTCAAGATGTCCCACGTCGGTAATGTTACGGATATATCGTACTTTATAACCAAGGTGTTGCAGGTAACGAAAAACCAGATCGAAGGTAATAGCTGGGCGGGCATGTCCCAGATGAGCGTCGCCATAAACTGTCGGACCGCATACATACATTCCGACCAATGGTGGATTGAGTGGTTCAAATAATTCCTTTTTCCGGTTTAAGGTATTGTAAACAAAAAGTTTGTTTTCCATGATTTTAATGTGTTTTACGGCTATATTCTATTCATTTGCAAAGATAGAAGTAAAAATAATAAAAATTCATTGAATCATAGTTGTGATTTCCCGGATGTACAGAATGAAAGCAATTAATTTGTTATTTGTTTATTTATGAATAATTTGTGTTAAAATTTAAAAGTAATGAACCCTTAAAAATTTGTTTTTGATACCGATTATCCAAATTTATGTTAGATAATTATTAATTTTTTATTTGATTTTTAAAAATATTTTTTGAATTTTGCAAAGATGATATTTTAAATTTTTTTTTCGGATGATTCTTGTTTCCCCGGAATTGTTGCGAAAAGATAATTTATTTAATTTAAATTAAAAAAATATCTGATATTCATTGAATTAAAAATTTTAATTTCATACAAATGAGAAAATTTATTTACTTTATTGCATTACTTATTATGTTTTCATTGCCGGTTACTATTCGTGCACAAGGATTAGTAATAAATGAAATAATGTCGGCAAATGCCAGTACCATTACAGATGAGGATGGAGACTATAGCGATTGGATAGAATTGTATAATGGAACCAATGATGCTATTAATCTTGCTGGTTATACATTATCCGACAAACTCAGCCAACCAGCCAAATGGACTTTTACGGATTATTCGTTGGCTCCTAATTCGTATTTAATTGTTTTTGCTTCAGGGAAAGATCGGCAAGGACTTCCGTATTTTCATACCAATTTTTCGATAAAAGATGAAGGTGAAGATGTTTTACTAAGCAATCCTCAGGGAGAAATTATCTGCCATTACAATCCGGTTCCATTGACGGATGATAACAGTTATGGATGTCGCACCGATGGTGATACCGCCAATTTAGTATTTTTTCAGGGAGCCACTCCAGGGAATACAAATAATAATCAAGCGTTACTTAATACGGTTGATAGTTTAATTTTTTCACACCCACAAGGTTTTTATACTCAAGAATTTGAATTAACTATTTCACACACATTGCCTACTGCAACGTTGCATTACACTTTGGACGGAAGTGATCCAACACCGCAATCTCCAGTTTATACTGCGCCCATTCCTATTCAAAATCGCCAAAACGAACCTAATGGAATTTCTATGATTCCAACCAACCCATTGGACACTCCTTTTCAGTGGTATGTATGGAAAGCACCACAAGGTAATGTTTTTAAAGCTAATGTGTTAAAAGTGCGTTCTTTTAATGATACAGTAGCATTGTCTGGAATTGAAACTCAGAGCTATTTTGTTCATCCCGATATTTTTTCGAAGTATCCCAATTTTTCAGTTGCATCTTTGGTTACAGATACTGCTAACCTGTTTAATTATTATACCGGTATTTATGTTCCAGGACTGTATCACGATCTTGATACAACATGGTCTTGGTGGTTAGGCACTGGAAATTATTGTCAGCGTGGTGATGATTGGGAACGACCGGCTAATCTAAGCTTTTTTGAAAGCGATGGATCGCTGGCTTTTCAGCAAAATGTAGGTATAAGAATACACGGAGGTGGAAGCAGGGTATTTCCCGAAAAATCATTACGAATTTATGCCCGCGATTCTTATGGGAAAAGCGATATTCATTATAAATTCTTCCCCGACAAAGACGTAACAGATTATAAACGTATTTTATTTGCTAGTAACGGACAGGACTTTTTTTATTCAACGTTAAACGATATTATCAGTCAGTATCTTGTAAAAGATATGAATCTGGAGGTTCAGGCATACAGGCCTTCGGTAATGTTTATCAACGGGGAATTCTGGGGAATCCACAGCGTAAAGGATCGGCTCG